>ERZ1027150.243-NODE-243-length-49453-cov-10.404915_pt1 | contig 49453 bp, 31 predicted proteins | sample MGYA00519276_ERZ1027150 | MGnify/ENA primary metagenome ERZ1027150 (study PRJEB26926, sample SAMN06164860) | human gut metagenome | biome: ENVO:00009003; feature: ENVO:2100002; material: ENVO:00002003 | host: Homo sapiens | place: USA | collected 2012 ... | reverse complement strand
TGTGTATAAGAGACAGATATTATTAAGCATTTTAGAAATAGCCTATTTTAAAATTGCCGATAAATGTAATATCATTGACAAACCAAACGAGCGTTCCAGCCATTCTTCTATAGTTTTACGTGGAGGAGGTATCATATTTTTATTGAGTTTATGGATTTGGACTTGTTTTTTTGATTTTCAATATCTTTATTTTATATCAGCTGTAACTTTAATTGCAGGGGTTAGTTTCATTGATGATATACGCTCACTACCAGATAGTGTGCGACTGGTAGTACAGTTTGCTGCAATGATTCTAATGTTTTATCAGTTAGATATTCTCCACTTAGAAATGTGGTGGATAGTAATACTGGCACTCATTGTATGTGTAGGAGCTTCAAATGTAATCAATTTTATGGATGGAATTAACGGTATCACAGGTGGTTACTCAATGGCTTGTTTGATTCCGTTGTTTTTGTTAAATCGTGAATTACATTTCATAGAAGAATCACTTATCATTACAATTATTTTAGCAAATTTAGTATTTTGCTTTTTCAATTTCCGTCCGAAAGGAAAAGCAAAGTGTTTTGCAGGTGATGTGGGTTCTATCGGCATTGCATATATCCTTCTTTTTATGATAGGTCATTTGGTTCTAAAAACCGAAGATATAACTTATTTTATTTTATTGCTGGTATATGGTGTAGATGGTTGCCTTACAATCTGTCATCGTATTATGCTACATGAAAACCTGGGAGAAGCACATAGAAAGCATGCTTATCAGTTAATGGCAAATGAATTGAAAATAGGTCATGTGAAAGTTGCATCATTTTACATGGCGCTTCAGTTATTAATCAGCCTTGGATTTATCTATTTATGTCCCAATTCAATAGCGTATCATTGGGGATATCTTGTGGGAGTATTTGTAATACTAGCAGTAATGTACATTCTCTTTAAAAAGAAATATTACCACTTACATGAAGCTTATCTAGCTTCCTTGAAAAAGAATTAATTTTAAAATCGAAAGAATATGATTTTTAACAAAGAATTTATCTGCCAACTTTTAGAGAAAGCAGCTTCATCAGAAAGACTCAGACAAAATCATGACTTACGTAACTCTACAGGAGATACTTCGCAACGAATGTTAAATGCATTACAACCAAGAACACAAGTTCCAATACACCAACATGCAGATACAGCCGAAACCGTAATTTGCATATATGGTCGTTTAGAGGAAATTCTTTATGAGCCGGTCAATGCAGAACACACTGAATTCAAAGAAACACAACGAATTTTACTTTGCCCGGAAGAAGGCAATTATGGAATGCAGATTCCAGCCGGAACATGGCATAGTATATATGTCATTGAGCCATCAGTGATTTTCGAAGCAAAGGATGGGGCTTACAAAGGATAGCCTGGCTAAGTTAATTGATAGATATTTTAAAAGAGTAAAGCTATGAAATTCTTACAAAAACTTACAAACTGGTATTTCTCAAAAGGGGCATTGCCTTATTGGGGAGTATTGATGCTAGACAGTCTAATTGTGCTAATTTCAGCCTACATTGGCAATTATCTCGAAATAGGAAGTATAGATTTTGCACAACATTTTTGGCAGATTACTCTAGGGAACCTGATTTGCGCGTTATTATTTATTATAGGATTCCGGTTGTTCCATACCTATACGGGTATTATCCGATATTCCTCACTGATAGACCTGCAACGGGTAGGTATGGCTTCACTGGTAGGATCTGCCCTCTCTTTCTTGGTAGGAATAGCTATAAACTATACAGGAGCAGATGCAGTTATAATGCCCGGTATATTAGGCTGTATAACCTTATCTGTATGTACATCGATGCTGATGTGGGTAGAACGCATGGCGGTACGTGCCATGTTTGACACTTTCCGGACAGACAAGGCCATACCTGTAGCCATTTATGGAACAAAGGCTGGAGGTATTGCGTTGGCAAACAGTATCCTTACCGTAAAAGAGAAACAGTATGTTCTGCATGCCTTCATCAGCGACGGTCAGGAAATGAAGAATGCCTACCTGATGGGAAAACGGGTTTATCTGAACGGAGAAGGTATCGCACAAAAGCTGAGGGATATAAAGGTACGTGCGGTGCTGGTATCGCCGCTGAAGTCTGAAAAGCTCCGTAATAATCCGGAAATGGTGGATGAACTCGTTAAAGCCGGAATCAAGATTATGATGATGCCGGCCGCTCAGGAATGGGATGAGAAGAATGGGTTATCATTCAATCAGCTGCATGAGGTGGAAATCGAGGACTTGCTTCCGCGTGACAAGATTGAGGTGGATATGGATGCTATCGGTGAGATGCTTACCGGAAAAAGAGTGCTGATTACCGGAGCTGCGGGTTCTATCGGGTCTGAAATGGTACGGCAGGTAGCTGTATATAAGCCTGCGGAATTGATTTTGATAGACCAGGCTGAGACTCCGATGCATGATGTCCGCCTGATGATGGCACGGCAGTTTGCCGGAATCAAAAATGAGACGATTGTATCGAGCATTACCGACCAGGTACATATGGAAAAGATTTTTGCGGCGCACAAACCGGAATATGTGTTCCATGCAGCGGCTTACAAGCATGTGCCTATGATGGAAGATAATCCGGCCATGGCGGTACGTAACAACATCAACGGAACGCGTGTCATTGCGGATCTGGCTGTAAAATACGGTACCAAGAAGTTTGTGATGATTTCAACCGACAAGGCGGTAAACCCGACAAATGTGATGGGATGCTCCAAGCGTATCTGTGAGATTTACTGTCAGTCGCTGAACCAGGCTATTGTAGAGGGTAAGGTGAAAGGGGAAACTCAATTTGTAACTACCCGATTCGGTAATGTATTGGGTTCAAACGGTTCGGTAATACCTATTTTCAAAGAGCAGATAAGAAAGGGAGAACCTATTACTGTAACGCATCCGGACATTATCCGTTATTTCATGCTGATTTCGGAAGCTTGTAAGCTGGTACTGGAAGCCGGTACGATGGGAAAAGGCGGCGAGATTTTCGTATTTGACATGGGTAAGCCGGTGAAAATCGTGGACTTGGCCAAACGGATGATTAAGCTTTCGGGGGCGAAAAACGTTGAAATCAAGTTTACCGGACTTCGTGAGGGCGAGAAGTTGTTTGAAGAGGTGTTGAACGATAAGGAAGGTACGAAACCTACTTTCCATCCGAAAATCATGATTGCCAACGTGCGTAGCTATGACTATGAAACGGCTAAAAAGAATGAGGATGAACTTCTTCAATTGTCGTACACGCACGATGACATGGTGATTGTAAAGAAGATGAAGGAGATTGTTCCTGAATACAAGAGCCAGGTAAGTAAGTATGAGGTGCTGGATCATCCTACTGGTAAAGCGGAAACTCCTAGCAAATGACAAAAATTATTTATAATCGGAATAAGAGGGGCAAATACCCCTCTTATTCCATTTTATATACAGCAACCAAACGAATATTTGTAAGCTTCCGGTAAAGTGCGTATTGCAAAATAAAAGAATTAGTCCCGACTCGGTACGATTCGTTCAGATTCGCCTCCGAATCGGGACTTATGATTCAAGTGAACCGAATTTATTTAATTTTTAACCTTGTCCATTTTTAGTGGACAGTAGTGACGATATCTTAAAAATGAACCGGATTTAATAAATGTTTTGTGTCTCATAGATAAATAGATTTAATTTGTATCAGTATTCAGTGATGGTAAAATTCCTTGAATCAGAAGTGAAGTTAGGCATAATCAGGAACAATAAAAAGGGGGCCTGTATGCAGGAAGGACTATATGTCTGGTATCGGATACCAAATGAAGTGAATTGGGGGTTATTCTGACAAAAAAAGAAATTCATTTGCACGTCTATAAAATATTATATCATTACCTTAAAAACCTTGACGTAGCATACCTCAGAATACACATTCCTTAATATTCAAAATATTTTTGTTTACTTTGTATTTCTGATTGTTTATTTTATCTTTGCTATATCTATAGATATTACCCAAAACAGACGATGAAGAAGTTTAGAATACATATCGAAGAACTTGGTCCGATCAAAGACGCTGATATCACATTGGCACCTGTCATGATTTTTACAGGTGCTTCCAACTTAGGGAAAAGTTATACAAACTTTCTGACTTACTATATTTTCAATTTATTGTCAGGGAACAGATTAAAGGACTTTATCCGGACCAAAGTAACAGAAGATATGGAGGCACAAAAAGAATTTAATTTTTCTTTCACTATAGACGAGTTAAAATTGTGGATGGAGGAAGATGTCAAGAAGTTCTTTGTATATCTTCTGAACTATCCGGGCATCCCTTGCCGCATTCAGTTTTATCCGGAAGAGGACACGAAAAGCAAGTTCACCGTTAAATATTCTGAGAGAATTCCCGATTTTGTGAAAGAGGTGCCCAAAGGTCTGGAACTGACAACAGTTAACATAAACAATGAAGCTCATTTATACGTTCTCCAATCAATAGACAAAATACAAGGTATTTGTGATTCAACATCAAGATATTTATGCAAGGAACTGTTGGGCAGGGATATCAGCCACGCTTATTTGCTGCCACCGGGACGAGCCTCGCTCCTGAATGAAAGTTATTCTACACAGGCACAATCAAGCAAAATAGGCATGTATGATATCTTCCTGAAGGATTTTGACCTGATTAACAACCGAAGAATGAAGGACATCCAAAAGACGAACAGGCAGACAACAAATACCAAAACGGCAAAAATCAGGAAAATGATCAATGGAGAGGTGAACAACAAGAAGGAGGGGCTTACCCTTAAAATAAACGAACAGACGGAATTACCCTTGAGTGCAGCCGCTTCATCCATCAGAGAATTAAGCCCGGTAATCCTTTGGATGCAGACAGACAATCTAAGCAATGATTCCATGTGTATCGAAGAACCGGAAGCACATGCACACCCGGAAATGCAATATAGTATTGCAGACTTATTGACCAGTTGTATCAACGAAGGAGCATTGATGCAAATCACAACGCACAGTGACTATTTCCTGGCCAGACTGAATCTGCTAATCAAACTGGATAAAGTGAAACGGAATAATCCGGAGGCTTTCGAAGATTTTTGCAAAAAAAACGGATGGGACAATAACCTGACATTGGATGGCTCACTGGTAGAGGCTTATTATTTTCATACCGATAATGTCGGATATGCTGTCAAGGTAGAAAGGATGAATGCAGAAAAAGGAATCCCTTTCTCAACTTTTGAAAAAGCTGTACAAGAACAAATTGAATGGAGTGATTTTTTAGAAGATATAGAAAATGATTTTGTATGACAAACTGACCAAGGTGTTCAATGCCCAATGGTTTCTATTAAAATATAATGGAGGAACTTTCTCTGTCAAGGAGGATGAGGGTGGTGCGTCTGTAAAAGAAATCGTATTTGAATATCACGGCCAGCTCATGAATATTCATAAAGACATATTCAACAAAACAGATTTTTTATACAAAAATGATGATGAGACAGAAAGAGGAATGCCTCAACTAAAACATAGTTGCGATGGAGTATTGGTCATCGAACGAAAAGAAGAGAGGTTTATTATATTCGTAGAACTGAAATCGAAGTACTCGGAAGAAAATATTTCAAAAGCAGAAAAGCAATTGTCTGCAGGTTATTTTCGTATGATGTCTCTACTTTCCATTCTGGACGGAGTAGAGTATAACCGATATAAAAAATGTGGTATCATTGTATCACACCCCATTGAGACTGAAAGACTAACACGTATTCTGAAAAAGAAAAATACAAAAGTGGGAACATTGTCCAGATTTGAAAGGCAATGTCTGCAATTCTCAAAGAAGGAACCGGTTAGTTTTCCCATCAATAGAATATATTCCCAATTACCCCAATTACCGGTTAAAGGGAATCTCTGTTTTAATGAGCTCCCTACATTTCATGTAAAAGTGAACCGTGATGAAGAGCAAGGAAGATTTAATTTAGATTCTATTCTGAAACAGTTGTAATACGGCGGACTTGCGGCTTACTCTTCCATCACATAACAGGATACAAATCCGTTGAAGTCGCTGGGTGGACATTCATAATCCTCATTGTGCGCACCGTCTCTGATGATTCTGGCAAAGTCTTCTTTCATTTTATTTATTTCTGAAAGACTTACCGGTTTTTTGACAGGGTTTCCGTAAGTGTCGTCTTCGTAATCGGCATAAAAAACGGCTTTACTGCCCTCTATTTCATTGATTTTATGGGTATAAAGTCGGGCAACGAGGTCAGCCGGCAACTTACATATTCCGGTGGATACCCGTTCAGCATTTCCGGTGATATCCGTTCAGTTTAAAGAATGCATTGAAAATGCATCGGGCCTTTACGGAAACGGGGGATATGCGTAAGACGAATATTATTTCTCCAGTTGTACAAAGCTTGTTTCAAAAGCTGAGAATTTATGTGTACCGATTTGTCCCCAGGTAAACTGCATTGGTTCTGGCAAAACCTTGTATATCTCATTGAATCCATCTGCCATTCCTTGTGATTCAACCAATTCTCTGTTATCCTTTGCCGACAAAAAGCACAATTTCTGCTCAAAGCTATCAATATATTTACCTATTTTCTCTGACTTGTAGAGTTGATTCAATGTATCCGAAAGTTGTTTTCTGGCTACCTTAATCTTTTTATATGACGCTTCATCGGATAACTCATGAACTATAAAAACAGCCTTCGATGCTGACTGCTCGTAAACTAAAAAGTCTGCTACTCTAACACCGTCTTTCAGTCTGTTGACATGATTATTACCTTTGCCATCATCGAATGTGAATTGATGAATAAAGTCATCGTAACAAATAATTTTCAGATTATACGTGTCATTCTCATTTCCGTTTATATAATGTGCAGTACCCGTATTAAACTCTCTTAGAGGAGATCCGTTTTTTGAATCAACCAGATCAAACTTATACTCCGATGTCTCCCAAAGCTGGGGAACTGTCTCATTCTCAGTCAGTGCTGGTGCATTACCTCTTTGTATGGCATTCAAAATTCCGACAACTTCGGTCTTCAACAGCTGTTCCATAATCACAACGAATTAAATTCAGCATACATTTCTGTTATAGGCTCTGACATTAAACGCGTATCAATAATAGGTCTGTCATTGAGCGTTTTCAATTGGATAGCACTTCCTTCAAAAATCTCATATACATTCACATCTTCGGAACGCATAAAAGCCTTTCCTTGTTCTTCGGATCTGCGAATCAAGACATTCAAATAATTAACTATGTATGGGCTGTGGGTAGCTACCATTAATGTCATATTATATGGATGATCAGACATAAAGCAACGGTTAACCAAGAAATCTATCAAATGTCTCTGGCTCTCAGGGTAAAGGCTCAATTCGGGCTCTTCGATAAACAAATGCACATTTTTTTTTCTTATTTCACCGATATTCTTTGCCGTATTAAATACATCAAGTTTATCATTATCCTGCAAATAACTGAACAATGAAGAGTTCATCGATTTTTGCGAATCGAACTTCTTGGCATAATACTCTACTATCAGACTTAGGGGGGTCACCGTTTGCATACCCGATGATGAATTTCGTAACTGAATAGAACAAGGGGTTCCATCGGTGCTCTTTATCATGTATTTGTCGCCTTTGGTGCTTTTTTCAATCTTCAGCTCTACATTCAGATAATCCAACGGCAATTGGCGAATAGAATCTGCAGCGAGCAGAAAATTTTCTAATGTATCCCGCAAATGATAATTGGCATTCTTTTTCTCAATCTTATTTTCCAAAAAGTCTGGTATCATAGAACGCTTATCCGAAATATAGCATATTTTCTCCAAACTGAGATTATCTGCCAGTATGTCTGCCTGTGCATGTAACTTGCCATTCATATAGGAAATGGTATAATCGTCTCTGCGATAAACAATTTCAGTATCATCCTTCAGATATTCACTCAGTTGTGATTTTTTCAGCAAAGTTTTCATATGAATGCGTATGCCTGTTTTTTTTATTTTCGCCTGTCTGACATACGAACGAAGTACTATACGCTTATATATCCACCTGAACATGGAGAGAACCTTCATGACCGTACTCTTACCACTACCAGACTCCCCTATTAGGACTGTCAAAGGAGCGATGTTATCCAATTCTATATCTATAACCGGACCGAAATTCTGTATTCTCAAATATTCGTTCATGTTTTGCTTATATTTTAAATTGTTCTACTGCCATCTCTTAACCCATCAGCAGAGGCATAGATGACTATGAGTATTGATGGATGGGAATACAAAAATACAAAAATCCATGATATAACATTCAACTATCACGGACTTTAATTCAAAGGCGATTTGTTCCTACTCTACAAAGTGTAGGTAAGAGTAATGCGATAACATTATGATTGTAAAAAAAAATGGTTTCAGAAAATAATTGCTTACATTTGTCGGTCAGAAACAACTATATAGATAGAGATATGAAAAGATATTGTCAGACATTGGATTTATACGATGATAAGGAGCTGATTGAGGCTTATGTGGCCGAGCATGCGCACGTATGGGAGGAAGTGAAAGCGGGTATCCGTGAGGTGGGAATCGTGGATATGCAGATTTATATTTACGGCAACCGGCTGTTCATGATCATGGATACGACGGATGAATTTGATATGGAGCGTGATTATGCACGGCTGGCGACACTGCCGAGACAGGCGGAATGGGAGGCTCACATGGCGAAGTTCCAGAAAGCGGCTCCGGGGGCTACTTCGCAGGAGAAGTGGAAGCTGATGGAGCGGATTTTTAAACTTTAAACCGGAAAAGAACAGATATGAAGAAGTTATTGTCGCTGCCGCCGAATCTGGTGGGGTGTTTTCATGATATTACGCATACGGATAGGAATGAGTGGTTTTGTACTTCGGACCCGGTGGGAAGGAAACTGGGTTCGGGAGGAGGTACGGCGTGGCTGCTGGAGGCGTGCCGGAAGGAAGAGGCCGGTAACGTGAGCCTGACGGAATGGCTGGCGCGGGAGAAGCGTATCCTGCTGCATGCGGGTGGACAGAGCCGGCGCTTGCCGGGGTATGCGCCTTCGGGAAAGATCCTGACACCGGTTCCGGTGTTCCGCTGGGCACGGGGACAGAAGCTGACGCAGAATCTGCTGTCGCTGCAGGTGCCGCTGTATGAGGATATCATGGAGAAGGCGCCGGAGGGGCTGCATACGCTGATTGCCAGCGGGGATGTGTATATCCGGGCAACGGAACCGCTGCAGGAGATTCCGGATGTGGATGTGGTGTGTTACGGACTGTGGGTAGATCCGGAACTGGCCAAGAACCACGGGGTGTTTGTGTCGTCGAGAAAGCGTCCGGAGGAACTGGATTTCATGCTGCAGAAACCGAGCGTGGAGGAAATGGGGCAGCTGATGCAGGACTATCTGTTCCTGATGGATATCGGTATCTGGCTGCTGAGTGACCGTGCGGTGGAGCTGATGGTGAAACACTCGACGGACAAGGAGGGGAATGTATCGTTCTATGATATGTATTCGGAATTCGGACTGGCACTGGGGAATCATCCGAGGATTGTGGATGAGGAGCTGAACCGTCTGAAGGTGGCGATTCTGCCGCTGCCGGGCGGGGAGTTTCATCATTATGGAACGAGCCGGGAAATGATTTCATCGACTCTGGCGGTGCAGAACTGCGTGACCGACCAGCGGGCCATCATGCATCATAAGGTGAAGCCGCATCCGGCGGTGTTTGTACAGAACGCGCGGATGGAGGCGGCGCTGACGGCGGAGAATGCGGAAATCTGGATAGAGAACAGTCATCTGGGAAAGGGATGGAAACTGCATAGCCGGAACATTGTGACGGGTGTGCCGCTGAATGACTGGAGGATGGACTTGCCGGAAGGGACTTGTGTGGATGTGGTGCCCATGGGCGAAAAGAGGTATGTGGCCCGGCCGTATGGGTTCAATGATAAGTTCAAGGGAGGACTGACGGAGGCGGATACGGTGTACCTGGGTATGCCGGTGGGAAAATGGCTGGATAGTCATGGACTGAAGGCGGAGGAAATCCGGGGACGGGAGGATCTGCAGAGTGCGGCGATTTTCCCGGTGGTTGAACCGGTGGAGGAACTGGGACTGGTATTGCGGTGGATGCTGGATGCTGGAAGTGAAGCGAAGGGGAAGGAGATCTGGATGAAGGCGGAGAAGGTTTCGGCGGATGAGATTTCGGCGTTTGCGGACCTGAGACGGCTGCAGGCGCAGCGGAAGGATTTCCGCAGGGAGGACTGGTCGCTGCTGGCACGGAACCAGGAACGGAGTGTGTTCTATCAGCTGGATTTGCTGGAGGCGGCAGAGGAGTTTGTCAAGGAGGGTATCGGCCTGCCGGAGGAGTTGCCGGAGGGTACTCCCCTGCTGAAACGCATCGGGGATGCGATGTTCCGCTCGAAGGTGATGGACCTGAGAGGGTGTGCGGAGGCGAAGGGCCTGGAGGAACGGGCGTTCGGTCTGATGCGGAAAGGACTGGTGGGCACGATGGATTATCGGCAGCAGCCGCGTCTGTCGGTGTATGCGGACCAGATTGTGTGGGGACGGAGCCCGGTGCGGATTGACCTGGCGGGAGGATGGACGGATACCCCACCCTACAGTTTGATGGAGGGGGGTAATGTAGTGAACCTGGCCATTGAGCTGAACGGTCAGCCGCCGCTGCAGGTGTATGTGAAGCCGTCGAAGGAGTATCGGATTGTACTGCGTTCTATCGACCTGGGGGCCATGGAGGTGGTGACTTCTTATGAGGAGCTGCAGGATTTCCGCAAAATCGGCTCGCCGTTCTCGATACCTAAGGCGGCTTTGGCGCTGGCGGGTTTTCACCCGGAGTTTGCCATGGAGCGGTTTGCTTCGCTGGAGGAGCAGCTGAAGGCGTTCGGTGCGGGCATCGAGGTGACGTTGCTGTCGGCCATTCCGGCAGGTTCGGGACTGGGTACGAGTTCTATTCTGGCTGCTACGGTGCTGGGGGCGGTGAATGATTTCTGCGGACTGAACTGGGACAAGCAGGATATCGGCAGCCGGACACTGGTGCTGGAGCAGTTGCTTACTACCGGAGGGGGCTGGCAGGATCAGTATGGTGGGGTGCTGCACGGAATAAAGATGTTGCAGACGCAGCCGGGATGGAACCAGGAGCCGATGGTGAGGTGGTTGCCGGACTTCCTGTTTACGAGTGATGAGTACCGGAAGTGTCACCTGCTGTATTATACGGGGATTACACGGACGGCGAAGGGTATCCTGGGGGAAATCGTGAAGGGGATGTTCCTGAACTCGAACCGACACCTGCATTTGCTGGAGCAGATGAAGGGGCATGCCATGGATATGTATGACGCGATTCTGAGGAATGATTTCGAGGCTACGGGAAGACTGGTGAGAAAGACCTGGCAGCAGAACCAGCGGCTGGATGCGGGAACGAATCCGCCGCAGGTGCAGGCGCTGACGGAACGGATTGATGATTTGTGCCTGGGATATAAGTTGCCGGGGGCCGGAGGAGGTGGCTATCTGTATATGGTGGCGAAGGATCCGGAGGCGGCATTGCGGATCCGGAGGGTACTGACGGAGGAGCGGATGAATGACCGGGCACGCTTTGTGGAAATGGATTTGTCGAATAAGGGGCTGGAGGTCAGCAGGAGTTAAAATGGAAAGAATCGGACTGGTGAGGACCAGGGACGGGAGGAATTTCCTGGTTCCGTTTATATTGATTACGTCGCTTTTCTTCTTGTGGGGAGTGGCGCACAGTATTCTGGATGTGCTGAACAAGCATTTTCAGGATACGCTGGAGATTACGCGTACGCGGTCGGCGCTGATTCAGGCGGTGGTGTACGGAGGGTATTTTGTGATGGCGCTGCCGGCGGGTAGGATTATCCGGCGGTTCGGATACCGGACGGGGGTGCTGACGGGACTGGTGCTGTATGGTGCCGGGGCGCTGCTCTTTATTCCGGGGGGACGGATTCAGTCGTTTGAGTTTTTCCTGACGGCGCTGTTTGTCATCGGGTGTGGACTGACGTGTCTGGAAACGGCGGCCAACCCGTATGTGACGGTGCTGGGTGAGCCGGAGGGAAGCGAGAGGCGCATCAATCTGGCACAGGCGTTCAATGGACTGGGATGGATTTGCGGACCGCTGGCGGGGGGATTTTTCCTGTTTGCGGGAGACGGAGATGTCACTACGCCGTATGCGGTGCTGGGATCGGTGGTGTTGCTGATTGCCCTGTGTTTCTCGAGGGTGAAGCTGCCGGAGGTGGACCGGGAAGAGGAAGGCAGGGTTCCGGAGGCAAATGGCAAGGAGAGGTCGTTATGGAAAAAGGCTTCGTTTACGGCGGGGCTGGTCTCGCTGTTTCTGTATGTGGCGGCGCAGACGGGTATCAACAGTTTTTTCATTAATTATGCGACGGAGCATGCGGGGGTGTCGGCCCGGGAGGCGTCGGTATGGCTTTCGTTCGGAGGCATGGGACTGTTCATGGCGGGACGCATGGGGGGCAGCTGGCTGATGCGTTTCGTACGGAGCGAGAAGGTGCTGGCAGGCTGTGCGGCAGGAGCGGTGGTGAGCATGCTGGGAGTCATCTTTCTGCCGGGAGAAACGGGCTGGTATTGCTTCATGCTTTGTTTCTTCTGTGAGTCGGTGATGTTCCCTACTATTTTCTCGCTGGCCATCCGGAAGGTGGGAAGGGATACGAAGCGGGCCTCGTCGTTCCTGATCATGTCGATTGTAGGGGGTGCAATTGCTCCGATATTGATGGGAATAATTGCGGACAGCCAGTCGATGGCGGCGGCTTTTGTGGTGCCGCTGGGATGCTTCGTGGAAATTCTGTGGTTTGCGGTAAGATATAGCCGGTTACAAAAAAGTTACTAAACAGGAGAAAACGGGCTTGCTTGCATATCATGTCGAAAGAATTTATATATAAAATTTTGAAGTTTCATTATTTTCGCGTATGTTTGCAGCCGTATTGGTAATTTTAGAGGGGATTTATGCCTTAATAAGAAGACCGATATGGGATATTAACTAAAAACAAACGAGATTTAACTATGATTAAAAGATTTTGCATTTTATTTTGCACAGTCGCTATTAGCATGACGGCATTTTCACAACAGGATTTTTCTGCGGCTGAAAAGGTGGAGAAATATTCTGTACAGACCAACCGCTTCCGGGACAACTGGTTCATAGGGGCTAACGTGGGAGGACAGATGTATCTGGGTGACCACAGGGGGTTGGACTCAAAAGGAAAACTGATTACACCGGTATTTGAGGTGAATGCGGGTAAATGGTTTACTCCGGGAATCGGATTGAGAGTGGGATTCGGCGGCTATCAGGCCAAGGGGTTCTCCAACGAGAACGGAGGATTTGCATATAAGCAGATTAAGAATGGAGTGTATCAGACAAAATGGGGTATGCTGAATCTGCATGCCGACGTGATGCTGAACCTGAGCAATATGTTCTGCGGATATCGTGAGGACCGCTTGTATAACGCAATCCCGTATGCGAGCATCGGATACTTGAGAAATACGAAGAGCAATGACAATGAGCTGGGCGTAGGCGCAGGTCTGGTGAACCGTTTCCGTGTGAATGAGGCATGGGACGTGAACCTGGAACTGAGAGCGATGTTGAACAATGATGTAATGGACGGAATACAGTCGTCCAGAAACATTGAGGGTTCGACAGCAATTATGGCGGGAGTGACTTACCGCTTCAAGAACAGAGGCTGGAAGAAGGGCTCGGGTATCTCGGTTGCGGAAATGCAGGATGTGCAGAGAAAGCTGCAGGAGATGAACCAGGAGAATGCACAGTTGAACCGGAAGGTGGATGCGCTGAACAGCAGCCTGGAACAGAAGGAAAGTGAGCTGCAGGCGGCACAGCAGGCGGCAGTGAAGAGTGGAAAACTGGAGGATGCAATGGAATATACTGCATTCTTTGAAATAAACAAGGCTTACTTGAGCAAGAAGGAAGCGGTTAACTTGGAGGCGATGGCTAACCTGATCAAGAAGTATCCGGACGCTAAGTTCGTAATCACAGGTTATGCGGACAAACAGACAGGAAGCGCGGAATTCAATGACAAGTTGAGCAGACTTAGAGCGGAAGCGGTATACAATACGCTGGTGGATAAATTCGGCGTAAACGGTGACCAGCTGACCATTGATTATAAGGGAGGCGTGGATACTATGTACCAGAACGACTCTAAGTTAAGTAGAGCGGCCGTGGTTAAATTGGTGAAGTAATATCAGTTCGCCAAGGTTTTTTATAAGTGATTTGAAGTATGAAAGCGCCTCTAACGGAGCAGGTTTATTCCTGACCCGGAAGAGGCGCTTGCCTTTTAGTGATGGGTATGGAGAGGAACAAGGATGAAAAGGTCTGGATTCCCGTACAGACGGTTTACCATAAGGAACTGGAGGTAGCGGATTTCCTGAAAAAGGAGAACCTGGAGGTGTTTATCCCGATGAAGTATGAACTAAGGGATAAAGGCGGCTCCGACGGTGAGTGTGAACGGATTCTGGTGCCGGCCATACATAATTTATTGTTTGTAAGACGGGAGTATTGTTACGACTGGTGCATGGAGCTGGTGAAAAGGATACCGGTACCTGTCTTCTTTTTCAAGAAGCAGAGGAATGGAAGGGATTTCTGTGTGATCAGAGAAAAGGAAATGAAGAATTTCATGGATGCGACCAACCCGGAGATTACGGGTACGCGGTTTATTGACCCGGAGGTGCTGAAGAATAAGAAGTGTGTGCCGGTAAGGGTGATAAAGGAGGGACCGCTATTTGGACTGGAAGGGAAGTTCGTGAGGTATGGCGGAAAGCATTATATCGCAGTGGAACTGGCAAACAGTACGGCACTGCTGAAGGTGAGTTATACCTGGTGTGAGGTTATTGATATGATAGAAACTGAATAATGGATTTAAATGAGAAATAACGAGAATATGAAAAATGTGGCTTTGATTACCGGAATAACCGGTCAGGACGGCTCGTTTCTGGCAGAACTGCTGCTGGATAAGGGGTATGATGTGCATGGGGTTATCCGGCGTTCGTCGGTGGACTTCCGGGAGCGGATTGCGCACCTGGAGGGAAGACCGAATTTTCACTTGCACTACGGAGACTTGACGGACTCGATGAGTATCATGCAGGTGGTGAACAAGGTGAAACCCACGGAAATATATAATCTGGCAGCACAGAGTCATGTGCAGGTGAGTTTCGACTCACCGGAGTTTACGGCAAATGTGGATGCAACCGGGGTACTGAGGGTACTGGAGGCGGTGCGGCTGTGCGGACTGACCAAGACGTGCCGTATTTATCAGGCGTCGACTTCGGAGCTGTATGGCAAAGTGGAAGAGGTACCGCAGAATGAGAATACGCCGTTTCATCCGTATAGCCCGTATGCGGTGGCCAAATTGTATGGGTTCTGGATTGTGAAGGAGTACCGGGAGGCATATGATATGTTCTGCTGCTCGGGAATTCTGTTCAACCATGAATCGGAACGGAGGGGTGAGACTTTTGTAACACGTAAGATTACGCTGGCAGCGGCACGTATCGCACAGGGTAAGCAGGAGAAGTTGTATCTGGGAAATCTCTCGTCATTGAGGGACTGGGGATATGCGAAGGATTATGTGGAGTGTATGTGGCTGATTCTGCAGCAGGAGCAACCGGAGGATTTTGTTATCGCTACGGGTGAGCAGCATTCGGTAAGGGAGTTCTGTTATCTGGCCTTCAAATATGCGGGTATCGAACTGGAGTTCAAAGGTGAGGGAATTGACGAAAAAGGGTACGACAAGGCTACCGGAAAGGTGCTGGTGGAGGTGTCGGAGGATTTCTATCGGCCTACGGATGTGGTGAACTTGTGGGGTGACCCGACGAAGGCGAAGGCGAAGCTGAAATGGAATCCGTCAAAGACTTCGTTCGAAGAACTGGTGAAGATTATGGTGGAGCATGATATGGCGAAAGTGGCTGTGGAGAAGGCGGGAGAGAAAATCCGCATGAACCTGGCTGAATATCTGGAAAAGGGTATCGTAAAATAAAAGGTATGCTGGAGAAATCAACGAAGATATATGTGGCGGGCCATCACGGACTGGTGGGATCGGCTATCTGGAATAACCTGAAGGAAAGAGGGTATGAGAACCTGGTGGGACGCTCGCATAAGGAGCTGGACTTGCTGGACCCGGTAGCGGTAAGGGAGTTTTTCGATGTGGAACAGCCGGAGGCGGTGGTGCTGGCGGCTGCGCATGTAGGAGGAATCATGGCGAACCTGAAGTATCGCGCGGACTTCATTTACCGGAATCTGCAGATTCAGCAGAATGTAATCGGTGAAAGTTTCCGGCACGGAGTGAAGAAATTGCTCTTCCTGGGAAGTACGTGCATTTACCCGAAAGAGGCACCGCAGCCGATGAAGGAGGAGGCGCTGCTGACATCGCCGCTGGAGTACACGAATGAGCCGTATGCGATTGCAAAGATTGCAGGGCTGAAGATGTGCGAGAGTTTCAACCTTCAGTATGGTACGAATTACATCGCGGTGATGCCGACGAATCTGTACGGACCGAATGATAATTTTCATCTGGAGAACAGCCATGTGCTGCCGGCTATGATGAGAAAGGTGTATCTGGCCAAGTGCCTGAACGAAGGTGACTGGCAGGCGGTAAGAAAGGATATTGACCTGAGACCGGTGGAGGGCGTGAACGGCGAGTGTACGCAGGAGGTTATTCTGGAGAAACTGGCGAAATTCGGCATTACGCCGCAGGCGGTGACGCTGTGGGGCACGGGAGCGCCGATGAGGGAGTTTCTGTGGAGTGAGGAAATGGCTGATGCAAGTGTGCACGTGTTGCTGAATGTGGATTTCAGGGATACGTACCGGGAGGGTGACAGGGAAATCAGAAACTGTCATATCAATGTGGGTACGGGAAAAGAAGTGAGTATCCGGCAGGCGGCAGAGATGATTATCCGGGAAATCGGCTTCAAGGGAGAGCTGAAATGGGATGCCTCGAAACCGGACGGTACGCTGAGAAAACTGACGGATGTGACGAAGCTGCATGAGCTGGGATGGCATCACCGGATAGAGATTGAGGAGGGAATTCACAGGCTGTACGAGTGGTACAGACTGGGAATCTGCATCAATCACAGGACTGACTGATTTACAGACCGGCGGGAGAAGCCGGAATTTCATACAAAGGAGTTTTATACAAAGGAGTTTTAAGTTTAGGAGTTTAAGTTTCAAGAGCTTTAGGAGTTTCAGGAGTTTTAAGTGTTGTATTGTTTATTTCAAAAGGAGTTTTTTTTAATAACAAGAATAATAAGCTAATGAAAATCAAAACCAAATGGAGACGGACATGCCTGACTGTGGCACTGACGGGAGCGACTGCTGCCGGATTTGCACAGAAGGGAATGGAGGTCTTGCCTGCAAACGAGAAGTGGTTTGTGGGCGCAGGGGCCGGAGTACACTTTTACGTAGGTGAAAGTGACGGAAAGGCGCTTTTCGGTGACAGGGTGTCGCCAGGAGGTGAACTGAGTGTGGGTAAATGGATTACACCGGCGCTGGCGGTCAGATTGCAACTGAATGGTGAGCATGTGACAGGGGCGTATGAAAAGGGTGACAGGGAGTCGTGGAACTTCATGCATGTGCATGTGGATGCAATGCTGGATGTCATCTCGTGGTGGAAAGGTGTAGACGAGGAAAGAAAATACCGCGCAATACCGCTGGCGGGTATCGGAGTGGCTTCGGCCCTGCATAGGGGACGGACAGTGCCTACGTTTACACTGGGATTGCTGAACAGTTTCCGCATTCATGAATCGCTGGACTTGAATGTGGAGGCGAAAGGAGCTATTGTAGGTGATAAACTGAATGGTATTTCACAGGGAGGAGGTGAAGGAAGTGCTTCACTGACTGCGGGATTTACCTATTATTTCTAAATCTCATTCAAAGAAGTTTTATTTATTTTATTGTTTCTGAAGGTTACAGGGGGCCGTAATTACGGCTAAAAGACACACAAAAACTTAAAAAACTAAAAATTAATTGAAACTAAGTGACGGGTATCGTCACTTAAACTTGAAGATCAATGAGAAAAATACTATCTGTGCTTGTCTGTCTGCTGGCATATAGTGGCTGGCAGGGTGAATTGTACGGACAGCAGACGCAATCCGCAAATGCGGAGAAAGAGAAAACTTACTCCAGCTTCAGGGAAAGACTGGCGTTTAAAACAAATGTGGTAAACTGGATAGGACTGATGCCTAACATCGGAGTAGAAATGGATGTCTCGAACTCGGTGTACAACAAATGGGTGGTGGGAGTCCAGGCTACATGGAACGGAACAGTAAACGAAGTGCCCAGCCAGCGGATGCAGCTGGAGGTGAATGACTACCGGGCTGAGGTAAAACGGTATGTGAAACCGTCGATGACAATGAAGCCGGGAAAGAAAAAAACACCTAAGTTCTGGAGAACGTATTATTATGGTGTGTATGCCGGATATACGCAGTTTAATCTGATGTGGAACCGCGGTATGGCCGGAAGTATGTGGCAGGCAGGAGCTACCGGAGGATGGCAGGTGCCGATGTACCGCTGTAAGAACGGGGGAGGACTGGACCTGGATCTGGGACTCAGCCTGGGATTCATGATGTTGGAATATAATAAATTCAAATTTGAAAATGATCTGCCGGTCATGACGGAGGAGAAACAGAAGAAGTGGCTCCCCTACCCTGTCCCTACGGAACTGAGGGTCGGACTGGTATATCGCTTTAAATCAATCAAGGATAAATATAACAAGACTAAACCTAAACATTGATTCTAGTATGTGGACTTTTTTCAGAAATCGGAATATAATGAAGCGGGGAGCATTAGTAATAGTGGCGGTGTGTGCGGCAACTGCGGCACAGGCACAGTTACTGGCGGGAAAGACAAACTTGCTGTTGTGGGGAAACCTGACGCCGAATGTGTCACTGGAACTGGTGACCTCGGAACGGACAAGTGTGAACGGAGGGGTGTTCTATTCTATAGACAGCAACCCGATGGACTGCAGTCTCAAGGGGGCGGATGTGCAGCTGAGATATTGGCTGAGCGGACGGCCTATGGCACGGAGCTTCGTGGCACTGGGGCTGCAGGGAATGAGGTATCATGCGGTATTTTCGGATAAGGTGCATCATGGGGATGCGGCGGGACCGGGTATCGTGTACGGATATGCGTTGCCGCTGGGAAAACGGTTCAATCTGGAACTGAGCGCGGGGGTGTCTGTAATGTGGTTCAGGGAAGCGAAGTATGCGCAGGGTACTGAGATGCCGAAGGAGTATAATGTGACGGGCAGAAAGGTGATGCCGATGGGACTCGGCATTTCGTGCTCGTATATTTTTAAATGATGTGCGTTATGAAAATAGATAAACTGAAATTAGGTGTGGCGCTGATGGCGGTCGTGACCGGAGGGGGAATGACGGCAGAAGCTCAGAAAATGGTAAAGGTGTCGGGCGTGGTTTATAACGTGAGTGGACACAAGAAGGTGCCGTTTTCGGATATCTCGGTGGAGGTATATGCCATCAAGACGGTGGCGGAAGCAAAGGATATCAAGAAGTTGCTGGACAGTAATGACCCGGAGAAGATGTTGATGCTCGACAGAGAGTCGATAGCAAAGACGGATGGAAACGGATATTATGAGATTCTGGTTCCGGATAATGGAGCGCTGATTTTCAAGGCGGGAATGAATGAGGCAGTACTGGAGAAAGTGAGTCACCGGATGAAAATCGATGTGGGTATCGAAGATGGTGAACGGCTGGACGAGGTATTGGTAGTGGGAGTAAGAACGGAACTGAAGCCAGAGCCGAAGGCGCCGAGGCTGATGGGAAATCTGTTCATGCCGTATAATACGTTTGATATTCCGTCGCATACGGGAAACAGTTATTCGAGACTGATTATTCAGCCGTATGTAATGGACTGTGCGACAGATGATACGGTAGCTTTTGCCAAACCGCTGGTATACGACGGAAAAGAGTATGCGAGAACGCAGGAACGGAAGATGGGATATGATATGGAACGAGATCCGCTGAAGCGGTTTATCGCGGAAAGAAGACTGACAGCTGCTCCGATGCGGATTGAATGGAGCGACACAATAAGAATTCCTGACCCGAACCATAATTATAGTTGTTTTGCCAGTATCAGCATAGAGGATTATCAGGGAAATGAGGTGAAGACTTTTCAGGTGAGCACGTGTGAAGCGAAAAGACCGATGAAGTTCCTGGAGTATGACTTGGCTTTCGAGGAAATGGCTCCGGAGGATTATAAGGAGAGACCGCAGATTGAGAAGAGAAATACATCGGACCGGATTTCACTGAATTTCGTAATCAACTCGGATGAACTGACGGACACGGAGGAGAACCGGAAGAACATTGATATGCTGAGAAGCAAGCTGAAGGGAATCGCGGATTCGCCGGGTACGGTGGTGAAGGAGTTTCACGTGACCGGTACGGCTTCGCCGGATGGTAGCTATTATGCGAATCTGGCGCTGGCGGAAAGGCGTATGAAGCGGGTGGAACGGGAGATTACTTCTATCTTGCCGCCGTACTCGCTGGAAAGAGTGTACCGGAATCCGCAGGCGAATGTGGCGCCATGGGAAGAGGTCATCAAGTTACTGGAACGTGACGGAAAGATGGCTGAGGCGGAGGAAATGAAAAAGATTACAGAAAAGTATAAGGGGATTCAGGAACAGGGAGCACACCTGAGAAACCTGGATTTCTATAAATCGCTGGTGACAAAGTATCTGGAGGAGCTGCGCACGGTGAGCTATAACTGTGTGTATGAGATTTACCGGGAACCGAATGATGAGGAGATTATGGAACTGTACCGGAAGAATGGACTGAAGGGAAGTTATACAAGGTATGAGTACTGGAGACTGTTCAAGCTGGTAAAGGATGAGAAGGAACTGGAGGGTATTTACCGCAAGGCGTACGAGGAATCGCTGGAAGAGAAGCGGCCTTGGGTATTGCCGGGAAATAATCTGGCGGTATTGTACTTGAAACAGGGAAGGATTGACACGGATATCCTGGACCCGCTGATCGACAAGACGATTTATCTGACCGACTATAAGCGCTCGAACATGGATAATACGCGCACGGAGGTGGTGAACCCGGTACAGGTGGTGAGCAACCAGTTGTGTATGCTGATCCGGAAGGGGGATTTCCAGGAAGCAAGTATCATGGCGAAGATTTTGCCGGATGAGGAACGCTTCGACTTGCTGAAGGCGTATGCCTGGGCTATGGGAGGATATTTCCATGGAGGAAGTACTCCGGAAGAGCAGGAACGGTCCAGAAAGACGTTTGAGACAATCAAGAATTCGTCGCCGAGAAATGCAGTGGTAATGTATCTGGCGCTGGAAACACGTGAGGGAGACAGCACTGCAGAGAAACTGGTGGAGGCATTACCGCAAAATGAGGCGCTGACCTGGTACTTCAAGGCGGTACTGGCGGCCCGGCAGGGAGACGCGGGATTTACGAATGCTACCATTTTCCTGTCTGAGTGTTTCAAACGGGATAAGGGGATGATTCCTACGGCACAGAATGACGGTGAATTTAATGCGGAAATCATTAATGTGGCTCAGGAGATGTCGGAGTTTTAATTTTTTGAAAGAAGAACGGTTATGAAATTGACTTATATTATTTCGGCCTTATGTGCCTGTGTGTATGGTGTGGCGGTTCCGGCGCAAGGAATGGCGCAGGAAGCGAACGCGGAACAGGGTGATTCGGTCAAGAGGTTTTTTAATGCACTGGATTATACGCTGCAAAAGAGGTATGTACCGAAAGGACGGGAAATCAGTGCGGAAAATCCAGGAAAGAATGTGTTTGTAAGTGCGGTGGCCGGGGGGCTGCAGCTGAGAGGAGCACAAGATATGCTTTTCCTGGGAGGATTCAGTATCGGAAAGGAGGTTTCACCCTTTAATGCGTACCGGGCTACTTTCCTGGGAGGGAAGAACAAAATGCTCAAAATGGCCGGCGCAGAAGTTGACCATATGTTTAACTTATCGGATTATTTGGGAGGTTACCGCGAAGGGGCGCATATGAACTTGCTGACGGTAGTGGGACTGGGAGTTTATACTTCACAACGCTCGGGAGGCGAGAAAAATGTGTCGGCTTCACTCCATGGAGGACTGCAGCTGAGGTATCACATGGGAAGTCACTGGGACTGGTTTGTAGAACCGAAGATGTATGTGTTTACAGACGAGATAGACGGATTGCAGTGTAACAAACGGTATAACCTGGCGTATGGAGTAACCGGTGGACTGACTTACCGTTTCAAGGGATTGCCGATACAGGATAAGTCGGAAGATGCGGGAGATAATCTGTTCCTGGAAGCTGCCATGGGGGTACAGGGAGACTACTCAAGTCACGTGAGAAACTTACTGGGAAAGATACGGCCACTGGGACCGACTGCTTCACTTTCGCTGGGTAAGTGGTTCATGCCACTGGGAGTGCGGGCCACGGCTTTCGGAGGTTTCCATTTTACGGATAACCCGGAACGGAAAAAGGGTAAGGAAGTATACGCAGGGGGACGCGTGGAGGCGCTGCTGAACCTGAATACACTGCTGAAACCGTCGGTAACGGATCCGAGAATGGAAGTGAACCTGGCGGCAGGATATGAACTGGGAGCTGTAGCGCACCGGAGTCCGCAGTATGCAAAGCAGTTGCGATGGACCAACGGACCGACGGGAGCTGTGCAGCTGGTGTACTTCGTTACGGAACAGATTGGTCTGTTCGGAGAAGGACGGTATAGCATGAGTGATTATACGCAGCCGTATGAGAACGGACAGGTGTATGACAGACGGATGAATAACCTGAGTGCGGTGTTTGGTGTGCAGTATCGGAGAAGGAAGGCACGCTTTGACGAGAGACGTGGGGTATTTGAGCCACATAACTTTGTATATGGATCGCTGGGAGGTAATTTCCCGGTACGCACATCGGGACTTTCAATGAAGAACCTGCGGAATGTGCTGGGACAGCAGGCTTCATTGGGAATAGGAAGACAGTACTCTGCATTCTCGGGAGTGAGGGCCGGTATTGAGGTGGCCCGCTGGGCGGATTCGAAGCGGCCGACTTATCCGCTGACGCTGTCGGCTGATTATTTGCTGAATGTGACGAACCTGATCGGGAATTATAATCCGGAACGTATCTTCGACCTGAATGCGTTTGTGGGTGTGGCGTATACGCATCATGACCTGGAAAAGAAGCATTACGGTGCGCTGGAAGGGGGACTGCTGCAGGAGTTCAGGGTTTCGGACTCGTGGAGTATTTATGCGGAAGAGTATGCGCGGATGTATAAGGGAAAGATTGCTCCGAGTGTGAGGGTATATACTTCAAATGAGGTATCACTGCTGCTGGGAGGTAACCTGGGACTGAAATACCGGTTCTGACGGTAGGATAGCGTAATAATGACAACGGTGCATCGTCTGTCTCTGAAAGGGAACAGACGGTGCACCGTTTTTTATCAGGAACAGCCGACAGGGCTAACCGAGAATATTCAGATAGCGTTCCCTGAAGAGCTGGAAGGCGTCTTTGTAGAAATCGGGAGCATAAAGGATTAATGATTCTACAAAGTCCTCAAGGGTGATGGAACGGAGCTTGTACTGCTGCTCGTCCTTCAGCCAGGAACGCAGGGAAGCGATTTCGGAAGCAGTGGTGGGATGAGAACGGGGAGCAAGCAGAACGGTGCGGGAGTCGCTCAGGCCATTGACCTCACGGTAGCGCTCTGCCAGCAGAAAGTTGCGGTAGAGACGGGTAATACGAACACTCCCCTCTCCTACGGACCGACTGAAACCGGGAGTGAAAAGATTGCTGCCGATGAGGAGCTTTTTCTGCATCTCGGTGTTGCCGGATTCTTCCAGACTAAGGGGATCGGCGTACTTGAGAGTAACGGCGGTAAGTCGTCTGCCTCCCCGACGGTCGGACCATAGGATATAGGCATTCAGAGCTGTATGAGCTCCGATGTATTTCCCGGCCAGATCAGGAACATACTCTACTCCTATCTCGCTGATGGCATTGATGGAGAAATTACCCAGGGCATTGCAGAGTACTTGAGTAACTGAACGGGGATCTTCATTCAGCATCAGCATGAGGGGGAAAAAGAGGTTGAAAGTCATGGCTGTCTCTGAAAGCAGGTCATTGAACAGCAGGAAGGAATCGATGTGTTCATCCTGTCTTTTGGTGCAGATACGTTCCTTCGCATAATTGAAGGTCTGACGGAGGAGAAAATTGGCTCCGCTACCCTCGCCTCCGGCAAGCAGAGTGGTGAAAGGAAGGGAGGTTCCGTCTTCGGAGATTACCGTATACTGGGGTTCGCCTTTTTTTGTCCGGTAAGCAGCCTGCTGGTGCTCGAGGGTCTGCCTGAAAGCAGACACCGAACGGCAAAGTTCTTCGTACTGATCGTTTGTTTCCATATTTTACTGTGATGCTTATGTAGTGGCGATTTTACGCTACCCGTAAAATGCGACTTGCAAAGATACATAAAGGTAAGCGCAGAGACAAATTGGAAAGAAAGTTTTCAGAATTGACTTTGGGGAAATGGGATTTCCGGAGGGAAAAGACGGGGAATTTCATGGTATCCGGACAGACAGACCGGAAAGGGATGGTAATGAAAACCGGCATTTTGCCTTTTTTATTTGGGAGATTGGAGGGGCTTGAATAACTTTGTGACCGGGCTTCCTCTCGAAAGGGAGAAAAAAGAGTTGAATGTTTTACAATCAGTAAGAATAACAATATGGAACAGCAGCCACATCTTTTAGTATATAAGGCTTCGGCAGGGTCAGGAAAGACTTTTACGTTGGCAATTCAGTACATCCGGCAGTTGATAGAGGATCCGCGGGCATACCGGAGGATTCTGGCAGTGACTTTCACGAACAAGGCGACCACAGAGATGAAGGAACGTATCCTGGAGCAGTTGCTGGGTATCGCTCGTAACCTGAAGGGATCGGAAGGGTATCTGCAGGAATTGATAAGACTGACAGGAAGGACAGTGGAGGATATCCGGAAGAGAGCACAGGAGGCGTTGTTCTTTATCCTGCACGACTACAGCCGTTTCCGGATTGAGACGATTGACTCGTTCTTCCAGTCGGTGATGCGGAACCTGGCAAGGGAACTGGAGCTGGGGGCGAACCTGTCGGTTGAACTGAACAATGCGGAGGTGCTGTCGGAGGCGGTGGACGTGATGCTGGAAAAGCTGGACCGGAAATCACCGGTACTGTACTGGCTGCTGGAATATATTGAGGAACGGATTTCGGACGACAAGCGCTGGGATGTATCAGATGAAATCAAGGGGTTCGGAAGAAACATCTTCGACGAGGAATATGTGGAACGGGGCGAGGAGTTGAGAAAAAAACTGGCCGACCCGAAGTTTATCCCGCAGTTCCGAAAGGAGCTGAAAGAACTGAAAGAGATGGTGCTGGAACAGATGAAGGGATTCAGCGAACAGTTTCTGGGGGTACTGGAGATGCATAAATTGTCGCCTGCCGACCTGAAAAACGGCAGCCGGGGCATTGGCAGTTATTTCAATAAGATTGCCCGGGGAGAATTGCTCAACAAGGTGTCGAACGCGACGGTACAGAAGTGTCTGGAAAGTGAGGAGAACTGGACGACCAAGTCGTCTCCGAACCGGCAGAAGATTCTGGCTCTGGCCAGCAGTGACCTGATGGGAATCCTGGAGGAGGCGGAGAAGATGAGGCCGAAGAACAACTGGATTCTGAATTCGTGCGACCTGGCGCTGAAGTACCTGAACAACCTGCGGCTGCTGACGCACATGGATGCGGAGGTGAGGCTGCAGAATCAGTTGCACAACCGTTTCCTGCTGTCGGACACGAATGCGTTGTTGCACGGGCTGATCAGCCGGGGGGATGCTTCGTTCGTGTACGAAAAAATCGGTACGCAGATTGATACGGTGATGATTGATGAGTTCCAGGATACGTCGCGGATGCAGTGGGAGAACTTTCACCTGTTGCTGGAAGAGAGTCTGGCGCAGAAAGAAGGCAGCCTGATTGTGGGAGACATCAAACAGAGTATCTACCGGTGGCGGAACGGGGACTGGAAGATTCTGGCGGGACTGGGGAAAGACCCGGTGCTGAGGGTGAAGGAATGTACACTGGATACAAACTGGAGAAGCGAGAAGCGCATCATCGGATTCAACAATGCGTTTTTCCCAACTGCCTGCCAGTTGCTGAGCGACCGCCAGGAGAGTGAACTGGGCAAGCCGTGCGAGGAGTTGCTGGAGGCTTACAGTGACGTTAGGCAGAAACCGGCCAGGACGGAGGAAAAGGGATATGTGAAGGTGAGCCTGCTGCCGGACTGTGAGGAGAATGCATATCCGGAAGCAATGCTGGAGGCACTGGCGGAGGAAGTGGACCGGCTGATGGAAGCGGGGGTACGCTCGCAGGACATCGCCATCCTGGTCAGAAAGAACAAGATTATTCCGACGGTAGCAGCGTATTTTGACGAGCATACGCCGTACCGGATTGTGTCGGACGAGGCGTTCCGCCTGGATGCGTCGCTGGCGGTGTGTATCCTGATGGACGGGCTGCGGTTTCTGACGGCTCCGGAAAACCGGATTGCCATGGCGAGACTGGCGGTGACGTTCCAGAAGGAGGTGCTGCACAAGAACATCGACCTGAATACGATTCTGCTGAACCGGATAGAGGATTTTCTGCCGACAGGTTTCATACTGCAACTGGCGGAACTGCGACTGATGCCGCTGTATGAGTTGCTGGAAAAACTATACGTGCTGTTCGACCTGAAGGAAATCGGACAGCAGGATGCGTACCTGTGTGCGTTCTACGATGCGGTGACGGAGTACATGCAGAATCATTCTTCGGAACTGACGGCGTTCATCGCTTACTGGGACGAGAAGTTGCATGAGAAGACAATTCCGTCGGGAGAAATAGAAGGTATCCGCATCCTGTCCATTCATAAGTCGAAAGGACTGGAGTATCATACGGTACTGGTGCCGTTCTGCGACTGGAAGATGGAGAATGAGACAAACAATCACCTGATATGGTGTGCACTGGAGGGACAGGGACCGGAGTACGACCAGCCGCCTTTCAATGAACTGAGCATTGCGCCGATCAATTACTCGACAGTCATGGCAGAGTCGGTATATTGCAAGAGTTATCTGGAAGAGCGGCTGCAGCTGTGGGTGGATAACATGAACCTGCTGTATGTGGCCTTTACGCGTGCCTGCAAGAACCTGATTGTCTGGGGTAAGAAGGGACAGACGGGTACGGTATCGGAGTTGCTGGGAAATACGATGGAGGCGATGGAACTGGAGGGAATGAGCTGTTCGGGCCTGGCAGAACCGACGGCAGATGCGAAAGGAAAAGGAAAGACGAAGGACAAAGAGAAGGAAGAGGAGTCGGAACCGGTGGTCTATGAATATGGCTGTCTCTGTCCGTCGGAGGAAGTCCGGAAAAAAGTGACGGGAAATCCGCTGTCGGAAATTCCGGAGGGAGTGCCGGTGTGCATCGAATCGCTGGAAACGGATATCGAGTTCAAGCAGTCGAACCGGTCGGCGGACTTTATCCGGGGCGACGAAGAGGAGGAGAATCGGGAACGGTATATCCAACAAGGACAGTTGCTGCATCAGGTGTTTGCTTCCATCCGTACGGCAGCCGACCTGGAAAAGGCGGTGGCACGGCTGCGGTTTGAGGGTATCATCGAATCGGAAAAGCAGGAGAGGGAAATCATCCGGCTGGCGGAAAGGGCACTGGAGCATCCGGAGGTGCAGGAGTGGTATGACGGAAGCTGGAGACTGTATAACGAATGTGGAATCATCTATACCGATGACCAGGGAGGGCTGCAGACGAGAAGACCCGACCGGGTGATGATGCGTGAGGATGAGGTGGTGATTGTCGATTTTAAGTTCGGGCGGAAGAAGACGGAATACCGCGAGCAGGTGAAGGAGTACATGCATCTGCTTACGGAAATGGGATACGGAAAGGTGAAGGGGTATCTCTGGTATGTCTTTGCCAACGAACTGGAGGCAATCGGGTAAATGAGGTATAGGGTTCAATTTAACGAGGAGGATTAAGCATGATGGATACTTTTCTGAAATTAGTAGCACACGATTTATATCAAAAAACGGGAGGGGATTTTACGAAGGTGGCAGTGGTCTTTCCAAACAAGCGTGCCAGCCTGTTCTTCAACGAGTACCTGGCAAGGGAGAGTCAGCGGCCGCTGTGGTCGCCGGCGTATGTGAGCATCAGTGAGCTGTTCAGGCAGTTCTCGCAGTGGGAAACGGGAGATCCGGTGAAACTGGTGTGCGACCTGTACAAGGTGTTTGTGGAGGCGACCGGAAGCAAGGAGACGCTGGATGAGTTTTATTTCTGGGGGGAAATGCTGATAGCGGATTTCGATGATGCCGACAAGAACATGGTGGATACGGATGCGCTGTTCGGCAACCTGAAGGACCTGAACGAGATGATAGACCACTATGAGTTTCTGGAAGAGGGACAGAAGGAGGCGCTGGGACAGTTCTTCCGCAATTTCTCCATGGACCAGGTGACGGAACTGAAGAGGAGGTTCATCGCGCTCTGGGATGTGCTGGGGGATATGTACAAGGAGTACCGGCGGGTGCTGAGCGAGCAGGGAATCGCATACGAGGGTATGCTCTACCGGGAGGTGACCGAACGGATGCAGGTGGACGAACTGCCTTATGAGAAGTATGTGTTTGTGGGATTCAACGTGCTGAACAAGGTGGAACATACGCTGTTCAGCAAACTGAGGGATGCGGGAAAGGCCTGGTTTTACTGGGACTACGATGTGTTCTATATGAAGCGCGACCATCCGCACGAGGCGGGTGAGTTTATCCGGAGAAACCTGAAGGATTTTCCTTCGGAACTACCGGAGCGGTGGTTTGACCAGTTGGGCAAGCCGAAGGAGGTTACCTTCGTCGAATCGCCGACGGAGAACGGACAGGCGCGTTTCCTGCCGCAATGGATCAGGGAGAATCTGACGGAGGAGGAAAAGGAAACAGCGGTGGTGCTCTGTAACGAGGGCCTGCTGCAGCCGGTACTGCATTCGCTGCCGGAGAACATCCGCCACATCAACATTACGATGGGATTTCCGCTGACGCAGACACCGGCCTACAGTTTTGTGAATGCACTGCTGGAACTGCATACGGCGGGATATAATGCCCAAAGCGGAAGGTTCCGCTTCGATGAGGTGATGAGTGTGCTGAAGCATCCGTATACGCGGGAACTGTCGGGGCATGCGGAGGAATTGAAGGAACGGCTGGTGAAAGACAACCGCTTCTACCCTCTCCCGTCGGAACTGACGAAGGATGAGGTGCTGGAACTGATATTCACGCCGTGCGTGGGCAACCTGAAGTTGTGTGAGATGCTTTGCGAAAGCATGAAGCGGGTAGCGGAGTTTTACCAGCAGCGGGCAGCGGCACAAAACCGGGCCTTCGACCAGTTGTACAGGGAGGCGCTGTTTAACACGTATACGCTGGTCAACCGCTTCCATACGCTGACCGAAAGCGGGGACCTGCAGTTGCAGACCGACATGTTCAAGCGACTGCTGACAAGAGTGATAAGCAGTGCCAGCATTCCTTTCCATGGGGAACCGGCCATCGGCATGCAGGTGATGGGGGTTCTGGAAACGCGTAACCTGGATTTCCGGAACCTGATTCTGCTGTCGGTCAACGAGGGGCAGTTGCCTAAGGCGGGAGGAGATGCTTCGTTTGTCCCCTATCACCTGAGAAAGGCGTTCGGCATGACGACGATTGACCATAAGATTGCGGTGTATGCGTATTATTTCTACCGGCTGCTGCAGCGGGCGGAAAAGGTGACACTGGTGTATAACACGGCCACCGACGGTATCAACCGGGGAGAGCTGTCGCGGTTCATGCTGCAGTTCCTGATTGAATGGGGACATCCGGTGAAACGGCAGGTACTGGAAACGGCACAGTCGCCTCAGAATGCGGAGACGATTTCGATTGAGAAGAATCCGGAAATCATGAAGCGGATGCAGGATATCTTCGACATCCGGGCCAACAAGAAAGCGTTGCTGTCGCCGTCGGCACTGAACTGCTATCTGGACTGTCCGCTGAAGTTCTATTATCAGCATGTGGCCCAACTGACGGCTCCGGATGAGGTGAGCGCAGACATCGATTCGGCAAAGTTCGGAAGCATCTTCCATTATACGGCCGAACATATCTACAAGGAACTGACGGAGCGGAACAAGACGGTGACTCAGACAGACATCGAGACACTCCTTAAAGATGAGGTGAGGCTGCAGAATTACGTAGACAACGGATTCAAGGAACTGTTCTTCAACATCTCACTTCAGGAGAAGCCAGAATACAATGGTATCCAGCTGATTAACTCGGCGGTGATTCTGAAATATACGAGGCAGTTGCTGATGTATGACCTGAAGTATGCGCCTTTTGCTTTTCTGGGATCGGAAAAGTGGGTATCGGAAGAGGTAGAGATAGAAACACCGAAAGGGATACTGAAATCGCGCATTGGAGGTATCATCGACCGACTGGACTGCAAAGGAGAAGTGATACGCATAGTGGACTACAAGACGGGAGGTAACGCGAGTACACCGGCAAGCATAGAAGTGCTGTTCGAGCCCGATAAAAAACGGCCGAGCCATGTGTTCCAGACGTTCTTGTATGCGTCCATCGTCTGCCGGAAACTGAGGGAACAGGGAGACAGCCGGAAGGTGACACCTGCCCTGCTGTATATTCACCGGGCGGCATCGGAGGATTATTCGGCGGTAATCTGCATGAAAGAGCCCCGGAAAGAGAAGGTGGAAGTCAGCGATTTTGCAGAATATGAAGAAAGTTTCCGGGAAAAGTTGAATTTATTACTGAAAGAAATATTCAATCCAGAAGTAGCTTTTAATCAGACAGATATAGAGGAAAAATGTCTGTATTGCGACTTTAAATCACTCTGCAAAAGAGCAAATTAATGTTAAAACGGGAAATTATTTACTTTTTCCAAAAACAAAAAAGGATTGCCGAGTGTTATAATTATGTTTTTCATAGTAATAGATTTATAATTTAAAAGCGGTTGTTTGTGAAAATAGCTGCTTATTGACAAAAGCGTTTGTCCAGGAAAAGAGGCCGTACATTCCCCGACAGCCTCTTTTCTTCGTTTATAGCCATGGCATATCACATCATTCCAGTGATTCCGGAGAAGAAAACTGGAGTTTCCACATTTTAAAAATCATAAAATAAATAAGACAATGCAAGGTCAACTCATGCAATATTCGTATTTTTGATTAATATTTCGACATACTATAGCAATGAGCAAAAGTACTCCTATCAAACATATCGTACGGACCCTTATCATCACCCTGCTGGTGTGCTACTTCGGCATCATCGCTTTTCTGAATTTACCGTATGTTCAGAGGCAGTTGTCGGTGATTGTATCACGGGAACTGGGGAAACTCATACATACAGAGGTGAGTGTGGGGAACATTGATTTGGGACTGTTGAACCGGGTTATCATACAGAATGTGCATGTCAATGACCAGAAGGGAAAGGACCTGCTGAAGATTTCCCGTCTGTCGGCGAAATTTGACATCCCGGAACTGCTGCATGGCAGGATCCGGATTCACAGCGTGCAGCTGTTCGGACTGAATGCACGGCTGGCACGGAACTCGCTGCAGGAGCAGACGAACTTCCAGTTTATCCTGGATGCATTCGCTCCTAAGAAGGAAAAGACTTCGAAGGTGCCGCTGGACCTGCGTATCAACTCGGTACTGATACGACGGGGAGAGATTAATTATGACGTGTGGTCGGAACCAGAGACTCCGCAGAAATTCAATGCGAATCATATCGGTATTCAGGGGTTATCGGCAACTTTGTCTCTAAAGGCACTGACCAACGATTCACTGAATGTACAGGTGAGGCGTATGAGTTTCAGCGAACAGAGCGGATTTAAGGTGAAGCGACTGACAATGAAGGTAACCGGAAACCGGAAGGCATTTCATGCTAACCAGATTGAACTGGGATTGCCGGAAACAACGCTGGTGATTGATACGTTGTCGGCATGGTACGATCAGTTTCCGAATCTGATTACACTGCAGCCGAAAGTAAGGTACCTGACTGAACTGCACGCACACATTGTGCCGCGTGATCTGAAAGCTTTTGCTCCGGCACTGGAAAATTTCCGGGATGCCATCAACCTGAAAGTTAATCTGAAAGGAAAAGGGAATTATGTGGAATGCAGCCGACTGCATGTAAGCAACGAAGAGCAGTCAATTGTGGTGGAAGCCCGGGGATCGGCGGCCCAATGGAACCAAAAGGACCATGCGGTGCTACAAGGGGATATCCTGCAACTGAAGGTCACCCGGCAGGGGAATGCCTGGCTGATGCATAACCTGACAGGAAAAGAAGAAATACCGGATATCCTGGAAAGGCTGGGGAATGTACTTTTTAAAGGTAGTCTGTCGGGAGAACTGAACCGTCTGAATACGCAGGGAACACTGACTACAGCAGCCGGAACGGTCAACGCCAATATAACCATGCACGCCGACACGCTCATGAAGCATCGTTCGTATTCGGGCAAGGTAAGCAGCGGAGAACTGGATATGGGTATCCTGCTGGGACAGGAGCAGACTTGGGGAAAGACGGCGTTTGATATCGAACTGCAGGGATTTAAATACAGCGGTGCGCAAACTATGTCATATGTAAAAGGAACTATTTATTCGCTGACATACAAGCAGTATGAATACAAGAATATCACACTGAACGGACATTATCAGCCGGGAGGATTCAACGGACAGATAGCGTTGGATGATCCGAATGGGAATATAAATATCAACGGAAGTTTTGCTACACAACAAGAGGTTCCGGAATATAATCTGACAGCCAACATCAGACATCTGCGCCCACATGCTTTAGGACTATCATCGAGATTTCAGGATGCCGACTTCTCTGTGGATGTGACAGCCGATTTTCATGGTCATTCCATTGATGATATTCAGGGAGAAATCGGTATCAGAAATTTATCTATCATATCTTCGGTGGCTGAAGAGAATTTCGCAATGGAGCATTTCAAGATTACGGCACAGAATTTATCTGAAGATTTGCAGCAGAAACAGATCCGTATCAGCTCTCCGTTTATCAATGGAGAAATCACAGGAAGATATTCTTACCGGACAGTGCCTACAAGTATGATGAAGGTATTCCAAAAGTATATCCCCTCATTGGGAGACAAAGGACGGACATTGCCGGAGACGAAGAATAATTTTAATTTTAACCTGAACATAGAGCAAAGCCGGCTGTATGACGGCATTTTAGGAATACCTCTGTCGCTGAACATGCCTGCCAGCGTCGCAGGATATGTCAATGATATGGAGAATAAAATACAACTTAGGGCTTATCTGCCAGAATTTGTTTACGGAGAGGATTATTTTGAATCGGGTGTATTGCTTTGTGACAATACGGACGAGGAGGCTCTGAAGACACAAGTGAGAATCAACAAGCGGCTGAAAAAAGGGGCCATGCTGAATCTGGCCGCACAGGCATATGTGAAAGGAGACACCCTGCACTCAACCGTAAACTGGGGGAATAATACGGATGCAACTTTTAGTGGAAAAGTGCAGACAACCACAATATTCAAATCTGCCGAGAAAAAAGGGGAATTGACTACCGACATCATCATTCATCCGGGAGAAGTCATATTGAATGATGTGCCATGGAGGGTACATCCGTCACGAATCGAAATTAATCCCAATGGAGTAAGAATACGGAATTTTTTATTCGAACATGAAGACCAGTACGTCAAGGCCAATGGTATGATAGGCAAGGAAAAAGAGGATTCCTGCCTAGTGGATCTGAACAATATTAACCTGCAGTATGTGATGGACCTGATTCAGTTTCACGCTGTGGATTTTGAAGGAATGGCCAGCGGAAAGGCAGTATTAAGACATGTAATGGAAGATCCGGAAGTGCTGGCAGAACTGGATGTCGAGAAATTCAAGTTGAACGGTGCCTTGTTGGGAAAGGCGGATATCATCGGAAAATGGGATAATAAACTGGGAGGTATCCGCCTGGATGCTGATATTCACGAGAATGAGAATTATTTCACTAGGGTAAACGGATATATTTCTCCGAAAATGAAAGGGCTGGACCTGAATATTCAGGCCGGTGGAACGAACCTGGCTTTTCTGAAGCGTTTTGTCGATAATATCTTCGGGGATATCCAAGGCAGGGCTTTCGGTAATGTCCGGCTGTTCGGTCCTTTTGCAGCCCTCGACCTGGAGGGAAAGGCAAAGGCGGAGGCAAGTATAAAGGTAAGTATCCTGAATACGTATTTTCATGCGCAGACCGACTCGGTTTTGATTGAGCCGGGACATTTTGCCTTTCGTTCGGTCCGCATGTCCGACAATGAAGGACACAGTGGATGGTGTAACGGCAACTTAAACCATACAAAGTTGAAGAATCTGAGTTATGACTTCCGATTCCAGACGAACAATATGCTGGTGTATCATACGGAAAAGGAGACACCGGAGTTTCCGTTTTACGGGAAAATCTATACGACCGGACAGGTACATCTGAATGGAGGCAACAATGCGTTGAACGTGGACGGAACCATGAGAACCGATCCGCAAACGGCATTTACTTATGTGACTTCGACAGCAGCGGAAGCAACCAGCAACCAGTTCATTACTTTCGTCGATAAAACGCCAAGAAGAAAGCAAGAAGAGGTAGATACAGAAGTATATCATTACATGAACCGATTCGAAACAACAGAGGAGGAAGAAGGACCGGAAACGGATATCCATATCAACCTGCAGATTGATGCGACGCCTACGGCGACCATGCGGATTGTCATGGATCAGGCGGCTGGCGACAATATATCGGCAAAAGGAAGCGGAAACCTGAGAATCAATTTCTATAATAAGGGAGATTTCCAGATTTTCGGCAATTATAACATTGAAGAGGGTATCTACAAAATGAGTATGCAGAATGTAATCCGTAAGGATTTCACCTTGCAGCCGGGAGGTAGTGTTTCTTTCAATGGGGACCCGAAAAAGGCGAACCTGAATGTACAGGCGGTGTATACGGTGAACTCGGCTTCGCTGAACGACCTGATACCGGATGCTGCATCCAACAAGAGCAATGTGAAGGTCAACTGCTTGCTGAACCTGAAGGGCAACCTGACGGCTCCGGCACTGAGTTTCGACCTGGAGCTGCCGACGGTAAGCGACGAAGACAGGGAACTGGTCAAGAGTCTGACAAATACGGAGGAGCAGATGAATACGCAGATTATCTACCTGCTGGGTATCGGAAAGTTCTATACTTACGATTATGCCAATAACGCCAACCAGTCGGATGCTACCAGTTCACTGGCGTTCAGTACCCTGTCGGGACAGTTGAACAACATTCTCTCACAGGTAATCGACAGCCAGAACTGGAACTTCGGTACGAACCTCAGTACGGGAGACAAGGGATGGACGGACGTGGAAGCGGAAGCCATCCTGTCGGGAAGGTTGCTGAACAACCGGCTGATCATCAACGGTAACTTCGGCTACCGGGATAATCCGATGAGAAACACGAACTTCATCGGAGACTTCGAGGCGATTTGGCTGCTGACCAAGAACGGCGAGTTCCGGCTGAGAGGGTATAACCAGACCAATGACAGGTATTTCACCAAATCGACCTTGACCACGCAAGGCGTCGGTCTGATTTACAAGAAAGACTTCACCAACTGGCGGGAACTGATTGACTGGCTGATGCTGAAGAACCGAAGGAACCGGAACAGAAGCAACAAGGAAGAGAAAAGCGCATTGCCTGCGGGAGAAACCGGCCTCAATGAAGAGGGAGAAAAGGAATAAGTATAAACAGACAGTATTCAATTAATCATATCAATTTTCTATATAAATAAAAATGGATAGCAAAAACTATTTTTTACCTGCCGAATGGCATCCGCAGAGTTTTATACAACTGACATGGCCGCATCAGGATACGGACTGGAACTATATGCTTGATGAGGTGGAAGAGTGTTTTCTGAATCTGGCACGGGAAATAGCTTCCAGACAGCCGTTGTTGCTGGTGGCTCCGGAGTTTCCGAAGGCACTGGAAAACTTTGAGTTCAAGGAGAATGTGTTCTATGTGGAATGTCCGACCAATGACACCTGGGCTCGGGACCATGGTTTCATTTCATTGCTCAACGAACAGGAGGAAGTCAGACTCGTGGATTTCTGCTTCAACGGATGGGGAATGAAGTTTGCCGCATGCAAGGACAACCTGATTAACTCGCAGCTGGTAAAGAGTTCGCTGCTCAACGGTACTTATCAGAATTGCAGAAACTTTGTACTGGAGGGTGGTTCGATAGAAAGCGACGGCGAAGGTACGCTGCTGACTACGTCACTGTGTCTGCTCGCTCCCAACCGCAACGATACCCTCGACAAGCAGGAGATAGAAGATTACCTGAAAAAGAGTTTTAATCTGAAGCAGGTCTTGTGGCTGGATCATGGATACCTGGCCGGCGATGATACGGACAGTCATATCGATACGCTGGCACGTTTGTGTCCCGACCATACCATCTGTTACGTACAATGTACGGATACGGAAGATGAACACTATACGGAACTGAAGAAGATGGAGGAGCAGCTCAAGGAGTTCCGCACCCTGGACAACGAACCTTTCCGCTTGCTGGGACTTCCCATGCCGGAAGCCATCTTTGATGAGGATGGAGAAAGACTTCCTGCCACTTATGCCAACTTCCTCATCATGAACGATGCCGTATTATATCCGACGTATGACCAGCCGGAGAATGACCGCAAGGCAGCCTGCGTACTACAGGAAGCATTCCCGGGAAAAGAAATTGTAGGTGTCGACTGCAGGGCATTAATTAAACAGCATGGTTCATTACACTGCGTCACCATGCAGTATCCCCGAACCGCAAAGAAATAAAAACCACATAAACAAAACGAATATGAAAAGAGTTATCCGTGTAGGTATTGTACAGCAGTCATGTACAAATGACCTGAAACTTAACCTGGAGAAAATTCACCGCAACATTGCTTCAGTAGTACAGGCTGGAGCGAATCTGGTGGTGTTACAGGAATTGCATAATACGCCTTATTTCTGCCAGACAGAGGATACATCGCTGTTTGATCTGGCCGAACCGATTCCGGGCCCGTCAACCGGTTTCTTCAGTGAAATCGCTGCGGCTTATCACATCGTACTGGTGACTTCTCTGTTCGAACGGCGTGCTCCCGGATTGTATCATAACACGGCTGTAGTATTTGACAGCGACGGAAGCATCGCCGGCAAATACCGTAAGATGCATATTCCGGATGATCCGGCTTATTATGAGAAGTTCTATTTCACACCGGGAGACCTTGGATTCGAACCTATCCAGACTTCAATCGGTAAGCTGGGAGTGCAGGTATGCTGGGACCAGTGGTATCCGGAAGGAGCGCGACTGATGGCGCTCAAGGGAGCAGAACTCCTTATCTACCCTACTGCCATCGGATGGGAAAGTACGGATACGCAGGATGAGAAAATGCGCCAGCTTGGAGCGTGGGTGACTGTACAGCGCGGACATGCCGTTGCCAACGGATTGCCTGTCATTGCCGTAAACCGTGTAGGTCATGAGCCCGATCCGTCCAGACAGACAAACGGTATCCAATTCTGGGGAAACAGTTTTGTAGCAGGACCGCAAGGAGAGATCATCGCACAGGCCAGCAACATGAAAGAGGAAAACCTGGTAGTGGAAATCGATATGAACCGCAGCGAGAATGTCCGCAGATGGTGGCCCTTCCTGCGCGACCGCCGCATTGATGAGTTTGGCAACCTGACCAAAAGATTTATTGATTAAAAGATAGGATTCCGATTGGAAAGGAATCTGAGAAAGCCTTTCCTGGGAAAAAGTATCCCCGCTGCACCCCTCTCCTGCCGCCACTCCCCGAACAGGGTATCGGAAACGGCACATCATCCGGAGGCAGAGTCAAATCTCTTTGCAGCGGGGATTAGCATATCCCGACTTCGGCGATTCATTCACTTCTCTTTTTCCTGCAAAGACAAAAAAAGAGGCCATATCCACAGACACAGCCTCTCCTAAAATATACTTAAACAAGAAATTCTTTATTCCCACTCGATTGTGGCAGGTGGTTTTGAAGAGATGTCATAGCATACTCGGTTAACCCCCTTCACCTTGTTGATGATGTCGTTGGAAACCTTTGCCATAAAGTCATAAGGCAAGTGAGCCCAGTCGGCAGTCATCGCATCGGTACTTGTTACGGCACGCAATGCAACTGCACGTTCATAAGTACGTTCGTCACCCATTACACCTACGCTCTGTACCGGCAGCAGAATCACACCTGCCTGCCATACCTTATCATATAATCCCCAGTCGCGCAGACCCTGGATGAAGATATCGTCGGCATCCTGAAGGATACGTACCTTTTCACGTGTGATATCACCCAAAATACGAACAGCCAAGCCCGGACCCGGGAACGGATGACGGGTAATCAGATGTTCTGGCATACCCAGCGCACGTCCTACGTTGCGGACTTCATCCTTGAAAAGGAGACGCAAAGGTTCGCACAGTTTCAGATTCATCTTCTCCGGCAGACCACCCACATTGTGGTGACTCTTGATTACCGTACCTGTGATAGAAAGTGATTCGATGCAGTCTGGATAGATTGTTCCCTGAGCCAGCCATTTCACATCTTGTATCTTGTGAGCTTCTGCATCAAATACATCAATGAAGCCCTTACCGATAATCTTACGCTTGCGTTCCGGTTCTGTGACACCTTCCAGTTCCTTGAAGAACTTTTCACTGGCATCTACACCAATTACGTTCAGACCCAGACATTCATAGTCATGCAGCACGTTCTTGAATTCATTCTTACGCAGCATACCATGATCTACGAAGATACAAGTCAGGTTCTTGCCGATAGCCTTGTTCAACAGTACGGCAGCAACCGATGAGTCTACACCACCGCTCAATCCGAGTACCACCTTGTCATTGCCCAGCTGTGCTTTCAGTTCGGCAACCGTTGATTCGATAAAGCTGTCAGCACTCCAGTCCTGTTTTCCGCCACAGATATCCACTACGAAGTTTTTCAGCAGCAAGGCTCCGTCTTCACTGTGGAACACTTCCGGATGGAACTGCACACCCCACAGCTTTTCATTCTTAGCCTGATAAGCCGCGATACTTACCTTGTCGGTAGAAGCGATGATCTCAAAATTCTCCGGAATCGCAGTAATGGTATCACCGTGACTCATCCATACCTGAGAGTTTTCACGTACACCCTTCAAGAGAGGATTCTGATGATCAAATCTGGTCAGATGCGCACGGCCATACTCACGTGTATTTGCCGGTTCTACCTTACCTCCATTGATATACGACATGAACTGGGCACCATAACAGATACCTAAAATCGGATATTTACCCCGGATATCAGTCAAGTCTACCTTGAAAGCCTTCTCGTCATACACTGAGAAAGGACTTCCCGATAGGATGACACCGATCACAGAAGGATCATTGTGTGGAAACTTGTTGTAGGGTACAATCTCGCAATACATATTCAATTCACGTACACGGCGACCAATCAGCTGCGTGGTCTGTGAACCGAAGTCGAGAATAATAATTTTTTCCTGCATATTATGTATTCTGTAAAAATATAGATTCTATACTGGTGCAAATATACTGATAATTTTTCAGTATACAAAGAGCGGACCCACGAATACGGCAATATGAAGCACAGATAAAGCCTCCTCCCGGGAAATGTTTCATATAAGTAACACTTTGTTCACTACATTGTAACACCCATTCTCTTACTTTGTAGTGCGATTAAAGAAAGGATTTTATATGGAACTAAGACCACATTACCGGACAATTGTATTGTCAGACATTCATCTGTGTACCACACACTCAAAAGTAGACGAAGTAAGTGATTTCCTCAGTACAGTCAACTGCGACCGTCTGATTCTGAATGGAGACATCATCGACGGATGGCACCTGCGGAAATCCGGTATCAAGAAATGGAAGCCTCAGCATACCCGTTTTATCAAGATCATCATGAAGATGATGGAAAACTGCGGAACTGAAATCATCTATGTCCGGGGGAACCACGACGACTTTCTCGACAGCCTCGTGTCGCTTCAGTTTGCCAACATACGCATCGTCAAGGATTATGTACTGGAAAGCAACGGAAAGTATTATTTCGTCACTCACGGTGACGTATTTGACAAAGTGACTACCGAGATGAAGTGGCTGGCCCAGCTGGGCGATGTGGGATATACGCTGCTGCTGTGGCTGAACGGCATGTACAACCGATATTGCGCAAAGCGCGGCAAACCCTACTACTCATTGTCGCAAGCCATCAAGCAGAAAGTGAAGTCTGCCGTATCCTATATCTCCGACTTTGAGAATGTACTGGTCGATTTTGCCCGCAAGCACGAATGCGACGGAGTTATCTGCGGCCACATCCACCATCCGGAAGACAAGATGATCAACGGTATCCATTACCTCAACTCAGGCGACTGGGTAGAAACCCTCTCGGCCCTGACCGAAGACGAGAACGGCACATGGAAAGTAATGAACTACACCGACATCAGTGAAGTAATCAACTACAATCAAAAAATGACCCTCATATCTGTAGCATCATGAAATTTTTATTTATCGTACAAGGAGAAGGAAGAGGACATCTGACACAGGCCATCACCCTGGAAAAGGCATTGATCCGAAGCGGACACGAAGTAGTAGAGGTACTCGTCGGAAAGAGTGAGTCACGGCGTCTGCCCGGCTTTTTCATCCGCTGTATCCATGCCCCCATCAAGGAATTCATAAGTCCCAACTTCCTGCCCTCTCCCAGTACCAAACGGGTAAATATTCCAGGAAGTGTCCTTTACAACCTCCACAGGGTCCCGGAATACATGCGCAGCATCAAATACATCAACGAACGCATCCGAAAGACGCAGGCAGACATCGTGGTCAACTTTTACGAACTGCTGACCGGACTGACCTACTTTTTCTATGCGCCACCTGTGCCGCAGGTATGCATCGGACACCAGTACCTTTTCTTGCATAAAGATTTCAGACTGCCTCATAAAAAGCAGGCAGACCTCTTCCTGCTCAACCTGTTTACCCGTCTTACCGCCATCGGTGCCTGCAGACACCTGGCCCTCTCCTTCCGCAGCATGAAAGACGACAAGCGGCAGAAGATACGGGTCGTCCCTCCCCTGCTGCGGAGAAGTATTTTCCAGCAGGAACCCAAAGAAGGAGACTACATCCACGGATACATGGTCAACTCCGGATTCTCGGAATATGTACTCAAATGGCACAAAGCCAATCCCGCCACTCCTCTTCGTTTCTTCTGGGACAGATGGGACGAACCGGAAGTAAAGAAAATAGACGATACCCTGTTGTTCTATCAGCTGGACGACACCGAATTTCTGAAGCAGATGGCCGGATGCAAGGCCTATGCCAGTACCGCAGGATTTGAGTCAGTCTGCGAAGCCATGTATCTGGGCAAGCCCCTCATGATGGTCCCGGCACACATCGAACAGGAATGCAATGCCTACGATGCCATGCAGAGCGGAGCCGGTATCAGCGACGACAGTTTCAACCTGGACAAACTGCTGCAGTTTGCCGAGACCTACCGTCCGGACCCCGACTTCAGGAACTGGGCCGAATCTGCCGAGAGCATCATCGTCAACGAACTGGAAAGTCTGATTCCCGATCATTATGTTTCGAACATGTACCTGGTAGAAGAATTTGTGTGAGTCTTTTTTCCTATTATTCAACATTTTTGATATTTTTGTATATACGATATAAATCATTACTATTCAACTAACATTATCAATTCTTTATATATATAAAGACTATTATGGCTCAGAAGAAAAACGATTACCCTTATCTGGAAAGAGATATCAGCTGGATGTATTTCAACAGACGCATACTGCAGGAGGCAACGCGTCCGCACGTCCCCTTGCTGGAACGTCTTACATTTTTAGGTATTTACTCGAACAACCTGGATGAGTTTTTCCGTGTCCGCGTAGCTACACAGAACCGCATTGCAGAATGTACCGACAAATCGGCAGCCCGCGACAAGGAGAAAGCCCAGAAAATGATCAAAAAAATCGGTCGTCTGAACTCCAAGTACGCACAGGAATATGAGCAGACTGTCAGCAATGTCATTGCGGAACTTGAAAAGGAAAATATCTTTATTGTCAATGACCAGAACGTGACACCCGAGCAACTGGCATTTATCCAGTCGTACTATCGCAAGAAACTGAACGGGTTCATTGTACCCATCTGGTTTTCGGCCGTAAAGACACTCGATTCTGAGACCGACGAAAACATATACCTGGCGGTCAAATTGCAGCGTACGGCTCCCCGTGCGGCAACCGACTATGCATTTCTGGAGCTTCCGGTTAGCATCTGCGGCCGTTTCATACAATTGCCCGACAATGACGGAAAGAGCTACCTGATGTACCTCGACGATGTGGTACGATGCTGCCTTCCGCTGGTATTTGAAGGACTCGAATTCACTACATTCGAAGCCTACGCCTTCAAGTTTACCCGCGATGCGGAAATGGAAATCGACAATGACCTCCGGGCCGGTACCCTTCAGAAAATTGCCAAGGGAGTCAAGAGCCGTAAACGGGGAGAGCCTCTCCGCGTCATTTACGACAGTGCCATGCCTAAGGACCTCATGAAAAAAGTGCTGAAAAAGCTGGACCTCGATACCCTCGATACCATATTGGGCGGTGGACGCTACCAGAACCACAAGGACTTCATGACCTTCCCCGACTGTGGAAGAAAAGACCTGAAATATCCGGAGTGGACTCCGATACTGAAAAAAGAGCTGGACGGCCCTAAGAGCCTGCTGGGTAAAATCCAGGATAAAGACCGCTTCATCCACGTTCCCTACCATCACTTCGATTCGCTCATCCGCGTCCTGCAGGAAGCAGCCGTAAGCAAGCAGGTAGAGAGCATCAAGATTACGCTTTACCGCCTGGCCAAGGAATCCAAGGTTGTCAAAGCCCTTATCGGAGCAGCCCGCAACGGCAAGAAGGTGACCGTAGTCATCGAACTGCTGGCCCGTTTCGACGAGGCATCCAATATCAACTGGTCAAAGAAGATGCAGGATGCAGGCATCAAGGTGATTTTCGGAGTAGAAGGTCTGAAAGTACATTCCAAGATCATCCACATCGGAATGAAAAACAGTCCGGACATCGCCTGTATCAGTACCGGTAATTTCCACGAAGGAAATGCCCGGATGTACACCGACTGTGTCATGATGACAGCAGCCAAACGTATTGTCAGCGATGTGAATGCCGTATTCAGTTTCATTGAGCGTCCATACATGCCAGTCCGGTTCAAGGAACTCCTGGTTTCTCCGAACGAGATGAAGAACAAGTTCGTCTCATTGATCAATACGGAAATCAAGAACCGGAAAGCCGGAAAGCCCGCCTACATCAAGATCAAGATCAATCACATCACCGACCCTGTCATGGTAGAGAAACTGTACGAAGCCTCACAGGCCGGAGTTGAAATCGACCTCCTTGTAAGAGGCAACTGCTCGCTGGTAACCGGCATCCCCGGCGTAAGCACCCACATCCGCATCACCGGAATCATCGACCGTTACCTGGAGCATGCACGCATATTCATATTTGCGGCCGGAGGAGAAGAAAAGATATTCATGGGTTCAGCCGACTGGATGCCGCGTAACCTGGACAACCGCGTAGAGGTAGTCACTCCGGTCTACGACCCGGCCCTCAAGGGTGAACTGAAAAGAATTGTCGATTTTGGCCTCAAGGATACCTTGCAGGGACGCATCGTAGACGGCTTCGGCGAAAACGGATTTACCGAACTGAACCCCGAAGAACGTCCTTTCCGCTCTCAGGAAGAATTATACCACAGCTATCTGGCTGAAAACAAATAACATTTAACTTGAGTTTTTTCAATCTCGCTTGCCGTATTTCCGTGAGGATTTGTGCGGCAAGCTTTATTGCATTTATACCGCCAACAGAAAAACACATAAATAACAATTAATTGATTACGCCATGGACAAAGAAATGGAATTCAAGACAAAAGGAGTGAACTATGCCGCCATAGACATCGGTTCCAATGCTGTCCGCCTGCTCATCAAGCACTTGGAAGAGAATCAGAAAGGAGAAGTCAAATTCTCCAAGGTACTGTTGCTGCGTGTTCCCCTGCGGCTGGGCTTCGATGTTTTCTCAAAGAACAAGATTTCCAGCAAACGAGCGAAGAACATGCTCCGGTTGATGAAATCCTACAGCTACCTGATGAAAATTTACGATGTAAAAGATTATCGTGCATGTGCGACTTCCGCTATGCGGGATTCTAAGAACGGACCGGAAATCATCAAGCGCATTGCCAAGGAAACTGGCATCCAGATTGAGATTATCGACGGTCAGGAAGAGGCAAAGATTGTTTACAACAACCACGTAGAGTCAATGGGCGACCGCAAAGGCAACTACATGTATGTCGACGTAGGAGGAGGCAGTACGGAAATCAACCTGCTTTCCAACGGACAGCTCGTCTGCAGCCGCTCGTACAACATCGGTACCGTACGTATCCTGAACAATGCGGTCAAGCCCGAGGAATGGGAAAGACTGAAGGGAGATATGAACGAACTGGCACAGTCGTACCCCAATACGAACATCATCGGTTCGGGTGGGAACATCAACAAGCTGTACCGGATGTCAGAGAAGAAAGACAAAAAGAACCAACGCTTTACCGTTGTTTCCCTGCAGGAGCTCCACAATGAACTGAAACAGTATTCGGTAGCAGAGCGTATGGAAAAATTCAACCTCAAGCCCGACCGTGCCGACGTCATCGTTCCGGCAGGTGACATTTTCCTTACCATTGCAGAAATCATTCATGCCACGTATATCTACGTTCCGGTTATCGGACTTGCCGACGGTGTGATTGACGGAATTTACCTGCGCAACAAATGGAAGGCACTTGCCAACGAGGACTGATACTCCGCCAAAAAACGATCATATTATTTTTAGTGGGGGCAGCTGACTGCCCCCATCTTGCTTTATATCCGTCACAGGTATCTCCAGCCATAGGCCTCCCAATGCCATGTCTTCGCTGGAATCGCTCACTCAACATTTTTCACTGATTACTCATATTCAGCCGCGACATCTCACTTTCAGCCGCACTGCGTACTTTGTTCTCGTTGAAAAGGTCATACCCGTCGAGTGACAACTGAAGCCTGTCATTCAGGAATGACTTCTTCAGGCTCAGGTTCAGTGACGTATAACTCTTCGATTCGTACAGCAGATAATCAGGAGCGTTTTACCTTCCAAAACGAGAAGCATCCACTTCCTTCTTTTCCTTACTGATACTTCCTCCAAACCGGTAAACGAATTTCACTGAAACCGTACGACTGTATTGTCCCATATTCAAGTCGACGTGCTGCCCTGCATAGCGGTTTCTTACCTTCATGCGCATAGTATCAAACAGATCCGAACAGTTCAAGCTCAGACTAGCCTTATCCTTCAGGAAATTCCACTGTGCCCCTACGTTGACCGTAAAGACAGGCCTCGTATCACTGATACCGGAAATCATGCTTGAACGGTACATTGCATCCAGGTCAAAACCTAGAGTTGAACCTACAGAGAAATGACTCTGCATGCCCAGCATACAGCCCCATTTCTTGCGGTCGAAAGGAATATCCCAGAAGTTGTCACAACGGTTACGGTCATTGACCACCGTAGCATTCACCTGTGAAGACAGCCACCCGCCGATACTGAACGGAATGTTGGCGCTCATACCGAAAGATTGGTAATAGTTCCAGTTCTGCGTGCGGTATATAAGTGCCAGACGGTCTTTTGCCTGATACATATCCATCGTGAAATAATCGTTGGTGCGCTCATAGAACAGCGACAGCATATACTGCTGCAAAAAAAGATAATTGGCATTGACACTGTATACGTTGGCCGGGCGCAGTCCCTTGATGGTCCGAATCTCTTCGTAAGCATTCATATAGGTAATACTGGTCTGCATATCCCAATAGGCAGGATAATCCTTTTCTGACGAGACCCCCAGCATGAACGTATGTTTCTCTGAAGGCGAATAGGTCAGACTGGCCTGCGGATAGACCGCCCATTTATGATAATCACCAATGGAATAATACTCACCGGTTGCCGAAAGAGAAAGCGACAGTCCGTTTTCAAACTCCTTGTCGAAGCCACCATAAAAATTGGTAATCTGCTCATAAAGACGTGATGAAGAATTACACACACCCTCCTTCCCCTCAGTCTGATTAAAGAACTGAGCGTTCTTATTGTCCGTATAATCATAACGGACACCGTATTTCAAAGTCCAGTCATTGGCAAGACCGTGGCTCTGGTCGGCATATACGGAGAACTTGCGTATCTTCTGGTCCGAAGCATAATCAAGCAACTGACGGGTGTTGTCAGTCAGTTTACTTTCCAGACGGTTATAATCGTTCATGGTATAGTCCGTATAATCCACCCCAAGGTCAAGCCCGAAGCCGGAAGAATAGCGGGCAAAGACATTGTGCAGACGGCTGTCCTGCAACTTGTCATTGTGGCTGTTCTGGAAATTTCCGTTTACATCAATCGTACCTTTGCCATTCCCAGAAAGGGCACCGTTATACCCCACGCTCAACTTATTATCTTCGTTTATCTGATAGCCATATTCAGCATAGATGTGATGCCTCCAGCCCTTTGTATTAATTTTCTGTGCCTGCGTGATGTCATATACCTTTCCATCATAAGTATGCAGAGATGCCAGATCCATCACAGTCATGACATGTGAATAGCCCGGATTATAAGATACATTCAGCGATGACTTACCCTTTGTCATCAAGACGTTTACATTGCCGCTGTAACTGCTGAAATACTGGTTGTTGTAGCTGGCAGACAGTTCACTCCGGATGGTATTGTCGGCTGCCTTTGCCGTTACGATATTAATGGCTGCCCCACGTACATGATATTCGGGAGGGGTATTATACATCACTTCAGCTGTCTGTACCTGCGAAGCAGAGGTATTCTTCAGCATCTCAATCAGCTGCTCCTGCGTCAGTGTGCTTGCTTTTCCGTTCAGTATCACCGTCACATCCTTTGCGCCCACCAGCGAGAGTTTGCCGCTCCTGTCCTGTACCCCCGGCAACTTACAGATAGCCTCGTAAGCATTGTTTACAATATGTTTCTCCGAGATTGCTGAAATATTATAATTCAGTTTTCCCTGTTCTACAGTCACGAACGGGCGTTCCCCCTCTACTAACACTTCGTCCAGATTATAGTCCTTTTGTTCCAAGGTAATGATACCGGCATCAGGCGCCTGCCCCTTTACCAGTCTTGTCTGGTAAAGCAGATGCTGGACAATGAGCTGATAATCCTCCGGTTCGGGCTCAAGCACGAAAGTACCGTCGGCAGCAGATATGGCCGCACCCAGGTAAGTTGAATCCGGCAGCTGCATGATAACGGTGGCACCTCCTACTGGCTGTTGATTGGTATCGAGTATTTTTCCGGTTGTCTGACAGAAAGCTGAAGCCGAAAAACCGGCACATATCATTGAAAGCCCTATAATTCTTTTACTATTCATAAACTGCTGTTACATTTTGTAATGTCTTATCATAACCATTTAAGCCGCTCGCATGAAATCAGTACATTTCTTAACCTGTAAAATACATGAAGCGTTTTTAATAAACAGTACGGATAATTTATATATACGCTATTTATTTTAAGACATCAAATCGTTCATTTTCACTTTTAGCGAAATCTTTAAAGAAATCTATAATTTCGGGATAGAAGTTCTCAAAATTTCCATACTTCGAGTGTTTCTTTTCATATTTTCTCAGCAGAGTAACCAGTTCGGGCATCCATCTGAAATTACGCTGTATCTGTTCCAACAGCACACTTCTTATATCTTCTGTCTTAAATTCATTATCAAGCATATAACAGATAACAGCAGCACGAACAAGCGATTCATTTATCATTGTCTGCCAACTGCCATAGGCCTGTTGCGACATACTCATTTGTGAGTTCATATACAACACATTAGCTGCTGCTTCCAGTTGTCTTACATGTTCGGGATATTTATTTTCATCCAAATAATGATTGATGAAAGAATGGTTAAATTCATGAATCAGAGTAGGCAGAAATCTATTGTTATACATTGGTGTGTCCTCCTCATCTACAAAATAACCGACGATAGCATAGACATCTTTCTTTTCTCCTTTTAATTGTCTTTCTGCGCCATAGTTTCCACCCCCGTTACAGAATCCGATTATAATAGTGTAGTTTTCCTGTGGTTCATTACCATAGAAATCGGAATACCAATCTACATTAAAGGAACTTGTTACATTTTTCTGAAAAGATTTAATACCTTTTTCGTAAATATCATTATGAGCTTTGAAAAACTCATTGAACTTTGTATCATTATAAAAGTTATTCAGATAAGACAGAAACTTATCTTTATCAACATCTGTCCATCTGTCATCCAATTCGGGAGTTTCTTCCTCTATCAAAGATAACACGCCATCCTGATTTTTCAGATGTACTGCCATTGACATAACCGCATCATAAGATATGCCATATTTATTTCTTAATTCTTTCATGTACTGGACTGCCGGATGTTCTTTATTATCCTTAAAATAGCTGTCCATATCCTTTATGTATTGGCCTGCCATATCCATACTGTATTCAGGGAAACCAGCCATACGGGACAAGATACTCATCAGTTCCACATTTTCATTAGCCTGTGGAACAATAGGCTGTGCCTTTACATAAAGACATGCTATGAATAAGGCGAAAAATAATATTACTTTTTTCATTTTATAAAAGTGGTTCTTTAAGGTTATAGTCCTGCATTTACATGACTTTTTATATTGTCTTTGTTTTCATAATACATTGATTAACAGTCACGTATTAACTCTTATCATCTGTACTTGACCATTATTCGAAATCGCCAGTATCGCAAATATAGTGTTTATAATTGAAAGCAAATGCTCTCATCTAACATTTATTTGATAAATAAACTAATATTCAGCAACTTATAACAACGTGTATATAGTAACACATAAAAATATCCTTCTGCTTTTGTCACAGAATTATATCCTCCTAAAAAGGAAAAAGCATATAGAAGGTAGCTGAAATGAGCTACCCTATATGCTTATGAGAGATTATATTCATGAAATTGATGTTGTTCTTACATACGGCTCTTCTGGTTATCACCTATATAGATAGCCATCGGGTTAATAATAAGTAAGGTCAAGGTTTCTTTTCCAACACCTTCTTTATCAACTCTTTTACTTCGTCTTTGCTTTTGATGGCAGCCGGATGGGCATGAAAAACATTATATTCGTCTATGGCAACTTCCAGAGGTATTTCTGCACCGGGTTGTCTTGCCTGGAAAAATATTGTCAGACGGCGTTTGATTTCAGGTTCAAATTCTTTGGTTATGAGACCTTCAATACCCCATGCAGCTACATGGTCGTAGAGGGGTGCATAGTAGATGAGTCCATCTGCCACATCTTGCCAACACTTGTTCTTTGATTTGGTCGTGGTACCTC
>ERZ1027150.242-NODE-242-length-49619-cov-9.613712_pt1 | contig 49619 bp, 40 predicted proteins | sample MGYA00519276_ERZ1027150 | MGnify/ENA primary metagenome ERZ1027150 (study PRJEB26926, sample SAMN06164860) | human gut metagenome | biome: ENVO:00009003; feature: ENVO:2100002; material: ENVO:00002003 | host: Homo sapiens | place: USA | collected 2012 ... | reverse complement strand
CTGCCAATCCCCATTTTTTCATATAAAACGAAAAAACGCCATATGGTTATTTACACAACTTTTTCATCTGAAACGTTTTTACCTTTCTAATAAATTCATGCAAACCAGAAGATTACGTTACAATTCAAAAAAAAGTTCTCCAAAATCAGACATTTTCAACGGCAAAAAAACAATTCGATTAAAAATAAATTCTATCTTTGTAGATGGACTAAAGATTCTATCACCATGACAGAGCAATTAAGAGAGATAAAAAAATTGATCGGTAACGGAGATACCGAAACTGCCATCGACCAACTGAACCAACTAATAACTCAACACCCTGAAGCAGCCGCCAATGCCTATTATCTGAGAGGAAATGCCTATCGCAAGCTGGGAGACTGGCAAGGAGCGTTGAACAGCTATCAGGAGGCAATTTCCCTTGACCCGGAAAGCCCGGCAGCCGAAGCCCGGAACATGGTGATGGACATCCTCAATTTCTATAATAAAGATATGTTTAATCAATAAGGTAATTGACTTATGGCTAAAATGAAAGGTGTGGTTGTAGTGAACACAGAACGCTGTAAGGGATGCAACCTATGCGTGGTAGCATGTCCTCTGCACGTGTTGTCGCTCGGCGCCAAAGTAAATCAGAAAGGATATAATTACGTGCAGCAGGTAGTAGAAGATATCTGCAACGGCTGCTCATCGTGTGCCATTGTGTGCCCGGACGGCTGTCTGACCGTATACAGAGCAAAAAGTGAAGAATAATAAAAACGAATGCTAGTCAGCATATTTTAAAGAAAAAAGATTATGACAGAAGAAGTCGTTCTTATGAAAGGTAACGAAGCAATCGCCCATGCCGCCATACGTTTAGGCGTGGATGGTTATTTCGGTTATCCCATCACTCCACAATCGGAGGTTTTGGAAACACTGGCTGAAGAAAAACCGTGGGAAACAACGGGTATGGTAGTCCTTCAGGCAGAAAGTGAAGTTGCAGCAATCAACATGGTATATGGCGGTGCCGGAAGCGGTAAGATGGTAATGACCTCCTCTTCCAGCCCGGGCGTAAGTCTGAAACAGGAAGGTATCTCCTACATTGCAGGAGCCGAACTTCCCTGTCTGATTGTCAATGTCATGCGTGGCGGTCCCGGACTGGGAACCATCCAGCCCAGCCAGGCAGATTATTTCCAGACTACCAAGGGAGGCGGTCACGGCGACTACCGTCTGATTGCACTGGCCCCTGCTTCTGTACAGGAAATGGCAGACTTTGTAGGACTGGCGTTTGATCTGGCCTTCAAATACCGCAATCCAGCCATGATCCTGGCCGACGGTGTAATCGGGCAGATGATGGAGAAAGTGGTACTCCCGGCTCCTCGTCCCCGCCGTACTGAAGAAGAAATCCTGAAACAGTGCCCGTGGGCAAGTACCGGCTGTAAAGGACGCAAACCCAATATCATTACTTCCCTGGAACTCGATCCGGCCATTATGGAGCAGCGCAACCTGCACCTGCAGCAGAAATACGCCGAAATCGAAGCCAATGAGGTACGCTACGAAGAAATCGACTGCGAAGATGCCGAATACCTGATTGTAGCCTTCGGATCAAGTGCCCGTATCGCACAGAAAGCCATGGAACACGCACGTGAGGAAGGCATCAAAGTCGGTCTGTTCCGCCCCATCACCTTGTGGCCGTTCCCAAGCAAAGCCCTGGGTGAAAGAGCCAAACAGGTTAAAGGTATTCTGGTAGTAGAGCTCAACAGCGGACAGATGGTTGAAGACGTACAGCTCGCCGTAAGATGCAGTGTTCCGACCGCACATTTCGGCCGTCTGGGAGGTATTGTTCCTGACCCTGACGAGGTGATTGAAGCCTTAAAAGAAAAACTGATGAAATAAACCACAGACATATGGACAGTATCGATAGAATCCGGACCATATTGAATGTGATATTCCTGATAGGGGCAGCCGCATCATTCATCCTGTATTTTACAGTCGGCGACGACAAAACTGTATTTTTCTATGTCTGCGGCGGTTCGCTTTTCGTAAAAATGATGGAATACGTATTCCGTTTCCTGTTACGATAACCAATTAAGAAAATTTTACTATGACAAAAGAAGATATAATGAAACCCGAGAATCTGGTGTACCAGAAACCTCGATTGTTGAACGATAATCCCATGCACTACTGCCCGGGATGCAGCCATGGCGTAGTGCACAAACTGGTGGCAGAAGTCATCGAAGAAATGGGACTGGCAGAGAAGGCCATCGGTATCAGCCCGGTAGGATGTGCCGTATTCATGTACAACTATCTTGACATCGACTGTCAGGAAGCAGCACACGGACGCGCTCCAGCCGTAGCCAGTGCCATCAAGCGCCTCTGGCCTGACCGGCTGGTATTCACTTATCAGGGCGACGGAGATTTGGCCTGCATCGGTACGGCCGAAACCATTCATGCACTGAACCGTGGCGAGAACATCACCATCATTTTCATCAACAATGCCATTTACGGTATGACAGGCGGACAGATGGCCCCAACAACTCTTTTGGGAATGAAAACCGCTACCTGCCCTTACGGACGTATCCCTGAAATCCACGGATATCCGCTCAAGATGACCGAAATCGCTGCCACACTCGAAGGCACCTGCTACGTAACCCGTCAGTCGGTACATACGGTAGGAGCCATCCGGAAAGCCAAGAAAGCCATCCGGAAAGCATTTGAGAACTCCATGCAGGGAAAAGGCTCCAATCTGGTAGAAATTGTATCCACCTGCAACTCAGGATGGAAAATGACTCCAGACGCTGCCAACAAGTGGATGGAAGAACACATGTTCCCATTCTATCCGCTGGGCGACCTGAAGGATAAATAACTCTCTCCTATCGTAGAACCACTAAAAGAAAACAAGTCATGAAAGAAGAAATTATTATAGCCGGATTCGGTGGACAAGGGGTGCTCTCCATGGGTAAGATTCTTGCATATTCCGGACTGATGGAAGACAAGGAAGTCACCTGGATGCCTGCATACGGACCGGAACAGCGCGGAGGTACGGCCAACGTCACCGTAATTGTCAGCGACGAACGTATTTCGTCACCTATTCTGAGCAAATACGACACAGCAATCATTCTCAACCAGCCTTCACTGGCCAAATTCGAGAACAAGGTAAAACCGGGAGGAGTACTGATTTACGACGGATACGGTATCATCAATCCTCCAACGCGAAAAGACATTCATGTATACCGTATTGATGCCATGGATGAAGCAAACGAGCGCAAGATGGCCAAGACATTCAACATGATTGTATTGGGTGGACTGCTGAAGATACGTCCTATTGTTTCCATCGAAAGCGTCATCAAGGCACTGCGCAAGACATTGCCGGAGCGCCATCACCACCTGATTCCGATGAATGAGGAAGCCATCCACATCGGTATGGACATTATCCGTGAAATCAAGGAATAAGTCACAGGCTGGACTCAGGATATATTAAAAATATTTCCGGAAACGAAACGATTCAGACATCGTTTTGTTTCCGGAAATATTTTATATGGGTATTCATCTTGTGCAAGACATCAAGCCATACTGTCCAGACGGTCAATCTCTTTCCGTATATCCTCCACATTTTCCTCATCCGCTTCATCTCCCTGGAATCCGTCATCCATCACATCATATAGTAAAGACAATTCCGGAACAGCAATACCCGACATCTTATCTATCCGTACTGCAATCTGTCTTTTAATTTCCGACAAGACTTCCTGGTCCAGCGTTTCTCCCAGCAGCAGGTCAACCACCAATAACAGATAATTTTTCACTCCACCCGTACACTGTCCAGAATTCCAGAGTCTTCCGATTTCCTGTAACAGCCGACGCTGCATGGGTTTATCCAAGGCTGTTTCCACATCTTCATGCAACCATTCAATTCTGTAATACAACAGACCACAGAAAAACGAAGCACATTCCAACACCTTCTCCAAACGGGAAGTATAATGATTCACCAGAAATAAGTTAGTAGACAATTTTTTGTTTATCATATTTCACTCAAAATAAGCATAAATCCCTCTGTCATACAACAAGAGACTTATAATTCATACTAATTAATCTCAGGAAGGCCTTACCGTTTGTTTATCCAACTCCTTCCTTCATGTAGCAAAGATAAACTAAACTTTGTAATAAAAAACCTCATAGTTGCAAAATATTCTAAAAAGTATCACATAAAGGTCCATATTGTATGTTTTCCCCACGGAAATCAGTCTTTCTGTACAGTAAACCGGTGCATTTCTTCTGAGAAAGCATAGGTAACCTGCAAGTAGCTGCTCGTGCAGATGGACTTCACCAAAGCCAAACCAAGGCCTGTGGACCCCTCTTTCTTTTCCCCATGCTGATAAAAACGCTCAAACACCCGCTCACGGTCCAGGGAAACCTTACCCGAATTAGCCACAAGAAAACGGTTTTCAGAGAGCCACACACATATCTTGCCGCCCTCCGGTGTATGCACAAAGGCATTTTTCAGCAGATTGGTAAAAAGCACCGAAGCCAGGGCCTCATTCATGACAGCCTTGAACACCCCCTGCTCGTCCACACTAACCTCCACCTTCCGGTACGCATACACCTCCTTATAGTCATCCAGGTATTTTGCCAGAAAATCATTGAAGCAGACCTCCTGCGTATCCAGAAACTGTCCGTTGTCAATCTTGCACAACAGCAACAGCGAACGGTTCAGCCGCGTCAGGTTTTCCAGGGTCTGATGCGTCTTGAACAACTCACCCAGTTGCTTCTCGCTCAAGGAATCGTCCTCCATCAGCATCTCCAGCCGGTTCCGGCAGATTGCCAAAGGAGTCTGCATCTCGTGCGAAGCATTACCGATAAACAGTTTCTGCTGCTGGTAAAGCTGTTCACTGCGCCGCACCGAAAGCAGCGCCGCCTCATTCAACTGGCGGAACTCTGTCACCCGCGTATCATTCACCAGTTCCTCGTTCTGCCTTCCCAGGCGATAACGCTCCAGCCATTTCAGCAACACATAAAGCGGCTTCATGTTCGTCCGGTAAATCCAGACATTCACCCCCAGAATCACCAGCAGCAAGGTAACATACAGGAAAACCATCCAGCCCAGAATAGCCTGCTGCAAATCCATCTTCTCAATGGTCGGCATGTAGACCACCAGCTTCATGAACTTCCCTTCCGCTGTACTGAAAATAGACTCCAGTACCCGCGCCGGCTCCGTCTCATTCCGTTTTTTGATATACACCATCTCATCGTAATACGACACATGAGGATTGGTCCGCGCATATTCTTCCGAAACCTCACACAAGTAATACTGATTATTGGTTCCGCTGTTGGCCGAAGGCATCTCCTCACCCGCCAGGGCACGGATCATCAGCAGCTCCGCATAGTCCTCCAGCGAATCATCCACCTCATCGTTCACCTCCTCCATGACAGCCATGTAAAACAAGGCCGCCCATGCCGTCAGCACCAGTACCAGCACCAGCGACATTCTCCCCATTACCAGATGAAACAGTTTCATTCGATTACCAGTTTATAGCCAAAACCATACACAGCCTTCAGCTCAGGCGTAGCCCCCGCTTCCTTCAGGCGCTTTCTGAGATTCTTGATCTGTGCGTAAATAAAGTCAAAATTATCCACCTGGTCAATATGATCTCCCCATACCGCCTCGGCCAGGGTATTCTTGTTGACCATTCTTCCCGGGCGCGACATGAAATAAAACAGGATATCATATTCCTTGCGGTTCAGTTCCAGTTCCTTTCCCTCCACCAGCACCCGGAAAGTATCCGGATACACTTCAATGTTTCCAAACGCCACTTTCTGCTCCCCGTCACGCTGGTTCCGTCTGAGCAGACTTCTGATACGTGCGTGCAGTTCGGCCAGATGATAAGGCTTCGGCAAGTAATCATCCGCCCCCAGTTCCAGTCCGTTCACCTTATCCTCCAGCGAGTCCTTGGCCGAAAGAATGATGACATTCGTACGCTTTCCCAGTGCCCTCAGCTCCTCCAGCAAATCCAGCCCCGAACCGTCGGGCAACATAATATCCAGCAAGATACAGTCGTAGTCATAATCCTCAATCTTCTGCAGGGCCGTCCGGTAGTCCGGTGCCTGCGACACCACGTACCGCTCCTTCTCCAGCGAACGCACGGTAATCTCCCGCAAATCGTTGTCGTCCTCTACGATTAATATTTTCATACAGCTAATCGGTTGGTTTTCCACAAAAATAACACATTTCTTCTCCACCAGGAAATCCGGGAAGCGGTTTTTCGCACCGCATCCGAAAAGAAAAAACCTACAAAACATCCCGTAAGAACCCTCCCCGGAAAAAGCCGTTAAAAATAAAATCTTATTGTGAATTTGCCTTAAATCAAATTCCGGAACGAAAAAAACTCCTAATTTTGTTTTATCATTGGCAGGGAAAGGAAGTTCCCGACGGCAATCAGTACCGCATGCGACTTCCCTCCCGCGCGAAAACCTATTAAAAACAAAACAAAATTTTAAATTCTAAACATGAAAATCAATCACCGCACCAAGTTGCTCTCTGCCGGTATCATCTGCGCACTGATGTCCGGAAACGTAATGGCTCAGGAAGCCGATTTCGACTTGTCGTCACAGCGTTCGGAAAAACAGGACGTGAAGCCCGTCCCTGGAAAGAAAATAGACCACCAGGGCATCGTCATTAACCCTACCCCGCACCAGATATCGGTCGAGCGTAACCAGACTTGCAGCCTATTGGAAGGTTTTATTCTGAAAGACAAGCAAAAAGCGTTTGCCAGCGACCTCGGCTTTCTGAAACAGCAGAAAAAGGGCATCAGCCTGACCATCGATTTCGGAGCTAAGGCAGCCGCCCGCCAGAATGTCAAAGCCGTATCCGGAGCCTATGCCCTGAGCATCGGAAAGAAGGGCATCACCATCACAGGATATGACGAAAGAGGTGCCTTCTACGGCATACAGACCTTGCGTCAGCTGATGGAAAGCGAAGTGGCCGCCAAGGGAACACTTCCTTTCGTAGAAATCAATGATTATCCCGACCTGCCCGACCGTGGCGTAGTGGAAGGATTTTACGGCAGTCCCTGGTCGCACGAGGTGCGTCTGTCATTGCTCGACTTCTACGGAAAATTCAAGATGAATACATATTTGTACGGTCCGAAGGACGATCCTTATCACAGTTCGCCCAACTGGCGCCAGCCTTATCCGGAAAAAGAAGCCAAACAGATCAGTGAGCTGATTGAAGCGAGCCGGAAGAACCGGGTTGACTTCGTCTGGGCCATCCATCCGGGAAAAGACATCAAATGGAACGAGGAAGATTATCGTAATCTGGTAAATAAATTCAACTGGATGTATGATCTGGGAGTGCGTCATTTCGCCATCTTCTTTGATGATATTTCGGGAGAAGGAACCAATCCTTACAAGCAGGTGGAACTGCTGAATCGCCTGACGGATGAGTTTGTAAAAGAAAAGGGCGATGTGGCACCGCTCATCGTCTGCCCGACCGACTACTCCCAACTTTGGGCAAACCCGACAGAGAACGGCAGTCTGGCTATCTACGGCAAGGCACTGCACCCGGACATCAAAGTATTCTGGACAGGAGCTGTGGTATGTAGTGACCTGACTCCCGAAACGCTTGAGTTCATCAATTCACGCATCAAGCGTCCGGCTTATTACTGGTGGAATTATCCGGTAACCGACTATGTCCGCCACATCCTGATGCAGGGCCCGGTATACGGACTCGATACTTCACTGACTTCCAACGAAGTCTGCGGTGTAGTGAGCAACCCGATGGAGCACGGAGAGGCTTCCAAACTGGCATTGTACGGAGTAGCCGACTATGCCTGGAACCTGGCCGACTACAATGCCATGGACAGTTGGGAAAGAGGACTTACCGAACTGATGCCGCAGGCCAGAGAGGCTTACCGCACGTTTGCCATCCACTCTTGTGATACCGAGAACGGATACCGGAGAGACGAATCGTGGGAAACCCGTACGTTCCGTATGGCCAACTGGAGCGACGATGCCGCCAATGCACTCGAAGCGGAATTCAAGAAAATCGAACAGGTTCCGGCACAGCTGGAAGCCGGATGTACCAACCGGCAGTTGCTGAACGAACTGCGCCCCTGGCTTGAGGAGTTCGGCAAACTGGGAAGCCGTGGTGTACGTACCCTGGAACTGGCACGCATCCACCGTCAGGGACAGGACGATGCTTTGTTCTGGAAAAAATATGTACAGAATCTCATGACACCCGAAGAACGGGCCAGCTATGCGGCACACAAATCGGGAACCATGAAACTGCAGCCTTTCTATGAAAATGCCATGGACGATATGGCTCACGAATACCTGAAGCAGCTTTCGGGCAGCGTACCGACGGATTATAAGGGAATCGGTTCATTCAGCAGTGCGGCCACCATACAGACCAAACTGATGCTCGACAATGATTCCACTACATTCTATACATCGGGCATCGGACAGCAGGACGGTGACTGGATCGGTCTGGATCTGCGCAGCGTGCGTCCGGTTTCGGAAGTATCCATCCTTCAGGGACGTAACTCCAAAGACGATGTCGATTATTTCGACCATGCGATACTGGAGTGTTCGGAAGACGGAAAGACTTGGAAACCGCTTATTGCAGAAATGCAGAATCAGTACATCATCCACTGGCAGGGAGAGCCTCAGCAGGCACGTTACGTCCGCTTGAAGAGACTGGATTCTTCACGCCGCAACTATGCATCCGTACGTTCTTTCGAAGTGAATCCGTTGCGTCTGGAAGACCTGTCATTCCAGGTACAGACAGCCGACAACCAACAGGCAGTATTTGCCTTCGACAACAATCCGACAACCAGCTACAAATGCGGTGAGTCGATTGCCTGGGAGGTATCCAAGGACATTCAGGCTTATACCTTGCTGATGAACACGCTTCCGGCACCGGTAAAATGCAGTCAGCTGGATGCCAAAGGTAAAGTGGTTTCTGAAATCATGATTGATGCTCCTTATGCTAAGGTGGAAGTCAAGAATGACAAGGTAGTACGCATGGTGGTGGAAGGAGCTGCAGAGTTCTTCGAAATCATTCCTCACAAAAAATAATCTGACAAGACTGGTTCTCTCCGGCAGGTCACCTGCCGGGGAACGACGATACTGAAAACGATTATACTGACCGACAAACCGTTATTGACGGTTCATTGATGGATACTGATATGGACGATTCATTAACGGACTATGGTATCGGTCAATGAGGTTATAAATTGAAAAAAGAGGGTGTACAAATGTACATCCTCTTTTTCGTTACAAAAAGACCTTTACGCGTTTGCAAAAAGACCTTTACGCATTTGCAAAAAGACCGCGGTCTTTTTCCAAAAGCTGGCGGTCTTTTGGAAAAACCTCGCCAGCTTTTCAACTAAAAATAATTATAGGGAATCAATCATTAGAACCATTGTGACCACTTCCTGCTTATAGAATCCACAGTGATGCCTCCGCAAATACACTCCATTACTTTTCTATCAGAAACCTGCCGGTTTCTTATCAGTATAAACTCTCCTATAAGGAACTGTTTGTGTGTTTTTCTAAAGAAAATTTATGAAATAAAATCACTGCCCCAAAGAATAATTGCTGTATTTTTATCTCCGTTTTTTTATTAACTATAATCATGAAACAAACTATCCAAGTAAAAAGTTCACCCGGATTATATCATTTTCTTGCTGTTCTCACTGTCGGTGTCTGGGGTACCACCTTTATTTCTACTAAAGTACTCATCGAGAACGGAATGCATCCTCAAGATATCTTCTTTCTCCGTTTTCTCATCGCATATTTCGGCATCTGGCTTATCTCTCCCAAGAGAATCTTTGCCAAGAGCCTGCGTGACGAAGTGCTGCTGCTTTTATCGGGACTGACAGGAGGGACCTTGTATTTCCTGACGGAAAATACGGCACTCGGACTCACACAGACCACAAACGTATCTTTCATCATCTGTACAGCTCCTCTGCTCACTACCCTGCTGGCTCAGATGAGCAGCCAGAGGGAGAAGGTCGGTTCCTCGCTGGTCATCGGCTCGCTGATTGCACTGGTGGGTGTAGGACTGCTTATCTTCAACGGAAGTTTCGTACTGAAGCTCTCTCCCGCAGGAGATTTACTGACTCTCAGCGCAGCTCTTTCATGGGCCTTCTACAGTCTGTTCATCCGGAAACTCTCCGGCCGCTACAATGCCACGTTCATCACCCGGAAGGTCTTCTTTTACGGAATCCTCACGGTTCTTCCTGCCTTTCTGGTGCACCCCTTCAGTTTTTCGTTGGAAACATTTACCCGTACAGCCGTATGGATGAACCTGGCTTTCCTCAGCGTACTTGCCTCTCTGATCTGCTTTGTGGTATGGAACATCATCCTCAAGCAGCTCGGTACCATACAGGCATCCAATTACCTGTATCTGAATCCGCTGTTTACCATGATTGCCGCCTCGCTGTTTCTTCACGAGCAAATCACCCTGTATGCACTCTGCGGAGTGATTCTTGTACTGGGCGGCGTATTTCTTGCATCGAGGAAAAGATAACCTAGGTAAATAGTCAGACAGAAGAACAGAAGAAAAAAGAAAAAAGTAAGAACGTAAGAGCAGGATAAAAACGGCAGGAAACAAAAAAAGACATCCGGCAGGTGATTTTCACACAATCACCTGCCGGATGTCTTTTTATCTGCCACAAGGCTTCCGGAATTATCTCATCTGAGCGCCGGTTACCTCACCGATATACATCACGTATTCTTTTGACGTATCGATATTCTGGTTCAATGATTTCAACTCATCGGCTGTCATCTTCTGCGACATAGACTTCTTGCAGCTTACCACTACCGAAGGTTCGTTGCTTCCAGCCAGATAGAAGGAAACCTCATACGTTTCACTTTGTTCCATCAGTGCACTGGCAGCGATACGGCTCTTGTCAATCAGCAGATAAGCCACGTCTTTACCGAACAGTTTGCCGAAGCCACCCCAGTTTTCTGCTTTCAGTTCAGTCTCCTCACCGTTCAGGGCAGTCAGCGTAATGCGTCCCTGTTTAGCCATTGAAGCCAGGTCAGCCGGCAAGGCAGCTACACCCACAGCCTTCAGTTCACCCGATGCAGACGGTTGTGCCTGAACAGGAGTAGCCGGCTGTAGCGCTACCATGGGCACCTGTGCAGGCTCGTTCAGCAATTTCTGTCCCAAGGCTGCAGTAGCCGATTCGAAGAGCGCATCTTTCAGGTCGATGGTTTCCCGACGGAACTTTCCGCAAATCGGAGCCAGTTTCGTACCTTTCTTGTTCAACGCCATATCGTCCGTAATCCACTCTTCGGCCGTATATCTTTCGCCACCGTCACGGTTTTCTTCATACCAGTAACGGATGCGGGTCATGGTCATCTGACAGGTTTCCTCTCCCACATGAATCAGGAACTGATAATAAATACGGGTACGGTCGAGCGACAAGGCAGAAGAAGAGAACACCATATACTCTTCGGCTACAGCGGCAATCTCTCCGCGCTCTTCATCGGCATAAGCCACCTGACTGTGCAGTTTGCCGTTTGAGACAAACCGTCCTTTCGCCCAGTTCAGCAATGCCTGATAAACCTCGGTACGGGTAAGACCTTTCGTTGAAACCTCTTTCGTAAATTCTATTTTACCGTCATTCATCGTGATGGCTCCCGCCAGGTATTTCGGGTCGGAATTGTCATTTTTCTCCTTTGCCGTTCCCATCAGAGGGAGACATGCTAAAAATAAAATCAGTAGTTTTTTCATGATATCCATCGTTTATTCATAATAGTTTAAGCAAATATAGGGAAAAAATCAACCTGACTGCAATTTATAATAAAACTTTTTCAAAAGGAAAGGTGATTCACCCGATACTAAGAAAAATCACTTAATAAAACATTTTGTAACCAAATTAAACATCAGACGGTATGTGTACGGCAGTTCAATCCGATACAAGACTGCCCGCATTTCTGAAACAACAAGTTTCTTATTCATCACTCTTCATCTTGTTACCCGAGTCCGTAAAAAACAAATAATACATGGTAGCAAACATAAATCCCAGTGCAATGCCCACTGCTAATTTACCGGTCGCTGCTCCAAAAATTATGCCACAAAGCATTCCTGATATCAAGCAAAATGTGTAGCTTGTCTTTTTATTTTTTTTCTTTTCCCATAACAATCAGTTTATTTAGCAATACCAAGAAAAACCATTCGGCTGTCACATTTCTGTTCCTATTTCTTATCTACCTTGTACCTGCACATGGCCTGCCCGCTGTAGTGACGCAGCCTCCATACCAGACTGGTTTCGTCCAGGAAATACATGATCGACAAGACGCCCAGGTAACAGACGGACACATCTCCGATAATGAAACCGGCAAGTAAAGGAATGTATCCGCAGACACAATGTGCCAGAATATTTGCCACCCGGAAATGGATGACCTTCAGATCTCCTTCGTAGAAAAAACGGACCGTATGATTGTGGCGGTTGAATCTCACTGCAAATTTCCGGTACGACCGGGGATGGATGATGAGATAGACTACCGCCTGCAAGAGCCAGTTCATCAGTACTCCCCACAGCAAGCCGACAAGGATGATGCACCAGCCCTTGGGAAAATAATTGGCAGAAGTGACTTTCAGACTTTCAGTGCCATAAATGGCGGAAAAGAGCAGCATGACCAGAGGCAAGACAATCAGAAAGGCTATGATGACCGTCACATTTATCCGCCTCGACTCGGTAATGTTTATCATCACCTCCTCCCCTTCGGGGCCCCGTCCGTATGAAATCAGCGCACGGTTCCGGGATGATTTTCCTGCAAACAGTTTCTCGAATATCTTCATATCTTTATACTTTATATGTTATGCTTTATACTTCGGTTGGCGGTCTTGTTTTTACCACACTGCAAATATAATCCGATACAATCAAATCACCCGCCATCCTTATGTTATCTTTAGGTTAATACTTTCATTTGTGGGTGGTATTAACCATCCAAATATTATATTTGCGGAGAAAAGATTCGGGCAATCATACAATTATCGTTTATGGAGACGTCGCAACGTAAGAAAAATATAATATTCATCACTGCTCTGTCGGTTATCGGACTGGTCGGGGCAATGGCTCTGCAGGTGATATGGATATCCAGTTCGTACCAGCTGATCAGGAATGAATTGCTCAGAGAGAGTTATGAAGCGTTCAGGAAAGCACTGAACGAGGAAATCAATATTGCCTGCAATCAGATTCCGGGCGACACTGAGATTTTGGCCGATCTGGAGAGCGACTCGGTTCCCCAGATTACTTATCTCTGTGAAGGCATAAGGGAGTTGGGGATAGAATTGTCCATCTACAGAATCGACTCTCTGGTCAGTCTCTTGCTGAAAGACAAAGACATACACAACCGGCATTATGTAAATCTTATTGACATCAGGAAGGATTCTATCCTACAAAGCACCGCAATGGGGCCGACGGATACGAACAGCAAACTGAAATCCAGGGTGATTCCGGTAAGGGCCGACCTGTCACAAGGTATCCAACTGACATTGCAGAATCCTTACACGTATGTCTTCAAGCGTATGGGGCTGCTGCTTGCCGGTACGTTCATCATCATGCTGCTGGTAATCATCTGTATAGGCTATCAGGTGAGGTTCATCTCCCGGTTCGAAAAGATTTTCCAGATCCGTGAGGACTTCTCATATGCCCTGATTCACGACATGAAGACTCCGCTTACTTCCATTATCATGGCATTGAAGTTTCTGCGAAGCGGAAAGCTTGACAGCAAACCGGATATCAAGAAGAATTATTTTGACATTGCGGAGAATGAGGCCGACCATCTGCTCACGCTGACCAACAAGGTCTTGACAATCTCCAAACTGGAGAATCATAAACTGGAGATGAACAGGACGGAGCTTCTGCTTGACCCGATGATTGAAAAGCTTACGGGAAAATTCAAGTTGAAGTCTCAGAAGCCTGTGGAGTTTATTGTCGACCTGCAGACGGATACGGTCTATGCCGATGCCGAATACCTGGAAGAAGCGCTCAGCAACCTGATTGACAATTCCATCAAATATTCCAGGGAGAAGGTAAAGATCGGTATCTCCGCGGCACGGGATGACAGATATACCATTCTCAAAATACACGACAACGGACTGGGCATATCGGAGAAGGACATCCATCTGATCTTTCTGAAGTTCGAACGCACGTCGGCGGTAAAACGGAACCGGAAGAACGGTATCTCCGGTTTTGGTCTTGGACTGAACTTTGTGGACCAGGTGGTAAAGGCACATCAGGGGAAGATTTTTGTCACAAGCATTGAAGGTGAGTTCACGGAATTTTCCATTTACCTTCCCCACCCTGTACTTAAAGATAACGCTTAAAATAACCTGACAATATAAATTATTCATATCATGATAAAACTGTTATTGGTAGAAGACGACAAGAACCTGGCTTATATCATCCAGAGCGGACTGGAAGATATCATCGGCGGTTATGAAGTGATTACGGCATTCAACGGTAAGGAGGGTTTACAGGCCTGGAGAGAACAGCATCCGGACATTATCATCTCGGATATCGACATGCCTGTCATGGACGGCTTTGAAATGGTGCGCCACATAAGGGCAACGGATAACGATACACCTATCTTGTTTGCCTCGGCACTCACCTCGCCCAAGGATGTCAGAAAGGGCTATGACATTGGGGTAAATAATTATGTCAAGAAGCCATTTATCCCGGACGAACTGGATGCTCACCTTCATGCCATTCTGAAGATGAAGGAAGGGGCCAAGGCTCATCAAGAGACAAGTGTATGTGAATTCGGAAAATATACTCTCAATGCCGACCAGGCTACGCTTTACAACAACGAATCCGGCAACAGTACGAATCTCACCGTCAGGGAAAGTCAGATTCTGCAACTGCTTGCCCAGCATAAGGGTGAGGTGGTAAAGCGGGATATTATCCTGAGCCGCTTCTGGGAGAAGGAGGATGACTATTTTGCTTCCCGGAGCCTGGATGTCTTCATCACGAAATTGAGGAAACTGTTTGCCGATGATCCGCAGATAGAGATTGTCACGAAAAGGGGAATAGGTATCATGCTGGTGGTCAATTCCTGACTGCATGAACGGATGATGGCTTCCGGGAATCTTCATTCAGGTGTTTATCTGCTTGTGTAATTCATGGAGCCTCATCCGGTGGTATTTTACGTTAACAAACCGACTTATTTTTCAGTTTCGCTCCGGTTCGGGTTCTTTGATTTAGAGACACTGCCTTTACCAAAGTTGTACCGGAGACCGACTTGCATCAATGCATGATTGACCCGCTCGTCTTCCCAAGAAGTGAACCTGAAACCGGGAAGGGTTATGTCCTGACAGGTCCGCTTCGGCAGAAGGCTGGTGGGCACGGTAAAATGGACAGACAATGACCATCTGCCTTGACAAAGATGCCCCAGCAAACCAAGTTGCAGGATTTCCTCCTGGTCATACTTCTCTCCTTGCAACAGAGGGATGTGGTCATCCCGCAGGAAGTAGGCAGCCCTGAGAGATACGTGAGGGTTCATCCGGCAGGTGGCTGCTACATCAAGGTAGCTGGTATGGCCCCGGCGCCAGATGCTTTCGGTTCCTTTCCTTCCATACCACTGGTAATTGGCCGTAAAATTCATTGAAAACTTCTGCCCGATACGATAGTCTCCGCTCAATCCGATGTACTGATGCCTGTACCGGCACCCCGTCAGCGTTTCTACTACGTAGTCATTCTCCGTATAATACCATGGAGTCATCTCATTGGCCGAATGTTTCAGCATGTAGGTAACTTCTATCACTTTGGGGACACGGATCCGCCATTCCATGTAGTGCATGACCCGTTCCTGCAGGTCTGGATTGCCCCGGTACATCAGTATCCGGTTCCGGTTATACATGACCGTTGACAACTGGTCCAGATTAGGGTATTCGATATCACAGAAATAATTGCCTGTGAGAGACAGTTTCCCGGATGCCTGCCAGTGCAGTTTGGCAGAAGGCATCCACGAACAGCGGTCATCGGAATCAAGACCGTTGTCTCTATGCACCACAAGCACATTGCTGCCCATTACCAGACTGACCTTCCGGTGGGGACGTATCATCAGCGAGGCATAAATATCGTGACGTTTTTCCTGGGTACGGAACAATGCTTCTCCGGTAAGTCTGTCGTTATTGACGTAGGACTTGGCAGTATAGGTATACCCCAGGTTACTGCGCAACGCATTGTTCCAGATAGGATTCACGTCTGCATTGTATCTCCAGAAATCTTTTCTTCCGGTATACGATAATTGGGTGTCCCGGACCGGATTGTGATACAGCCGGCGTTCATGAACACGATAGTAGTTGTAGGTAAGATCGCTTGTGATGACAAGCCGGTCAGTGATATTCCCACGGTAATACAGGCCACTCGTTGTATTGAGATAATTGTAATCGGTTTGATTTTCAGAAAGCTGGGCATTCCCCAGCAACCGGTAGCCTTCATGTTCATCGTGTCTGCCACCTTCCAACCATGACTGCAATGAGACGGTATGTCCGGCCGCTATCTTGTAGTCCGTACCAAGACTCACACTAAAATCTCCATTTGCCTTGTGGCTGTTTGGGTGGAGATAGTCCTCCCTCTCGGTGGCTTCGGCTACTTCATTTCTGTACAGATAGCTATAAGAGGCGGCACGGTACATTTTCTTACCGTTGACCGCCAGCTCACCATATACATTTCCTCTGTCTGACGTACAGACGAAATCGGCTCCTGCATGTTCACTATGGGAATGAGGGGTACGGAAGGATACCAGCCCTTTGGACTGAACGCTCCATTCATAGCCTGAATAGTCGTCGTAGGTAATGCAGTTCAGCACTATCGGCATCTCACCGTATTTGCCCTTTGGGTAACGGAGCAATTCGATTTTCCTGATGCGTTGAGGATTCAGGTTTTGTATCAGATTCTTTCCTGCTTCTCTGCCATTCAGCATGAGCGGTACATCCCGATACTCACCGATCTTTATGGCATCCGATGCCCAGTCCACACTGATTCCGGGCAGTTGGTCGAGTAATTGGAGGGAATTCTTTGAACTGTTTCTCAGTGAATCGGTCAGAAAGAAGGTTTCCGTCATGGCATCTTTGTGTCCGGAATCTCCTTTGACGACAATCTCGGCCAGTGATTCCGCATTCCCCCGAAGGAGAATATTCCCTAAATTACCGGGCTTGCATACCCTGAAAACCTTTTCAAATCCGATACACGATAATTGAAGCAGGTATGTGGTATCTTCATTTCCTTTTACGTTATTTACTTCATTTATTTCATTTGCTTTCAGTTCAAAATATCCGTCCGGACGGGTGGTGGTACCCGCTATGCGGGTCGTGTCCGAGGGGTCCATCAGCACGCAATGCACTCCGGCAAGAGGACGGTTCTCATGATCGACTACCCTTCCGGAAACATGTTGCGCATCCAACTGTTCCCCAAAGCCCACGCAAAGCATAAAAAACAATACCAGATTCTTCATTGAATTTCATTTTAGGGTTTAATACCAGCACTGTATCTGCAGCTGGTTTTCATCCAAAATTAATGCATGAGGACGTTATCATTTGTTTATATCTGAAAGAATCCGTAGTGCAATCACCCATGTAACCATCTAATAATCAAATGACAATAAATAAAAATGTTATATTTCAGTTCGAAGTGCCTTATATCAGGGATGCAAGAGGAACGATTTATAGGAAAAACTCGTACATTTACAAAAAATCAGGTACCATGCGAGCATATCTATCCTTACTTACCTTACTTATCATCCTTTTGACAAGTTGCATGAATCGTCAAAGTGACACCCGGTATGAACAGATACTGGATGCGGCAGCCATCCGCCATAAGCAAACGGAATCCTTGAGTGAAGACAGCTTGCTCTGTGAGGCTTTGAAGCATTACCAGACATCAGCACCGAAAGATTCGGCAAGATTACTGCAAGCCACCGTCCTGACGGCGTATCACTACTGGTGGCGCAATGAGTCAGAAAAGGCATATGGTCTGTTGAAGCCAATGGCGAAGAAGAATAAAGAGGCATTATATGCATTGTTCGACCTGGCTAATAAAGATAATGATTACGAGGCTGCCTATCACTATCTGTCTCAGATGATGGAGGATGAATCGGCACAAAACTTCCAGAACCGGCAGGCAATGGCCACTCTGAAGTTTTTTCTGAACTGCCCGGACGAATGTGTCCGTATGTTCGACAGTCTCCCTCAATACATAAAGACTGCTGCGGACTCTGTCCTGTATTTTGAAAAAGTCCTTCCCAACCACGCAGATGTCGTCAGTCACTATGGCAATCAACAAAGGGCCATCGAACTGCAGACTCAGGTGCTGACTCATTTCATCGGGAAAGATAATTGGTATGTAGCTAAGGCACATCTGTCACTGGCCCGGTATTATATCCTGGCAGACAGTCTGAACAAAGCGGAGCAACATTTGCTGCTGACAGACAAGTATGCCGATGAATATTTTAACCGCAACCTGGCCGTTTCGACTTATAAGGAGCAGTTGAAAAGTATCCTTGAGTATGCCCGGTACAAACGGATCAATGTCATGGAGTGGGCGCATTTTGGCAATGTACTGCAAGGAAATGCCTCCAAGAATCGGGATATAACCGAAGCTGGAAGAGAGGCTAACTGGAGGCTTACGGAGCAGAATATGCAGATGACGATTCAAAGGCAAAAGGAGCAGATGTTGTTTCTGGTGCTGTCGGCCGTCATGCTCCTTGCCATTGTGGGCTTGCTGCTATGGCTGCGGAACAGGAAAAACAAGCTTGCAGAGAAGGAAGAGGAGATTGATGCGCTACGCAAACTTCTGTCTGAATCATCCACTGCGGATGACTGTCATAAAGACGACCGTTTCTTCAAGAAGATATTGCTGCAGCAGTTGGGAATCATCCGAATAGCGACCTCCTATCCCACTTCTGCCAATCTTGAGTTGCTCAAAAAGATGAAGGAAATTACCAGTCAAGAGGTAAATGTCGACTCGCTGTTGAATTGGAATGATCTTTATCAGACCATCGACTATGTGTTTGAGGGCTTCTATACGTCCCTGGTCAGAAGGTTCGGTGCGGTACTGAATGAGAAGGAGATTCAATTATGCTGTCTGCTAAAAGCGAATTTCACCACCAAGGAAATCAGTGTAGTCACGCAGCAGGCTGTCCGCACGGTCTATCAGCGAAAGAGTACCATTCGCCAAACGCTTCAGATGCCGGAGGCAGAGGATATTGCGAGTTTCCTGAGTGAGAAGTGATCGATTAAATTAGGCTTCGGTCAGGACTTTTTTATTCAAAATAAAAGTACAAAGAACAGATCACACTTTCTATCACCTGACCGTGCCATGATTTCTGCGCAGACTGACTCATTTCATTTGCTTACATCTATTCAAAGTTTTCCAAACTTCATTTCTCCTTTCAGTATCTCATACACATAAGCTGAACTTTCAATATAAAGTCCGGTTTGCTCATCTGAAAGTTTTTCAAAAGTTTCAGAATTATAAAATTCTTTGAGAGCAGTGGACAGATCGTATCCGTTATCTTGCATCAAATAGGCGATTATATCTTTAGTAATACCTTCTATCAGATATTGTATCCGCTTGTTCATATTCTGTGTAAATATTTAATGGCTTCTGCCGAGTGAAACAAATATTGTGAGGATACCTTTTTGTATCTCAACCCATTCACAAGCATTTGCAAATCAATGATACCGTCATCAAAATTACGGAACAAGGTAGCTATGATATCATCGGCAACCGGCCCGATCACAATATCAAAGCCATGTGTCGGCTGCATGTGTTTCCTGCTACGATTTGCCATAACGAACAATGCCCATTCTTGGTCGGGTTCCGTGAACACCTTAACAGAAAGAGTATTCAAGACAGTTTCATCAAATTCAAACTCCGTGACAACAGGTTCCCCACCATAGATAGCGGCAGTCCGTCTTGCCATTTGTTCTGCCTGTTCCTTAATCTCTGTCAGATAAAACCCTTGTCCGAAATCCTTGTAAGGCTTGCACTTTGACAAGTCAATCTGCTCAATGAGCATATTCGAGCCGTGATACAGTTTCATTGAATGCCTCCTCCATTATTTAAACACACTTTTGTAAGGTCTTGAACACTGTCATCAAATGAAAGTAAATGCTCAGCATCATAATGTGCCGTCAGGAAGTCAATCCCCTTAAAACGAATCAGATAATTGTTTGCCTCACGAACAGAAATATGATGCGCTTTTGCAAATTCATTAATGGCAACAACAATGTAACCTATCACATCTTTATCAATTTCCTGTGGATTTTTCAGAACAACAGAAGCTGACATACCAAGTGCATCAAGCATCTTTGTTACAGTCTTGATTGTGAGCCCTTTTCCACTTTCAATCTTCGAGATTTGAGCCTTACCGACCCCTACTCGCTCTCCAAGGTCTTCTTGGGTAAGTCCTTTACGAAGGCGTTCATTACGAATCATCAAACCAATATTTTCTAACTTATTTGTCATATAATAAGATGTTTCTACATAGGCAAATATATAAAAAGTTTCCTAAACAGGAAACAACTCTAGATTGATATTGGCTTTCTCCTTTACTTTATTATAAAACATTTGAACAGATATAAATGGAAACTATTGCCGAATAGCTCATTCTAGTAATATGGCATAACAAACAAGCATTACAAATGCAAATTGAGCAATATTTTTTCCTTATATCCATTAGGGTATTCAAAAACCTTTGCCTGTCTATTGAATAACGGCAAATACGTATGCACTACCAAGAAAAGAATCCAATAAAGCTGCTTTGACTGTAAAGCCTTGATACAACAAGCTTTTATCCACCTCTTTTACATATATAAGTTCCATAACAATAGTTTATTTACTAAGGTACAAATTATTTAACAGACCATGTTTAATTCTTCTCATATTTTTATCTCCACAAAAACCACACATTTGAATCCTTCTTTTCAACTTCTTGTATCGCTTTAATAATGAATTTTTAAATGATTTGAAAAATCCTATCAGTCGCAGCTTCCTTAAGAGTCGTTTATCTTAAATAGAGTTATAACTAATACTGTATTTTCAATAAAGGTAAACAGACTTTGCATGCATTGAGATATTCCCAATAACTATCTATATGAAAGCTAAATCCTCTTTCATCTACTCACGATAAATATAACTTTAACACACGGAGCAAATACTTTCATAAAAACGATGAAAAAGGAAACCGCTTCTTTATCTTTGCAGAACGACAAAGAAGAGCAATTAAATATATGGATGCAAGGTTATGCATGATCATCGATTTAGAAAAACGTGGCGACAGGCAAATGTTTGTCACCGAACGGGTTTCTTCTATTTATAAAAACAAGAAGGGACTCTGGGCCGTACGGTTCCTGGCGTCTCCAAGCATATTCAACTACAACCCCTCCCGGCTGCTTTATCTCACCCATCCGGAGCGTATTGACCTGGGAGAGAAGGGGCTGTATATCCGGAACAGACACATCACAAACGTGACAGAACTGCTCCGCTTCACTGACGGACGATATACCTTTTATCGGGTGACCTACGACAATGGTTGTTATGAAAGCATGGAAGGGAACGAGGTATATGTCACCCGTACCCCCATTGACAGAAATACCGGCTCTACCTGGGATTATCTTTGTAAACTGGCTGCAGAAACCGGACTGGTGACTGAAACGGATGAAAGTATTCTATCCAAACAATATGAGCTGGTCGATGTGAAGCGCGACAATGTTCCCCTGGCTCAATACCTGGGTGACAAGACACGACTGGCAACTTACCGTATGCCGAAACAAGTGTTTTATCCATTTGGATGCAACGCCAGTCAAAAGGCAGCCATTGAAGCGGCTTTGACTCATCAGGTAAGTATTATTCAGGGACCTCCGGGAACTGGAAAAACACAGACCATACTGAACATCATTGCCAACCTGCTCATGAAAGGCAAAACGGTATTGGTGGTATCAAACAATAACTCGGCCGTAGAAAATGTGGCAGAAAAACTGGAGGGAGAAGGACTTGGATTCATTGTGGCTCAATTGGGTAGCGTGCAAAATAAAGAAACGTTCGTAGCCAATCAGGCTGATTATCCGGATATGACCGACTGGAAGATCGGGGCACGGAGTGAGATAAAGGATGTAGCAGAGAAATCACTCCAAGCGGTTGCGGAAGGATTTGACGGACAACTCCGGCAGGCAAGACTAAAGGCCGAATGCGATGCTTTATCAAAAGAAGCTAAATACAACGAAATGCAGGCAAGCCACCCGGCAGGGAGCAAAGGGTTGAACGGAATGTCATCTGCAAAACTCATGAAATTGCTTAACCATTACCAGATGACGATAGAGAACGGACGTAAACCGGGCTTCTGGTTCAGACTGAAATGCGCTTTTTCATTCGGATTCAAAATGTGGACACAACTCCGCGGGAAAACGTCATCTGTCATAGCTGGACTGGAATCGGCTTACTACGTTTCCCGGAAGGCAGAGATTGAACAGGAACTGGAATCGGTTACTGCTGAACTTCAGCGCATAGATATTCAGGAAAACGTGAAAAGGCTCCGGTCTTCTTCTCTCCAGCTCTTGAAAGACAAGATAGCCAGACGATATCATACCGGCAACAGGGCAAGGTTTACCGTCAAGGATATCAAGCCCCGGACAGAGGAGTTTCTGAAAGAATATCCGGTTGTACTCAGCACTACTTATTCTGCCAAGAGCTGCATCAGCAAAGAGATGGTGTTTGACTATGTGATTATGGACGAAGCTTCTCAAGTGGATATCAAGACGGGGGCACTGGCCTTGTCGTGTGCGGTAAATGCCGTAATTGTAGGGGACGACAAACAATTGCCCAATGTGGTAAGCCGGGAAGAGGCACTGGCTCTGAATGCCATTCAAACGACTTATCAGGTGGATGAACGGTACAATGCTGTGACACACAGTTTTTTACAATCGTGTACAGAAGTCTTCAAAAATGCTCCGGTGACCCTGCTTCGGGAACATTACCGCTGCCATCCTAAAATCATCGAATTCTGCAACCAGCGCTTCTATAATGGAGAACTGATTGCCATGACTGCTGACAAAGAGGAGAAGGATGTATTGCAAGTGGTTCAAACTGTACCTGGGAATCATGCCAGAGGACATTTCAACCAACGGGAAATAGATGTCATTGCGCAAGAGGTGCTGCCGGCATGTACCGATTCGGAAAGCATAGGTATCATTACTCCTTATCGTGCACAGGCAGAAGCCATCAATCAGGCGGTGGGAAAAGACATTGCCAGTACAGTACATAAGTATCAGGGACGGGAATGTGATACCATTATTATGAGTACGGTGGACAACGCTCCTACCGAATTTTCTGATGATGCGAACCTGCTCAATGTCGCCATTTCGCGTGCCAAGACCCGGTTGTGCCTGGTAACGACTGGAAACGAGATACCCCAGGACTCGAATCTGGGCCAGCTGATCAGCTACATTCGCTACAACAACTTTGAAGTAAAGTCCAGTAAACTGCATTCTGTCTTTGATTTACTCTATCAGCAATATACGGCAGAACGGTTGGCTTACCAAGCTGCTCATCCGGCTGTATCGGCACATTTATCCGAAAATCTGGTACACGATGTGTTGTCAAGTGCCGTCAGGGAATTAAGGCTGACCAACACAAAGGTGCTTTGTCATTATCCGTTATACAGACTCATTGCTGATTGGGAACTGCTGGATGACGAAGAAAAAGTATTTGCAGAAAGTCCGCTATCACATGTGGATTTCCTTCTTTATAACTTTCTGACTAAACAACCGCTCTGTGCCATAGAAGTGGACGGATGGCATTTTCATAAAGAAAGTGATGTACAACAGTCGCGTGATGCGTTGAAAAATCAAATCTTTTCAAAGCTGGGACTTCACCTGCTCCGCCTTTCCACGACAGATACGGTAAATCAGGAAACGATGAAAAATTCCTTACTGCAAATGATGTAAGACAGGGATAATATACCGAAGCTGAGGGAAAACATACAAGGTATGTAAGTACCTTTCGTAGAATTTCAGGAAGAAACAACATTACAGGAAGAAACGACAAAAGGGGCTGTATGCGATGATACAACCCCTTATATTTTTCAGCAATCTCTCCAACGCCTGACAAGAGACATCGAAAGAACTTATTGTCACAATCAGCGTACCGGAATCTTATCAATACGACCCTGGTGACGACCACCTTCGAATTCTGTATTGAAGAATTCCTCCATAATCTTCGCTGCAGTATCAGTATCAATGTAACGGCCCGGCATGACCAATATATTGGCATCGTTGTGCAGACGAGTCATGTGTGCGATTTCCGGAATCCAGCAAAGTGCTGCACGAACACCCTGATGCTTGTTGAGAGTCATGCTGATACCCTCACCACTGCCGCAGATGGCAATACCCGGATAACATTCTCCGGCTTCTACTGCCAATGCCAGCGGATGAGCAAAATCAGGATAGTCACAGCTGTCAGTGCTGTATGTACCAAAATCCTTGTACTCCCAGCCCTTCTGTTCCAGCCAAGTCTTTACAAACTGTTTCAATTCAAACCCTGCGTGGTCTGAAGCCAATCCGATAACTCCCATTACAACATTGCTTTTACCTGGTTATACACATTTTCAGCAGTAAAGCCCAATTTCTGGTCGAGCACCTTGTACGGAGCCGAGTAACCGAATGATTCGAGTCCCCAGATTTTTCCGTTGCTGCCTACCAGTCCCTGCAGATTCACCGGCAGACCGGCAGTCAGACCAAATACCTTGGCTCCTGTAGGGATGATGCTTTCCTGATATTCCTTGCCCTGTGTGCGGAACAGTCCTTCAGAAGGAACTGAAACGACACGCAGTTTGATACCTTCCTTGCGCAGCAGTTCTGCACCGGCAACCAGTGTAGAAACTTCAGAACCTGAAGCCACCAGGATGACATCCGGATTTTCATCAGAACCGGCTACAATATAAGCACCCTTAGCAGTTTCAGCATAAGCAGTGCCTTCCGGCAGATTATCCACATTCTGACGAGAGAAAATCAGTCCGGTAGGTGTAGCCATGTTTTCCATAGCCAGTTTCCAAGCCTGAGTAGCCTCGTTCACATCAGCCGGACGCAATACCAGCATTGAGTTGTTGCCCTTGTGGTTCTTCAGTTTTTCCATCAGGCGGATCTGTGCTTCCTGTTCTACCGGTTCATGGGTAGGACCGTCTTCACCCACACGGAATGCATCGTGTGTCCAGATGAACTTCACAGGCAATTCCATCAGGGCAGCCATACGGATAGCCGGTTTCATATAGTCAGAGAATACAAAGAAAGTACCGCACGCAGCCAGTACACCGCCATGCAATGCCATACCGATGCAGCAGCAAGCCATAGTGAGTTCGGCAACACCTGCCTGCAGGAAGGCACCGCTGAAATCACCTTTCTTGAAGGCATGAGTCTTGTTCAAGAAACCGTCGGTCTTGTCTGAGTTAGACAAGTCGGCAGACGATACAATCATGTTCTCTACATTTTCTGCCAATACGCCCAATACCTTGGCTGAAGCCGCACGGGTAGGACCACCGGCCTTCTGTTCAATGGCATCCCAGTTAATCTGAGGAAGCTCATTGTTGAACCAGCGGGTCATTTTTTCAGCCAGTTCCGGATGAGCCTTGCTCCATGCTTCCTTGGCAGCGTATCTTTCAGCAACAATCGCTTTCAGTTCTTCACGACGTTTTGCATACAGTTCAGCCACTTCAGGGAAGATTACAAACGGATTTTCCAGGTCACCGCCCAGGTTCTTCATGGTGTTGACATAAGCATCACCTCCCAGCGGTGCTCCGTGTGTACCACAGTCGTGTTCGTAGCTGGTATTGTCAGCACGGCGGGCACCCTTACCCATTACAGTCTTACCGATAATCAATGTCGGCTGTCCGGTAACGGCCTTTGCAGCGTGCAGTGCCTCACGGATTTCTTCCGGATCATTTCCGTTGATGGAAAAGACCTTCCAGCCCCATGCCTCATACTTCTTGGCAACGTCTTCTGTACTTACCTCGTTACATTCGGTAGAAAGCTGGATTTCATTAGAGTCATAGAACATGATCAGGTTGTCCAGTCCCAGATGTCCGGCAATACGTCCGGCTCCCTGAGAGATTTCTTCCTGAATACCTCCGTCTGAAATATATGCATAAATAGTCTGGTTCATTACATCGCCCAGACGCGCTTTCAAAAACTTAGCAGCAATGGCGGCACCTACGGCAAAAGTATGTCCCTGTCCCAGTGGGCCGGATGTATTTTCAATACCGCGCATGATGTCAACTTCTGGATGTCCCGGAGTCGGGCTTCCCCACTGACGGAACTGAGCCAGCTCTTCCATTGTAAACTTGCCAGCCATAGCCAATACCGCATAAAGCATCGGTGACATGTGTCCCGGATCAAGGAAGAAACGGTCACGACCTTCCCACTTCGGGTTTTCCGGGTCATAAACCATAAATTCCGAAAATAGAACGTTTACAAAGTCTGCACCCCCCATCGCACCTCCTGGATGTCCGGATTTTGCTTTTTCTACCATCGAAGCAGCCAAAATACGAATATTGTCGGCCGCACGATTCATTAATTCATTGCTATTTTTCATCATTGGAAATGTTAGTTTCTGCAAAGATACAAATATTATTGAATATGAAATATATCTAAATCAGTAAAAATGGCATTTCTATATTGCAAAAGCGAGGTTTTTACAGATTCCTCCCCTTTGCTGCTTTCCTTCTGTCATTTTCGGGTATTGTCTGCTTCATTTTTCCGGCAATGTTACCGGAAGGTCAGCAGGCGATTCGACATGAAATTGACTCCTCCGTACACAAACAGCCCCAGGAACTGGGCAAGGTATTCATTGCATCCGAGCAGTTCGACAAGCGTAAGGAGAAACAGGAACTGGGCACCGTAAGCCGCTGTAAATGCCAGACAGAACCACAAAATCTGACGCCAGAGCGAATTCCGGCGGGTTACAGAATCAAGCGGAAAAATCCAGTATTTGCACCAAATGAAATTATGGATTTGAGCGATTGTATATGCCGTTACGTTTGCCCTCAGGTAATCTTCCCCGAACACATGCATCATCAGACCGACTACCAGAGCGGTAATCAGCGCATTCAGGGTTCCAACTATGGCAAAACGGAGTATTCGGGAAGATTCTTTCATCTGTCTACGGTTTCGGGTAAATATTTGCACAAAAGAACAAGGCCATGTCAAAAAGCAACGGTATTTCCTGACATAGCCCTGTTATTCTTAATTCAAAATGTCTGCTTCAGACAAATTGATTATTCCTTAATGTCTATAATCAAATTCAACTCATCCAGCTGTTTCTGATCCAGACGGCCCGGTGCATCCAGCATGACATCGCGTCCGGAGTTGTTCTTCGGGAATGCGATGCAGTCGCGGATTGAATCAAGCCCTGCAAACAGAGATACCCAACGGTCGAGTCCGTATGCCAGACCTCCGTGAGGGGGTGCACCAAACTTGAAGGCATTCATCAGGAAGCCAAACTGTTCCTGTGCCTTTTCCGGAGTGAATCCCAGAATTTCGAACATCTTTGCCTGCAGCTGAGAGTCGTGGATACGGATAGAACCTCCACCTACTTCTACTCCATTGATAACCATGTCGTATGCATCGGCACGGACAGCTGCAGGATCGGTATCCAGCAATGGAACGTCTTCGTCTTTCGGATGAGTGAACGGATGGTGCATAGCCATCAGACGGCCTTCCTCTTCGCTCCACTCGAACATCGGAAAGTCAACTACCCACAGGCAGGCAAACTGGTTCTTGTCGCGCAAGCCCAACTGACTACCCATTTCCAGACGGAGTTCACACAACTGCTTGCGTGTCTTCATCACATCGTCACCGCTCAGAATCAGGATCAGGTCACCCGGCTTTGCACCGAAGGCTTCCTTCATCTGCTGCAGTACTTCCTGAGAATAGAATTTGTCAACGCTTGACTTCACGTTGCCGTCGGCTTCCACACGTGCGTATACCAGTCCTTTCGCACCGATCTGAGGACGTTTAACGAAGTCAGTCAGCTGGTCGAGCTGCTTACGGGTGTAAGTTGCCGCACCTTCGGCACAGATACCACCGATGTAAGCGGCATTATCGAATACAGAGAAGCCGTATCCCTTCAGAATATCCATCAGTTCCACGAACTTCATACCGAAACGCAAGTCCGGTTTGTCGCTACCGTAATATTTCATGGCATCCGCCCACGGCATACGGAGGAACGGTTCAGTCAGTTCCACACCGCGCAGTTCCTTGAACAAATGCTTGGCCATACCTTCGAACATCTGGATGATGTCTTCCTGTTCCACGAAACTCATTTCGCAGTCAATCTGGGTAAACTCAGGCTGACGGTCGGCACGGAGGTCTTCATCACGGAAGCATTTTACAATCTGGAAATAACGGTCGAAACCAGAAACCATCAGCAACTGCTTCAATGTCTGCGGAGACTGTGGCAGTGCATAGAACTGTCCCGGGTTCATACGAGAAGGAACTACAAAGTCGCGCGCACCTTCCGGAGTAGAACCGATCAGCATCGGAGTCTCTACTTCGAGGAATCCTTTGCTGTCGAGGTAACGGCGTACCTCCATCGTCATACGGTGACGAAGTTCCAGATTCTTGCGGACAGCCGTACGGCGCAGGTCGAGGTAACGGTATTTCATACGCAGGTCATCTCCACCATCAGTATTGTCCTCGATAGTGAACGGAGGAGTCAGCGCAGTATTCAGGATATTCAGTTCCGATACGATGATTTCAATTTCTCCGGTAGGAATATTATTGTTTTTGCTGGAGCGTTCGCTTACCGTACCCTTCACCTGAATCACGAATTCACGTCCCAGATGATTGGCACGTTCACAAAGTTCTGCATTGTTCTCAGTGTTGAATACCAACTGAGTGATACCATAACGGTCGCGGAGGTCAACGAAGGTCATTCCTCCCATTTTACGTGTACGCTGTACCCATCCGGACAGTGTCACGTTCTTGCCAGCATCGGCGAGTCTCAATTCGCCACAAGTATGACTTCTGAACATGTTATTATTATTTATTGAGTTCTAGTTTCTATATTTCAATCAGGAAGGACAGAACCCTGCCGTTTCCTGTCGGACTTACAAATTCCGGACAAAGGTAGCACTTGTTTTTGACTTATGCAATAAAATGACAGGCACAAAGCCTATGGAATATCCATAAATAACGACGAAGAGACAACAAGCGGTCAAAGACTGGCGGATGAGTCCAAGATGGCACTCTGGGCCAGATACTCGGGCACCGGAGCATAGATATACAGTACGCTGCCCCCCTTGATTGCATCGATGATAGGACGTGATAGTTTCTCGGGTACGGCCGGACAACCCAGGCTACGGCCAAGGCGTCCTCCGTTACGGGCTACGGAAGGGTTGGCATATGCGGCTCCGTGTACCACAATGGCACGTTCCCTGGCGCGGTCGTTTACTCCCTTTTCCAGTCCGTTCAATATCAGCGAATAGCCATTCTTCCCCTGATAAGTCGACTCGGTCAGGTAAAAGCCCAGCGAACTTTTATACGAACCGTTCTCATTGGAAAAGGACGTAGCATAGTTGCCCCCGCTGTTCCGTCCGTGAGCAACGACAGAGGTATAAAGTATCTTGCGCTGCTTCATGTCGAACACATAAAGCCGCGGTTCGGTAGAAGGCTTCGAAAAATCAATCAGTGTCAGGATGTCCCTGCGTCGCTGCTGAATCTTATGGTATCCCTGCACGGCCTGAGAGAAAGGCACATAACTCACCTTCCCCTCCAGTGCCATTTCCTGATAGAGCACCTCCGGAGAATCTGCCAGGGCATCGGGACTGACTTTTCCGAGCGGACAGGCAGCTTCACCGACCAGGGTATCGAATGAATGAAAGAAAAGCAATAAGACAACCAATGATATACGTAATACAAACATGCTTATTTTTTCTGATTAATGGTGTAACATAAAAAACAATCTCCCGATATCCGGAACGCATTATTCCTCTTCGCCTTCCTTGGGCGGAATCGTCGAGGCATTACCGTCGCGTACGGCCATATAATGCGGCGACATGATTTCCACACCCGCCTCATTGAAGCGGTCCTGGATATTCTGATGAAGGTCTGAATAAATCTCGGCCAGACGGTCGGCGTCCTTGATATAGGCATTCACCTGATACACCGGATACCAGTCGCTCAGGGAAGTGGAAAGGACAAACGGACGCGGATCATCCACCACCCCGGGAGTGTTCAGCGCAGCCTCCACCAGAAGTTTGTTGACGGTCCGCCAGGGCACATCGTATCCGATACTCACCTCCGAATGGATGATTAGGCCATACTCACGGGCCGACTGACTGAAGTTCACGGTATGCGATGACATCACAAACGAATTAGGAATAGTCACCACCTCGTTTTTTGGGGTACGGATACGGGTTACCAGCGGAGTCTTCTCCACCACATTTCCCGTAGTATCGTTCAGTTTGATACGGTCGCCGATCTTGAAAGGACGCATGTAAGTAATTACCAGTCCGGCAATGATATTGCCGATTACCGTACTCGATCCCAGTGAGACAATCAGACCCACAAAGACCGAAATACCCTGGAACACACCCGAGTTGGAACCCGGCAGGTAAGGATAAATCATGGCCAGCATGAAGGCATACAGCAAGAAACGGATGATGTGGTAAGTCGGGATGGCCCAGTCGGGATAGAACCCTCTCAGTTTCAAGCGCTCAGACTGCACCTCGTCTGCCAGGTAACGGAACAGGCGGACCAGGTATTTGACAGCCATATAGATAATGAAGATAGTAAACAGGTTAGGGATATAATCCACCACTCCGATAAAAATACTCTTCACCGGATTCCAGATATACGAGAACAACTGATATGCCAGATCCTTGGTCTGAGGGAAAATGGAGAACAGCAGCGGTACGGTAAGCAACAGCTGCAGGAACATGATGACATAGCGCAACAGGCTGGCCAGGAAAATCAGCAGTCTCACCTGCTTGTGCGTGTCGAGCAATTCATAATCCTGAATCGAGAAAGGCTTCAACCGCGTATTTCTCAGGCGGACGATGCGCAGTTTCAGTTTGCGGAACAACCAGTTGGTAACCCAAAACAACAGGTACTGTCCCACCAGCACCAGGATAAAGTACACAATCCGCTTGCCCAGTTGCAGCAGTCCGTGCGACTCTTTCATCTGGTGCAACTTCTCCATGATGACCAGACGCTTGCCTGCAGCCAACTGGTCACGCGTACAGTTTTCCCATAAGCCGTCCATGTCAGTGAAAGAGACAAGTACCTTTCCCTTGTACATCACATCCGTCACGATGTCACTGCTTTCCACGTACACAGAGTCCGGCTGCAAGTTGAGCAGCTTTCCCAGTTCCGCAATATCAGCTGCCACATTCTCCGCGCGCTGCTGGGGCGTATGTCCTCCCCGCTTGGCATAAAAATAAAACAGGGTGTCATCTTCTACCACCACCGGTATTCCCGTAACCTCCTGCCGCAAAGAATCGATATGCTGTTTCTGACCGGCTAATTTCAAGGAATCGGCCGTATACGCAGCCAGCTTTATCTGTTCAATCTCCATCCGGAGGTTCGCTTCATTCAGTTTAGCCGCTGCCAGCTCTTGCCGCACAGCCGCCAGTGACACAGAATCCGAATCGGCCGTAGCCGCTGCTGCCGAAGACGGCAAACTGTCTTTTCCCAGGATATCAAGTACCTTCTCCACTACCTGAGCAGACAGTCCCGATACGGACAAGCCCAACAGAAAAAAGAAGGATAAATAGAATTTCTTCATGTAACTATTGTGCTAAAAATTTTTCAAGCCGCAAAGTTACACATTTATTTAGAATCCATCAGCCGATAATTAGTTAAAATTTAGCCAATTACGATAATTAACGTTTTGCGCGTGGGGGCCCAGTCGTACACAAACTTGGCATGAGAAGTCGCATTCCGGACACACATGTGAGAGCGGGGCACTGTTCCCAGCGACCAACTGTATTCAATCATTTGGGTAGCAGGTACATTCACCGGTACTCCGTGTATATAGGCACCGTTCGTGAAGCGGCTGGCATAGGGTGCATAGCCTCCTACATGCGAACCGCCGTCTTTCAGGAACACCATTTTCTCTTTTTTCTGCTGCAACAGAAACATGCCCAGCGGTGTCTCTTGTGCATAAGGAGGACGATGCTGCCCGGTGGTTGCCGGATTCATGCTCCGTATCTTCCATTCTCCGTCACCGGCTCTTTCAAGAGTAGCAATGTGCTGGTCGGCACGGTCGACGATAATCACGTGATGAAACACCACATTATAAGGCAGTTTGTTGACATAGCGGACCGGAATCATCCACTTACCCGGAATCGCAACCGGATACACCTTGTAGAATCTGCCGTACTCGGCCGCAATCCGCACCAGCGTACCGTCTCTTCCGTAACGCTCAGGCATCAGTGTGTCGGACGGCAGGTACAGAGGAACCGACTGATAGCGTTCCACTCCCAAGGTATCCGAAACCCGCTTGTATTCGTTCCGCACGTAACGGCGCACCAGGGAAGCCTCCCCGTTCAGGTTCTTGTAATTCGAAAGCACGGCCCACTGCAAGGTCGTATCCTGCTGCATGTTCTCTATGAATGCCAGGCACTTCTTGATGGCCTTCCACTTGAAGCTTCTCACCGTATCCTTGTAGGGATATTCGTCCTTCAACGTATAACGGTCGTACAATAATTCTTTGGTCAGATGTATATCCGAAGCCTTCCAGATCTTGGTCTGACGTTCGGGCAACAGCAATTGCGAGACACCGTCCGGTGAATCAGGCCCCTGTAGCTGAACGGTTCCCACTTCCTCTCCGCTGTATTCGCAGGCTGTTCCAAATACCGCGGTCATCAGGCATAATATACAAATCAGTTTTTTCATCGTATCACACTTCGGCTCTTCGGCACGAGTTTCAATCTAACAGGTTAATACATCAATTCATCCAAGTCCGGCGAAAGCCACATCCGACTGCCAACCTGACCATGGTCTTTCTCCAGTTTCCCTGAGTATAAAGTTACTGAGTTTTATCATATGGCCACATTTTTTATGCCATTTTTTTCTGCCAATCCGATGAATATGTAAGAAAAAGTGATGGTCAAGAAAGAAAAAACAGAAATCCCCCGATACGAAACCGTAAAATAAAGAATTACAGTTTCCTATCGGGGGAGCGGAACGGCCGGTCATCCTACCGTTTCTTCTTTAAGACCCACCGGTCATTCCCATCCCGGATTCTGCGTCAGGGTAAACCCTTTATCCTTGTACACTCCAATCTGAGATACCGGAACCGCCCGCAAGTAACAACGCTCGGAAGCCAGTTCTCCCTTCTTGAAAACGCGCGCCTTCGGATTACGGAGATAGTCGATATACCCTTTTTCGGAATGCTTGTTCGAAGGATCCTTCGGATCAAACAGCACCAGCACCTGTTCTCCCTTCTCGTCCGTAGCCTTCATTCCCGGATAATCGGCAAGAGCCAGATAAGCCCCCAGGAAGGTTTTTGAAGGATATCCCTCAGGGGTTCCCGAATTCAGATACTCATACTTGGCCCAACGGCGGAGATCCTCTCCCCGGCGTCCCTCCAGGATCAGTTCCACACGGCGTTCCCGGCGTATTTCCCACAAGACTGGCGCCACCTCCGGGTCGCGTGCCGGATCGTTGATACGCACCCCGTTCACCATCAGTCCGTCTCCCGAAAGCGTGACTGGAGGCATTTTCTTTCCGGTCTTTTCTCCCCACTTCACCAGCTGCCGGTCGCGCAGGCGGTTGATGGTCAGATCAAGGTCGGCTTGAGAAAAGGCCTCTCCCCCTACCCGGCTCACCTCGTATCTGGCTTCCACATAATTCAGCAGGACCTCCGCATAGCGGAAACAAGGAGCATCAGCCGGGCTCTGGATGTTCTTGCAGAAAGGAGAGCCTGCAGCAAACCACGCATCGTTCAGAAACTTCTTCGATGCATATCCGGTAGGAGAAGCCCCTGCGGTATAAGAGACTCCCATGGCACTCAATATCCGGAGCGAATCGGCTACCGTCTGGTAAAGACGCGGGTCACGGTCCTGGAAAGCCTGTCGGATACCCGGATGATCCTTTCCCTTATACAGCGGCGACTGACCGACAGGCAACCCGTCGCTGCAAAGATAACTCTCTACTGCATCCTGGGTAATTCCTCCCTGCGACTGATTTTCGCCTGCATTATACGACATCAGTGCGTTACAGTACACTCCGTCGGCATATTCACGATACCACACAATCTCAGGATTCTTGTGCAGGTCTTCGGAAGCAAACAGTTCCGTATACGTATTTCCTATCCGAAACAACTGCGAGTCCATCACCGTCTTCGCTCCCTGGATGGCACCGTCCAGCAGTTGCCTGATTTCCTTCCCGTCTACCGGTTTCGAAGACGGTCCGACCGTCGTCCCATGGTATTTCAGCCAGGTAGCATGATACAGCAGATCACGCGACATGTATGCTCCCACCACATAGCGGTTTACCTGCAGGCGACCGTCCTCGGTACGCACATTCTGCACCGCAAACAGATAATCCTCAAGGATTTTCTGTGCCACGAAAGGATAAGGCGAACGGTCCTTGTACAACTCGCCGGAGTCCTCCTCGGGGCGGATTACCTTATCGATATACGGCACACCGCCATAAACCTTGACGAGCGCGCTGTAAGCCATGGCCCGGAAAAAGCGAGCGACCCCCATCCAATGGTTCTTCACCTCTTCCGAAAGATCCATTTCCGGTATCTGCTCAATCATCACATTCGCCTTGTAAATCCTGTCATAATTCTCCTCCCACACCGAAGTAGAGGCATTGATGTCCGTAATTGCCGAAGTCGGGAAATACAGTTCTCCACCGGAAAGGTTCAGGAAATCGTCCGTAAAATTATCCCCCGAAAAGAAACCGCCGAAAGTACGGTAATCCTGGGCATATCCCGGGAAAAAGCCGGAATAAAAATCCTGTGCATAAGAACGCAGAGACGATTCCGTCTGCCAGTAAGTCGCGTTAGTCTGTTTATCCAAAGGCTCTCTGGTCAGAAAATCTTCACAGCCCGACAAGAAGGCAGCCAGCGAGCAAAGACACAATATCATTCGTATTTTCATAAATTCCATATGTTTAAGATTATAAACTCAGTTGTACGCCAAACGAAACGGTTTTCTGGAAAGGATAGCTCCGTCCGAAATTACGCTGGTCCGAACGGGTTCCCACCGTACGTATTTCGATTTCCGGATCAATCGCAGGCTTCACGCCATCGAAGGTAAACAGGTTTTCTCCGGTAAAATACACCCGCAAGCCCTGCACCCGGAGCTTCTTCATCCACTCCTGCGGGAAACTGTATCCCACCGTCAGTGTCTTCAGGCGTACGTAAGCCATGTGCAACAGATAACGGTCGTTGATCTGATAATTTCCATCGGTACTTTGCGAGTAGACCATCGGACGCGGATAAAAAGCCCCCGGATTCTCCGGTGTCCAGTAATCCTCCGCACCCGCATAATACGGTTCTCCGCTGGTAAATCCCGGCAATACCTGGTTGCCGGCAGCCCAGAGATCCTTCTTGCCCACACCCTGGAAGAACAGGTTCACATCCACCCCTTTCCAGGCAGCATTTACGCCGAAGCCAAACTGGAAGCGGGGCATCGCATTACCGATGACACGCAGGTCGCCCGGTTTGTCGACCGTCGTACCCTTGGTTACCGCACCGTCTCCGTCCACATCCTTGTACAGCACGTCACCCGGAGCAAAACGATATCCGCTGGGGAACACCTCCGTCTGGTCGGGCAATCCGGCCTTCAGACTACCGTCGGCATTAAAATCGTCCGCAGTCAGGAAACGGTCAAACTGCAGTCCCCAGATATCCCCAAGCGTCATGCCCTCCTTATAGTAAGCCGAGCTCCACCATCCGTCACCCATGCCATAAGTCGGGATACCCGTATTATTGGTCCACCGGGTCACCCGGGTAATATAATCCGACAAAGAAGCGTTCAATCCCAGGCGGAAACCATTGCCGAACACATGACTCCAGTCGACCGCAATCTCCCATCCCGGAGTCTCTATCACTCCCAGATTCTCATACGGAGCCTCCGCCCCCAGTACCCACGGCAGGTTCGCCGTAGTGAGGATATCACTCGTCCGGCGGTTATACCAGTCGAACGTAACCCCCAGTTCATCGTTAAAGAAACGCGCATCCACTCCGGCATCCAGTGTGGTCACCTTTTCCCAGCGCAGGCGGGAAGACACCAGTGTCGGCATTTGAGTAGACTGCACTTTCTGGCCGTCGATGACCCAGTTGTCCTGGGTGGTCGACAAAGTCGATATAAACCGGTCGGTTCCCACATCCTGATTACCGATCATTCCCCAGGACGCACGAAACTTCAGTGAACTCAGGTACGGTTTCAGTTTTTGCATGAAGGCCTCTTCCGAAATGCGGTATCCTGCCGACATGGAAGGGAAGAAAGCAAACTTCTGCCCCGACGGGAAACGGGAGGAACCGTCATAACGGCCGTTCAGTTCAAGCATGTACTTATCCTTATACGAATAATTGATACGGCCGAAGAAACCGGCCACTGCCCACCAGGTGTGCTCACTGTTATTCGTCTGCAGACCCGTTGCCAGGTTGAGTTCAGGCCGGTCGGGCTCAAGCAGATCCATCCGTCGTGCACTGAAAAACTCGAACTTGCTCTTTTCGATGTTCGAACCGCCCATCACCTTCAGTTCATGCCCCTTCCAGTTGTGCGAATACGTGGCCACCACATTGGCTGTCAGATTCTCCGTCAGCCCATACTCCTGATGCACATAATCATACGCAGCTGTCTGATAATTGCCATACCCTTTTCTCAACTCCTCCAGTGTATTGACCGGTGAAAAAACATTATACCCGTTCACGCGCGACGGGGTACCGTTTTTCTTGAACCGGGTATCGTCGTGCGTGTAGACCGCATCGACATCCAGCGTGAAATCAGTAAACAAGCGGAGCGTAAGTCCTCCGCTCAACCGGAAAAACTCCTGTACCTCCGTCGTCTTGGGCGCATGCTGCTGGTCGGTCAGCACGTTTCTGAAATCCTTACCTTCAAAAGTCCCGTACGGGTAAATCGGCTGCCAGCGATACAGATAATACAACGGATCGTACAGCTCGCTGCTGTAGTTGAACGGCTTGTCATACTCCGCACGCGTATACATCACTCCGGCCCTCAGCGAAAGGTACTTGTTCAGGTCCGAATTCAGTGACACATTCGCATTGTAACGGGTATACTCATCGGTATTCACTTTCATCATGCCCTCCTGATTGATGTATCCCAGTGCAATGTTATAGCTGGTCCTTCCGTTTCCGCCATTCACCGAAAGCGTGTGCGTCTGCTGAGGAGACCAGTTGCGGATATACATGTCATACCAGTCCCAGGTGCGGTAGAAAAACATTCCTCCATCGCGGAACTCAAAATCACGGCCATACACCATCTCGGGGCCGAACTGCTCTCCGTAGCCGTAGTTCTCCCAGTACTCCTTCATTTTCCGGACCGCCGCAGCGTCCACCCTCATGTTGCCCACCACGTCATAAAAGCCGGCACTGCCCTTCGACTGGTTGACGACCCCTTTCAGGTTGATATCCGCCTGCTGCCAGCCCGGCAACTGGCGGGGAGTCACCGTAGGGGTGCGCCATGCGAAATTATTGCTGTAGTTCACCGAAAAACGGTCGTTCCGGTTCTTGGCCTTCGTCGTAATCAGGACCACCCCAAACGCTCCCCGGGCTCCATAAATGGAGGCCGAAGCCGCATCCTTCAAGACAGAAATGTTCTCGATGTCATCGGGATTCACCAGTGAGATATCCGATACCTCCACGTTGTCGACCAGTATCAGCGGATTGGCACTGCCGTTCGGAGAGCCGATGCTTCCGCGGATTTTCAAGGTAGGCGAAGCGCCGATTTCTCCGGAACCGGTCGTTACCGACAACCCGGAAACTGCACCCTGCAGTGCCCGGCCGATATCGGCCACCGGACGGCTGTCGATCATCTTACCGACATCCACACTCGACACCGCACCGGTCAGGTTGATCCGTTTCTGCGAGCCATAGCCCACCACGACCACCTCATCCAGCGCCTCCGAGTCTTCCCGCAGGACAACCCTCAGGTCGGGAGAAGCCTCCACTTCCTGCGTCTGGTAACCCACAAAAGAAACCTGAAGAATCTGATTCAGGGCCACACTGATCCTCACGTGACCCTCCACGTCGGAAATACCGCCGTTGGTCGTTCCCTTTTCGATGACATTCGCCCCGATGACAGGATCGCCCTTGGTATCCACTACGGTGACAACAATGACTTCCGATTTGGTCTGCGACTGCGGCTCAAGGACAGGCAAAGGAGCCGCCGCATAAGAGAAAGTTCCCTTTCCCAGGAACAGGGCAGCCGATGTGACTGCCACCAGGAAAGCATTGGGTGAAACAGCGCTTCCCTTTCTACAATCTTCTTTCATAAATAGTTTAAGTTAAGTTATTAAAGTGTTTCCATTCAGTTATTGTATCTCATCAATAAATAACATTCCACCAAATAACCTCTCAACTTAAAGGAACTCACATTCAATATTTGTGCTGTGCATCCGTCTCCTGTCCCCCCCCGACAGCAGACCGGTCTTCTTTCGTTCAAAAAATGTTCTTTACCCAATCATCGCAGGAAATCCCTGCCTCATCCGCCCGTTACAAGCGGCATCTTACTATTATTTTCAGCCTATTCTTTCTGCAAAGATATCATTTTTTGCAAGAAAAAGCATATATATAAGAAATTTATGTGTCATATACATCCTTTTACCCTTTTTAATACCAGATTTTCCCCCTTTTCTTTCCGGATATTCAGTCTCACAAGGGCTTTTTCCATGTCATTTCTGTCCCCCTCCGGACATCCCAACAGACATCCCTCAGATGCTTATCCCATTTTACCCGTCAGATAAGCACGTGTACGCTCGTCGCTGGGTGAATCGAACATCTTGTCCGTACGGTCATATTCCACCAGTTCGCCCAAGAACATAAACATCGAATAATCGGAAATACGCATGGCCTGCGACATGTTGTGCGTCACAATCAGAATCGTTACATCCTTCTTCAGCTGCAGAATCAGTTCCTCGATATACTTGGTAGCAATCGGATCCAAGGCCGAAGTCGGCTCATCCATCAGCAGGACATCCGGCTGAAGCGCCAGTGAACGCGCGATGCAAAGACGCTGCTGCTGTCCTCCCGAAAGGAAAGTTCCCCGTTTGGTCAGCGAATCCTTCACCTCATCCCACAAAGCCACGTTGCGCAGGTTGCGCTCCACAATCTCATCCTTCTCACTCTTCGACAGACGGATGCCGTTCAGCAGATATCCCGCAAGCACGTTATCGTAAATATTCATGGTCGGAAACGGGTTCGGACGCTGGAACACCATACCGATCTTGCGCCGTTCCTCAATCGGCTCCATTGCCAGCACGTTCTCTCCGTTCAACAGGATTTCTCCGGTCACACGGATATTTTTATACAACTCATGCATCCGGTTGACCGCGCGCAGCAGCGTACTCTTTCCGCACCCCGACGGTCCCATGATGGCAGTAATCGTATTCCGCTGTATGCTGGCCGATACGTGTTTCACAGCCATTGTATCAGAAGTGTACGAAATACACACATCCTTCATCTGTAAGATAGGTTCTTTTATATTTTCCATTTTTTCGCAAGTCTTTTAGCCAATAAATTCAAACACAACACAAATGTCAGCAGAAAGAGAGAAGCTCCCCATACCAGGTTCTGCAAATTAGGATCGTTGAAGAACTCCCATATCAGCAAAGGCACTGCCGACATCGGACGGGCCATATTCCAGCTGATGGCAGCCCCGCCCAGGGCGGTAAACATCAGCGGCGCCGTTTCTCCCACAACTCTCGAGATAGACAGCAGGATACCGGTAAAGATACTGCCCAGTGCAGAAGGCAGCATAACCTGGAGCATCACCCTCCAATAACTTCCTCCCAGCGCCAGTCCGGCTTCCTTCAGCGTTTCGGGCAAGGCCTTCATGGTTTCTTCCGTAGAACGGATAATGAGCGGAAGCATCATGATAAACAGGGCCACACTTCCGGCAAAGGCCGAATATCCTTTCATGGGCACTACCACCCAGATATACGTAATGATACCGATGATGATGGAAGGCGTTCCCTGAAGCAAGTCGGTCAGGTAACTCACTACCGTAGCAAACCAGCTCTTCCGGTATTCGGAAAGACAGATACCACAGAAAATACCCACCGGTATGGCCACTACAGAGGCCAGCAACAACATCAGGAACGTACCAATGATACCATTGGCAATACCTCCGGGCACACTCTCTCCGGCCGAAGCCGCCATCATGGCCTTATAGGCATTCGGAGTGGCCTCCGTAAAAAACGACCATCCCAACTGATTCCATCCCTTAATCAGCACTTCTCCCAGAATAGCCAGCAGCGGTATCGCGGTGAGTGCCGACAGCAGGCAGACACCGATGTAAAGCAACCGGTTTTTCAGAATACGGACTTGTATATTCTTATCTTTTGTTATCATATTATCTTAGAAGAAATTACACATGTCTTGCTTTTCGAATCAACATCTTTCCAATCAGGTTGATAATGGCAGTAATCAGGAAGAGCAGCAGTCCGATGGCAATCAGCGAGGAAAGCTTCAGACCGTCAGCCTCACCAAACTGGTTGGCGATGATACTTGCCATTGTATTTCCCGTAGTACGGAGCGTATCCGGAATCTGGTTGGTATTTCCGATCAGCATCGTCACCGTCATGGTCTCTCCCAGTGCACGTCCGATTGCCAGGATATAGGCCGAGAAAATACCGGAACCTGCCATCGGGAAAATGATCCGCCGGATGACCTCCGCCCGTGTGGCCCCCATCGCATATGCCCCTTCCTTCAGGTCGGAAGGAACCATCTTGATGAACTCCGCACTCAGTGAAGAGGCATAGGGCACAATCATGATGGCCAGCACGAAGGCTGCCGTAAGGATACCTGAACCCTGAGGAGAAAGATTAAGATGCATGAACACGTTGCGCAGCACGTAGAATCCCCACAAACCGTAGATGATGGAAGGGATACCTGCCAGCAGGTCGACTACCGTACCCAATATGGCCGCAATCTTCTTTCCCCGGAAATACTCACCCGTAAACAGGGCCACCGGCAAGGAAAACGGAATGCACATGAGCAATGCCAGAAAGGTAGTCAGCAACGTACCCGTAATGAACGGAAGTGCTCCATAGCTTTCTTTTCCCGATGTGGTCACCCAGTCGTCCGAAAATATGAAATTCCAGAATCCAAAGTGTTCAAACGCTCCGGAAGCATCGGCTGTGAGGGAATAGACAATTCCCCCACCGATGATCGGAATAACCACAGCCGATGCAATCAGCAAGCCTCTGAATATCTTGTCTTGCATAACCGATCTTACTTTATCAAGTTAAACCTTTATTGCGTCTGCTTATTTCAGAACCGGCTGACCTTTGTAAGTTACCTCTTTCAGGTTGTTCAAGCTCAGTTCGACAGCCTTCTTAGGCAGCGGAGCATAATGTACAGCCTCTGTAGTCTGCTGGATGCTGTCGCTCAGAATGTATTTCATCAGTTCCAGCGTAGCCTTGGCCTGAGCTTCAGAACGGCTTGAATAATCCTGTTCCTTATAAATCAGCAGCCAGGTGAAGCAGCTGATAGGATAAGCTCCCGGTGCATCGGCATTGGTGATGGAGCAGCGGGTATCCTGCGGAATCTCGCCGGCAGCCGCAGAAATGCTCTTTGTATCCGGCAGTACGGCCTCACCCTGTGCATTGATGACACTGGCACAAGGAATCTTCTGTGCAAATGCATATTCAGAACCGATGTATCCCAAAGAATAAGGAGTCTGGGCAATGATGCCGGCTACTCCCGGATTGCCTTTTGCAGCCTGTCCGACAGGGAAGTCAACTGTCTTTCCGGCCCCGTAGGTATTCTTCCAGTTTTCGCTGACCTTCGAAAGGTAATCGGTAAACACAAACGTAGTACCACTACCGTCCGAACGGAAAGCCAGAATGATTTTCTTGGCAGGCAGTTTCACGTCCGGATTCAATTCCTGCAGGCGAGCATCGTTCCAGTCAGTAATCTTTCCGGCATAGATATCGGCAATCACCTCACCCGACAGATTCAGTTTCACTACATCCGGCAAGTTGTAAGCCAGTACCACCGCACCCATACAGGTCGGGATGTGTACCACAGCCGGCATTTCAGTCATTTCCTTGTCGCTCAGGAAAGCATCACTTCCGGCAAAGTCCACGATTCCGTCCTTCAGGTTACGTACACCACCGCCACTGCCGATGCCACCATAAGATACACGGTCAGAGTGCGTTGCACTGTATCCTTCAAAAGTCATATTGTAAAAAGGCAGAGGAAACGTAGCTCCCGCCCCTGTCAGTTCTACTGATTCACCACTTGATTTCTGTCCACCGCAGGCACATACAGCCATTGCCATCAAGCCTGCTACCAAAGGATAATAATACTTTTTCATTGCTATGTAAATTAGTATAATAGTTGTTTTCGATTAAGATTCACAGTTTCCGAAGCCCCTCCTCAGATTGCGAAGGAAGCATTCAGGTAAGCATAATATACATTCGGAGAATTGTCCGCTTTCGGCACATTGATCCGGAAGTTCGGAGACAGGGAAATGTATTTTCCCAATTTGAATTCGGCTCCGACCACCCCGGTCATTCCGTCGGCATCGATGTTCCAACGTCCTTTCGACTCCAGATAATCCCAGCGTCCGAAGAGTCCGACTTTCTTGTTCAGGTTCACATTGGCATATACCGAGACTCCCCCCTGGTCGCATCCGGAAATATAATTGCTGTTTTTCTGATAATTGTATTCGGCAGCCACCGAGAAGTCAGTATGCTTGTATCCTACAAAAGAGGCGAAGCTGACGATGCCTTTTTCCGAAGGCTGGGTTCCCTCATTGTACGATCCGTACAGACGTACGGAAAGACCTTTACACGGAGTAAGGGTGATGCCTGCCCCATACAGCAGACCGTCCTGTACCTGCAGTCTCTTGTAGCCTTCTCCATTGGCTACAATCGCATCTGCCGAAATAATGGAATTGAATGAATAGGCAGCCGAGACAGCCAGGTCGGCACTGCTGCCGAATTTATATTCATCCTGGAAAGATTTCATGATATAACGCTTTCCCCAGAAGTCTTCCTGAAACTTGAACTGAGTAGTAGAAATCAAGCCGGCATTCAGCGTCCATTTGTTCCGCTTCCAGGATACCAGTGTATTTTTGATGAAACCTATCCTCTGATAGTCATTAATTTCCTTTACCTGACCGAAATCGGCCACAGCCTTTATCTGGAGAGATCCGGACAAATCATACTGGTAACCCAGATAAGCTCTGTCAAGATTAAAGCCCCGGTCATCGTTTACCTGTCCGAATCCGGAATGGATATCGGAAAAAATGGTGATTATCGCCTTACCTTTCGGTGTGTTTGTCTGCTTTTCTGCATTAGAATTGCCGGCATTTGCAGCCATGCAGGCACATCCCGCAATTCCTAAAATCAAGATGCTTCGTTTTATCATATTTCTTTTGCTCAATTATGTTTTTTATTTTCCGAGAGCAAAAGTAGAGTGTCGTCATAAACAGATTATGTCATTAGCATTACAATACCGTTACACCGGATCGGGAAAACGCAGAGTCTCCACTTTCTCCAGCCGTGCCCGCATACGGGGCATTGCCGACTTGCGGATACGGAGGCGCATCAGGCAGTCCATGTCGTATGTCTGCTCCAGAATTTCAGGTTCCTCTTCCTTGACGATGCGCATGACGTCGTTCATAAACGGATATTCAAAAACCACCGTCACTTCCTCGTCCACGGTCTTCTCTATCACCTCCGCCTCTTCCAGCGCCTGTGCGGCTGCAGTACGGTAAGCCACGATAAGTCCGCTCGTTCCTAATTTGATCCCTCCAAAATAACGGACTACAATCACCAGAATATCCGTCAGTTCCTTGGAGTTGATTTGCCCCAGAATCGGTTTTCCTGCCGTTCCCGAGGGTTCGCCGTTGTCATTGGCACGGAACTCCTTCCGCTCTGCTCCCAGCATATAGGCATAGCATACGTGCCGGGCGTCATAATATTTTTTCTGGTACTCCTCCAGGTAATCCTTGACTTCAGACAACGTACGTACGGGAAGCGCAATGGCTATGAACTTACTCCTTTTTTCGGTATAAATCGACTCCGAACGGCTGAGAATGGTTTTATAAGTATCTTCCACTTGACAAATCATTTCTAATTAAAAACAAACTATCTTCCTCATTATTCACAGACTGCAGCGCAATGCAAAGCGTGCATCAATCGGTATCCGGACTCCCATAAAGGCAGTCGGCGGAACACTCCGGCAGTACAGTACCGGCTTCCTGCAGCCTCAAAGCGACACAAATTTACATAATATCAAGAGAAAAATGCATATCTACGTAAAAATCTAGTGTATTTGTGAGACAATTCTGAATATTCAAAGGAATTAGAGCGGAAGGATTCATTGGATGACAGCGGAAGGATTCATCGTATCATTTTTGTAAATGATACGGCATATACTCTACAGTATCTTTTTTATTTCACGAAACTGTTTTATGTGATATTTGCCTTACCCCTGCGGTTTTATTAATCAGCAACGCGGATTAATGAAATGGCGACGTCAGTTTTTAAGACCGCGCTACCAATTATTTTTGTTCTATGCAGGTGTTTTCTTTTGTTTAACGGAAGGATAAGGAATCCGTAGTTTTCTGAAATGGAATATCCGGTATCACCGGGCAGGCCACCCTATGAGCCCAACCAACTCCAGATTCTTCGTTCCCTCAAAAGACCGGTCTGTACACAAGAAAAGGAACAAGAGATGGCTTCCCCTTACCACATCCTGTTCCTTATATTGGGGTAACCCAAAAAACAGTTCCCCCCTCCTCTGCGTTAAATGAAAAATATTCTTTATTTTTTAGTCTTTCTGGCAGTTGTCTTAGCAGCAGTCTCCTTCTTTTCAGCCTTCTTTTCTCCGGCCTGTTTTTCGGCCTTAGCCAAGGCTTTCTTCAGTTTGGCTACCTCATCATTCAACTGTACCAGTTCTTCTCCCTGATTCTTGATGGTAGTCAGCAGTGAACCCAGTTCCTCATTGTCCATGTCTACCGGATACAAAGCATCCACACGTCCCAGGAAGTCGCCCAAAATGTTCATATAGTTGGTAAACGCATCGTATGCAGAATCATAGATACCTCTGTTCAATGTCACACCAGTTTCCTTAGTAGTCATGAAACGGAAGTTGTTGCTGGCCTGCAAGTAATACCAGTCTTGTTTGATACGCTCGTCTTCGCACAGATATACGCGTTCTGCTACGCTGTACAATTTGTTGAAGGCCTCACGCTGCATCACATTACCCAACCACGGGCTGATGTCTCTTTCTTCGTCTACCCATGACATCGGATAAGGAACATCCATCATGTCAACCGATTTCAGTTTGGTAACGATTTCAGAAGGAGTAGAGAATGTGATGCCCTGCTGCTTAGCACATGCCGGCAACGCCTTCAGGAATTCCAGAATGTTGGAAGAAAGCGGCTGGAATACACCCAGTGCAGACAGTTCCATGAAAATATTGATTACCTGCTCATTTTCCGGCATAGAAGCAATCCATCCGATGTACTTGTCGGCAAATAGCGGATATTCGTTCCAGTCAGAGTTAGAGAAGCGCAGGCTGATGTCATCCGACAACTTGAAGTCACGCATCAGCAACTTCAGGTTCGGGTTCTCCGTGCAGTGATACAGGTAGTGAGGACTCTTCCATCCCAGTACATGTTTTGCACCTTCAATCAACATACCCTTGAATCCCATGCTTGCCACGATGCCACCGATTTCGTTGTCATAAATCAAGCTGGAGTTACGGAATACCTTCGGTTCCTGTCCGAAGTAATCTTTCACTTTGCGGCGCATGCGTTCTACTTCTTCACGGAAGCATTCTTCGCTGATGAGTGAAGACAAGCCGTGAGAATAAGGCTCGCAGATAAATTCACAGCAGCCGGTTGCATTCAGTTCGTGCAGCAGTTCAATCACTGCCGGAGCATAGATTTCGAGCTGTTCGAGAGCCACACCCGAGATAGAAAGAGCCACCTTGAATTCTCCTTCGTTCTCTTTCGCCATTCCAATCAGGGTTTTCAGGGCAGGAATATAAGAGCGTTCAGCCACCTCGTTGATGCCCTGTTCGTTGGCATAATCATCGTAATAATAGTGATCACTGCCTATTTCAAAAAAACGATAACGTTTTAAGTGAGTAATCTGATGTATTTCAAAGTAAAGACAGATTGTTTTCATAAATTTCCGAATGTTTGTTATTTACCATAATTATTCAAGACCTGATCATACAAGGCACGCACCTTCAGGCCAACCTTCTCCCAAACGATATTGTCCACTTCCTTCTTACCTTCATCTCTCAGGTATTCGTACAGCGAAGGATTAGTACAGATAGAATATATGGCATCCGCCATAGCGTGAATATCCCAATAATCAGTTTTGATACATTTCTCCAGAATTTCGGCACATCCCGACTGCTTGGAGATAATGGTAGGTACACTACACTGCATTGCTTCCAGCGGAGAAATACCGAACGGCTCAGATACCGAAGGCATGATATACACATCACTGGCCTTCAATACTTCGTATACCTGCTTTCCTTTCATGAAGCCCGGGAAATGGAAACGGTCGGCAATGCCTCTTTCGGCAGCCAGACGGATCATGGCATTCATCATATCGCCGCTTCCGGCCATTACGAAACGAATGTTACGGGTACGTTTCAATACCATGGCAGCTGCTTCCACGAAATACTCCGGTCCTTTCTGCATGGTAATACGTCCCAGGAAAGTGACAATTTTCTCTTTCGGGTTCTTTCTCGGAACAATGTCCTGGATTTCCTGCGGAAGAGGAGATACGGCATTGTGCATGGTAAAGCACTTGCGAGGATCCTGATAATATTTATGAATTACAGTCTGACGAGTCAATTCACTCACACACATGATACAGTCGGCATGGTCCATACCGTTCTTTTCAATGGCATAAACCGTAGGGTTCACATTACCGCGGCTGCGATCGAAGTCAGTAGCATGCACATGAATCACCAATGGTTTTCCGGAAATCTGCTTGGCATGAATACCTGCCGGATAAGTCAGCCAGTCGTGAGAGTGAATGATATCAAACTGCTGCTGGCGTGCCACCACCCCTGCCACAATAGAATAGTTATTGATTTCTTCGTGCAGGTTGTCCGGATATCTTCCGGAGAACTCCATACATCCCAGGTCGTTGGTATGCATATAATTGAAATCGGCATAGATATGATCACGCAAGTCGTAATACAACTGCGGATCCATATAATGCCCTACGCGGCTGTTCACATAGTCCCACTGCACGTCACGCCATACGATGGGCACACTGTTCATACCTATGATCTTCAAGAAACTCTGATCTTCATCTCCCCACGGCTTGGGAATACAGAACGTGATATCCATATCCGGCTGCTGCGACATACCTTTTGTCAGTCCATAGCTCGCAGTACCCAAACCTCCTAAAATATGAGGAGGAAATTCCCAACCAAACATTAAAACTTTCATAGTCTTTCCCCCTTTTTACTGATTAGCATATTTTTCCAATAAATTGATTGTTCTCAGAATTTGTGCCACATTCATAGCGAACGACACAGCTCCACGACCCTGGAACGGCGGGTTACCGTCGAACAGTTCAGGAATAGAGCCTATACAGTGGCATGACATCTGATCTTCGTAGCTGATGAGCTGGCGTTCTACAAATGAGATTGCACTCCGTTTGTAGATCTTCAAATATGCTTCCAGGTAAAAACCTTCCAGCCACGGCCATGCAGTACCCTGATGATAAGCATAGTCACGCTGCAGCTGCGGTCCTACATAATTCGGATTGTAGCCTCCACTCTTCGGGCTCAGTGAGCGGATGCCCTTCGGAGTCAGCAATTCCTTGGTCACGATATCCAAGACTCCTTTCTTCTGTTTGGCATCGAGCGGAGAATAATCGAAGGCTGCGGCAAAAATCATGTTCGGACGGACACTCCAGTCCATTACCATACCGTCTACATAATCGAGCAGGTATCCGTATTCATTCAGGAAGGTATCTACAAAGGCTGTTTTAGTCCGTTCGGCAATTTCCTTCAGTGCATCGGCGAACTCATTGTCACCGGCTTCACCCAGCAGGTCTGCCACAAACATCAGTGCGTTATACCACAACGTATTTACCTCTACAATGTATCCGCTTCTCGGAGTCACCGGACGGTTGTTTACCGTTGCATTCATCCAGGTAACGGCCTTATCCTTACCCTCGGCATATACCAGTCCGTTATCATGTACCTGGAAGTTCGGATGCTTGCCCTCACGCAGGTAATTCATGATATCTTTCAGCAGGGTCGCATATTTGTTGCGGGCCTCATCCCGTGAAACCATCTTCGCATACTGCTGGATGGTCCACACTGCCCAGAGAAGCACATCCGGATGTTCCAGCTCATACACTCTCAGTGAAAAAGGCTCATGATTCATGAACGCATAGACAGCCTTTGAGGCAGTAGCCATCACCGCTTCGAACTTATCCAGTTCATTAGTGGCGATTGTGAGTCCCGGCAATGAGATAAACATATCTCTGGCACGGCATTTGAACCATGGATATCCAGCCAAGACATACGATTCTCCCTCCTGTTTGTTCAAGAACTGATGAGCCGCATTGACCAGGCAGTTCTTGAAGTTATTCCGCGGAATACGGCGTTCAACCTCAGATTCGAAAACAGCATTCAGTTCTTCAGGATTGATTTCAGAGACACCGCCGGAGAACACGATGGATTCTCCCAGTTTGATTTCAGTCTCGAAATATCCCGGTACATACAAGTCCTCATTGAAATCATATCCCCTCTCCTGTTCTTTCGGGTATTCAATTCCGCGATACCAGTCAGGAATAAAGCAGAACGTATTCTGGCAGCTGGTCTGCATGTACAGTTCCGGATATCCCGGATACATACAAGTCTTGATACCGTTAGGAATCTCATCGTAATGACGGCTTGCCTGACTGTTTTCATGAGTATACTGACGTACACTTCTGAAGGCCAGGAACGGCCGCAGTCTCAGGATGGTCTTCGAATGAGCCTGAAGCAGAGTGTAACGGATCAGAATACGGTTTTCATGATGAACAAACACTTTTTCTTTTTTCAACACCACGCCTCCTACTCTATAAATGGTAGTAGGAACTTTCTCAACCTCGAACTCACGGATATACTTGTGTCCGCGAGGACTGAAATTATCGCCGTGATACTTGTGAAGCCCCAAATTAAATTCAGCCCCGTGCTGTATCACCGTTTCATCAAGAGATGAAAGTAACACATGGTTTTCGTCATCCAGTTCCGGTATAGGGATAACTAACAAACCATGATATTTGCGAGTGTTGCAGTCTACAATAGTAGAACAGTGGTACGCTCCTGAACGGTTGGTACGGAGAATCTCTCTAGGTAAAGATTCCTCCAGATTCGTCATCAGCGTTTTGTCAAATCGTAAATAACTCATAGCTGTATATTAAGGCTGTCTCTTATACACATCTGACGCTGCCG
>ERZ1027150.241-NODE-241-length-49969-cov-13.956585_pt1 | contig 49969 bp, 38 predicted proteins | sample MGYA00519276_ERZ1027150 | MGnify/ENA primary metagenome ERZ1027150 (study PRJEB26926, sample SAMN06164860) | human gut metagenome | biome: ENVO:00009003; feature: ENVO:2100002; material: ENVO:00002003 | host: Homo sapiens | place: USA | collected 2012 ... | reverse complement strand
ATGAGCTACTGACTATCTATCACAAGGAATTTTCTCTGGAGCGAATCACCGTAGTCCGTGATGTTTTTATTTTCGCCGCCTTTACCGGTCTGGCTTTCATCGACGTGCAACAACTTTCCCCTGAGCATATCGTAAAAGACAACAACGGAAACCTGTGGATCAGGAAGCCACGTCAGAAAACAAAGAACATGTGCAATATTCCGCTGCTGGATATTCCTTTGGAAATCCTGAGAAAATATGCAGATTATCCTGCCTGCAAAAAGAAAGGAGTATTGCTGCCTGTCCCCTGCAATCAGAAGATGAACAGCTACCTGAAAGAGATTGCCGACCTGTGTCTGATAAAGAAGAACCTGACTACACACACCGCCCGCCACTCGTACGCCACATCTGTCTGTTTGGCCAATGGGGTAAGCATTGAGAATGTAGCCAAAATGCTCGGTCACTCCAATATCAAGATGACGCAGCACTATGCAAGGGTCTCGACAGTTCCATTCTGAAAAGTCAATGGTTATCTGCATGATGAATGGTAATCACAAACCATATCTAAAATGCTGATAAATATTGATTTCACTGTTTCATGCGGATAATAAGCCGCAAATTTTGCGGTTAATAAACCGCTTGCCGGAAGATTTATAATCGTTCATCATACAAACATAAAGGCTGTGTGACATCGGTTCATTTTATAAAATATCCAATACCATAAAAATATCCTGCCACTGATACATTAATCAGCAACAGGATATTCCCAATTTTAGATTTCAAATAATCAGATTATTTCAAACTTCTACTTCCATTCAAAATATCTTCAGGAATTTCCGCACAACGTGTATATACAGATACATCTTCTGCGTTATCCTTCACAGTCCACTTCATAGTTTCATCAGTCATTTCTGAAACAATGTATTCTTTCAATGGATTATGTGAATAATCATATTCACCCGTCAAAATATATCCCAAGTCTTCATCTTCTTCAATTTCAAAAGAACCTGTAGACTTATGCGAATACATACTTCCCATATTTTCATACATTTCAAAAGTATGTTCCTTTCTATTAAACGTAATATATACATATTGACCTTCTTGTAAGGGTGCTCCATTAAATTCGGTCAACATCCATGTGCCATTCATAGTGGCATAATTTACCTCCTGATATACCACTGGAGCTTCTTCGTCCTTGCTACAAGCTGTCGTCATTGCCAGTAACGAGACGCACATCATAATTCTGAATATGAATTTTACCATATCTTCTTATTTATAAAATTACTATTTTATGTTCATATTGACTTTTATTGTCCTATCGGATGGTCGCCCGGAAACACCTTCAAGTAAAACGTTGAATGATTTCTGTCCCTTCTGTTCAGAAAGTTTTTTCCCATCCAGCTCTATAATCAGGAAGCCTTCTTGTGCAGGCTCCAAAACCTCAGGTTCCGTTCGTAAACTCAGGAACTCTGGAAGAAATCCCTCTACACCACCTATCTTTAAAGGGGTACTCCCGGCATTGGCACAAGCTATTCGCTCAACCTTATGCATAGTTGATGTTACAATTCCCAGGTTTATTGTTCTAGCACGTATTTTTAAATGCCCCATGGTATACCTGTAATCCTTCCATAAAGCGGCCGAAGGGGTTACCTTTCCAGAAATAGTCAACGCTGCAACCGGTTTTTTCTCTGAGATACTAGCATAGACAAAAGCTCTGGTATAAATAGTTCCCGGCTGTCCGAACGGATTATAAGTAACCCGAATCACTGCCTTCTCTCCTGGATTTATTATCGGAGAATCTATTTGAGCATTTGAACATCCACATGTAGTCGTAATCTTTGTTACTACTATCTTTTGCTTCCCGATATTCGTACAAGTAAAAGTAAAAACTTGCGGTTTATCATCCTCAGACAGAGTTCCTGCATTTATCTCCATACGTTCAAAACGAAGCATTTCCTCTGCATGCTCAACCAATACAGGATTCAACACAGCATCCAATTCCTTTTGAGAAAAGGCTTTCTGCGCCATCAAAGAAGGCACAGAAAGCAATATGAACATCCAGATAATTACAGTTCTCATAAAAACTCTATATGATTAGATTACATCCACCCGCTACCAGTCGCTTTACGCACTGTAATCACAAATTCTTGTGTCTGGCCATCACTGCTAGTAACAGAAGCTTTGGTGGTTCCGACCTTAGTACCTTTTACCGTCAGCTGATTGTTATTCAACGATACCGCTGCAATACTGCTATCCACTACATTGAAGTCTGTAGCAGTAACATTATCCGCATAGATTCGATTCAAATATACCGTTTCTGTTTCATCAAGTGCTACATACACATTCGGCACACGCATAGGCTGAGCTCCATAGTTGCTACCATCAATATTGTCCAGCACAGCTTGTGCATCAATCAAGCCCCCTATATTATCTCTATAAGCCGGCAAGTTCATCTTTAAATGAGGAGCAGCCTCACCTACACTTCCCCAATTCTCCCAATAACTCTTCTCACCTGAAAGATTGTTACTCAAATCTCTCACCGACGCTAACAGTAAGTCTTTAAAATCCGACGCACGATAATGCTTACGCAATTTTGCGGCATAAGATAAGCCTAAAGCTGCCACTCCCGACACATGTGGGCAAGCCATTGAGGTACCATCCATATAACCATAACCACTCTGCTTTGCAGTAAGGTCTGCACCCTCAATAGCGGAATTCGGCATCGTAGAAAGAATAGATGCTTTTTCATTCTTAAAGGCATTGGCATCACCACCGGGAGCAGCTATCAGATTCTTACTTCCACTCGGGCTGACATAATTTGTATAACAAGAAGGTTTTCCTGCCGGATCGAGTGCAGTAACGCAAATAAAGTCACCATATGCACCCGGATAGCTAACCATAGGAGCATACTCATTGCCTGCCGCAAAAATAGCAATACCTCCGTCAATTACCCCGTTAGGATCGCCTGCATTATGTATAAAATATTCCAAAGCCTCTTTCTGAAGTACTACAGAACTAGACCATTCCTCATCCGAAGTAAAGCCAGGAGTACCCATCAAAGGATTGATACGTCCAGATGAAGCAGACCAACTGCACTGCAAGATTACAGCTCCATTATCCGCTGCATACTTAATAGCCTTAGCCTGATTTAAAACAGACGAACCACCGTCTCCACTAAAAATCTGACAAGACATAATCTTCACACCTGTTCCTGGAGTTCCATCACCTCCAGCGATACCTCGAATACCTACCCCATTATTATCTGCTGCAATTACTCCTGCCACATGGGTTGCATGTCCTGTATCTCCTGTCTGTGTATATGAAATATGGCCACTACCTGTAACAAAATTATAGCCATATTTGTCACCAGCATATCCATTGCCATCTGCATCTTCATCCGATCCGAATGTTTCGGCAGGGTTAATCCACATATTATTAGCAAGATCCTCATGATTGTACATAACTCCCTCATCCACTACAGCCACAATAATAGAAGGATCTCCCTGGCATTTCTCCCAGGCTGTTGCACAATTTACATCGTATCCTGCACGAGCACCCTCAACCACAGTTCCGTCATTTCCTATCCCCCACTGAAGTTTCATGTTTTCAGCCTGGCTGCCTAGTGTTTGAATAGCCTCTCTTGTAGCACTATTCAAGCCTTTCGCTTTCTTTGTGGTATCATATCCTCTTTTTACAACCTGATTATATTCCACGGTTGCCACTTCAGAAAGTTTAGACATATCCAAGGCTACCTTATTCAGGTCCATATCCTTATCAAACTTCACCACATACCACAAATGCAAACCATTTTTACGGGTACGTTCTTCGTGACGTTTATCTACAGGAAAGACACGTTCAAAAGTATATGCACCGGCAATATCCAGTATTTCATCTACCGAAGGAATACTAGAACGAGTCTGTACTCCACTGCGGCTTAACATTTGAGCTTTTTCAAGCACTTCTTCCACTTCTGGCTTAAATTTGATGAGAAGTTCGCCTTCCACTGCCTCATCAGCCAAGCCAGATATAGGGGCTATTGTATTTTCTTGCACACCCGATTCTAAGAATGTTTCAGAATCAGAGCAAGAAAACAATCCCATAGCACTCACAAGAGCGGCAAAAATATATCTTTTCTTCATCTTTAATCGTTTAATTCTTGAACCATGCAAGCTCTGGTCCATAGATTAGCAGACCAAAAGCTTTGCAAAGTTCCATTTTTCTATATCATTCAACTAAAACTATCTCTAAGAAATCTCCCTTTTAATTCTCTTTAACAGAGTCATCTGTAATCTGAGGTTTTCTCTTAGGATACATTTCATAATAACTTATCTTCCCATCGCCATAATTACTCAGGTTTGTAGGCTCATTACTAAAGGTCGTTATTACCTCTCCTTTTGTATTCTTAGCCTTTGAAGCCGTAGTACTAAGTTCCTGCTGGAAAATCATAGTAAACGGATCCCAGAAAGTAAGGTACGGATGATATAATATCCAATCAGGCAGCTTTCCGGTCATGAAATTCAAGTTCAAAGAAAGACTCTTCATCTTTGGCCAAACCCTAGGAGCTCCTCCATTTGCCAGCAAATATTTTTCAGCATCCTGAATTGAAATACTATCCTTATACTCTGCATTCTGAATATAGCTTTCCGTATAAACTGTACCAGCACCTAGAAGTTGTTTCACTTCAGCATCCGAAGGTAATTCACCATCAAGCATATTCAAAGACAATGACAGACATTCAAGTTCTTCCCATTTCAACAATTCTTTAAAATAAGAATTATTATATCCTTCTGCTGGAGTAAGGAATCCTTCTCCATAACCAGTAGTCCAACGGAAACCCAGCTTTTCATCCTTCTTATCTACGTAAGCTGAAAGGTCTTTCGTCGTGTCATAACGATTTATCTTATTCAGATACAAATTACGCAAATGTGGGAAGTTTTCTCGAGTGATGCTCTCAATACCTAAAACTTTTACTCCATTTATTGTACTACCAGACTTACCCATCACCTCAAAATTATTACTGCTCAAATCCAAGGAAATAAGTGTCTTTCCAAACTCAGTAAAGTTTTCCGGCAATCCCACTAAACCATAGGCACGTACAGTAAGTTTACGTAAGTTTCCATATTTTACCAACTCACAAATTTCATTGCCCAATACGATGTCCTTAATGAATGTATTAGAGTTTCCAGAGAATGTGATTGATTCCGCCGTTTTCAGATATTTCACTTGGTAAGGAAGTGATTCTTCCGTTTCAAATAAAGTAAACTCCACGGACTTCAAACGTCCAATCAATTCATCAGGAACTTTAGCCGAGTAATTAATCGTTCCATCTGCTTCTATCTTGATATATTTATCAGTAGCTTCCCAAAGTTCTACACCTTTCCAGTATCTCATGTTTTCACTGGCGTCCCAGGCGAACAAACCGTTCATACTGCTGTATATAGAGAGTATGGCCAGAGAGTCACCAGCTCGGTCATCAGTGATTACCGGAGCTGCTTTCTGAGTAACGACCAATTTCACCGCTCCATTTCCATCCGCATCTGATGTTTCTTGTGGAGTAATAATCACTTCAGCAGTACGTGCCGTTTCACTCATATTAACCTCCCAATCAAAATGCAGTTTCAACAAGCGTGGACGATCACCATACTCATAATTGGGGGTTTCTTTTTTGTATGTCAACCATTCTTTATCAACCGTTCCGTCTTCAGCCGGCAAATTGTTGACTTGTACATCAAAATTCACATTGGCCATCATTGTAACTTCGAAGAAACGCTCTTCAAGCTTTGCAGAGTTTTCCACAGAAATTGTTCTGTCTTCTTCACTTACAAAGATACCTTTTGCATATCCCATCTGCATTACTTTCACAGTAGTTACAGAAGTCTGACCTGCTGCCATAAAAGTAATAAAACCTTCACGTGGTTCAGCCACAACAGACGAGTCCACTAAAACTTCACAAGTAGCTGCTCCTTCCCCATTAGAAGGACTAAATTTCAGCCAGGAACATTCAGAAGTTCCCTGCCATTTCACATTACCTTTTATTTCCAGTAATTCGCTGCCTCCATCGGCCCCGACAGCAATTTCCGTCTTATCGATAGAGAATTCAGCCACGACATTGTCTTCTTCCTTACAGGAAACAGCCAATACCATGCAGGCCGAAATAACCATTATAATATTTAAAAATCTTTTCATACGTTACTCGTTAAATTATTCCAAAGTCAGATAATCACATCCACGAATATCCTGCGTTGTATCATAAATCAACCAATACATGCCTGCTTTGATATAGGGACAAACAGATGATACATTAAGAATGAGATTAGGGTTGTCACTTACATCAAGTGTATTGATAAGGTATGAAAGTGTTTCTGACTCAGGAACCTTTCCAATATCATTTCCACCTAAAAGCAATGCACGCAAACCTTTATGGTTACCAATACTTGTAGGCCATTCCTTATATACCCGGTTACCATCGTCATCGCGCTGATTACGTATAATCAACGTATTCAGATAAGCAATATTTGCCAATCCCCATGGGAATGCTGATAACTGATTTCCGCTTACATCAATACCATACAAGTGTGGCATCTTGGTTCCATTCAAATCATCCGGAAGTTTCTTCAGGCGGTTATTTGATAAGTCAAAGCTTGTCATCATATACACCTTTTCACCTTCCATATCCTCATTAGTAAATTCTTTGATTCTGTTCCCACTAAGGTTCAACACAGTCAATGGAGAATTTGTCTTAAACAAGGCAGCCGGGAACGTTTCCAATTCATTGCCAGCCAAAGACAAATTATTTGTATTGATACCCTTCTTTGTTTCAACCGTCCTAATCTTATTATAAGAGAAGTCAATAGAAGCCATTATATAAATAGAACTTGCATCAAATATATCAGGAAATTCTGTCAACTCATTATGTGAGAAAGATAAGGATTCCACATCATCCATACCACAGAATATACCATTCGCATCTGTAGCAATACTTGCAATCTTATTATAATCAAAAGTACCCTGAACCAAATTCACTTCTTTTCCAAAAGCAGGAAGAGCTGTCAACTTATTGTATATCATATCAATCTTACCCAACTTCTTCATCTTAGAAACTTCTGCGGGTAAAGATGCGATATTATTATAACCGAAGTATAGAATCTGTAAAGATTTACCAGCTTCACCCTCTGCCAATGCTTTAATTCCATCTGGAAACGCTGCTGCCAATTGAGGGTTCATTGCCATATTCAGCTGAGTCAGATTTTTCATTCTAGCCAACTGATATGGGAATGCTGCCAAACGAGGGCAGTTATAAATCTCAAGGTCTGTGCAGCTTTCCAGATTGCCTAAAGCATCCGGCAAACTTGTAATAGGAGAATTGGCAATATACAACACTTCAAGTTTCTGTAACTTTCCAATTGCTTCACTGATACCTGTAATACCGTTGGTCATGTCACCATGCATTACATCCTTAGGCTGTACTATAGATTTCTTAATAGCAGGCTGCCCTGACTCTACCATACAACGCTGCATCTGTACATCCCAGTCCTGTCTGGAGTCACGCAAAGCAAAGTTATCCATATAGTCAGAACGAAGTTCTTCAAGAATAGCCGGAGTTAACCCACCTTTCAAATCAGCCAATGGATTTTCTCCTGGACGCAGCTTATCATTGTGTGTACCAAAAGCCAAACTTTGAAGTTCCGTAAACTCACCAATCACATCAGGTACTATTCCTGTCGGATTAAAATCACCAATAGACAAACCTATAACACGACCATTCTTATCCAGGCTTACTCCTGGCTGGTCACCCCACATGTCTACATCTTTATTATCAAAATCCCAGTTAGTTCCTTGCGGATAACTTTCACCTACATAAGACCAATTCGGACCTCCCAGCTGCTCCCACAAGGTACGAAGATTATAATAATCTTTTATGTTTGCTGCTGTTTCCAATATAGTAACAGGCACTTTAGCTTCTGTCTGCTTATTATCTGTGACCGTAAATGTAGCTTCACCTAATACTTCATCATTAAAATATTGCAGAAGTTCATCACGGTTATATGCCGCATACGAAAGAATCTTATAAGTTCCAGCCTCAACCGAAACAAGTGAATCAATCTTACCGACAGAAGTACGATAACCTATGCCCTGACCATCAAAGTCTTCTACGTACGTTACGGCCAAAGACTTAAACTCCTGGGTTTCCTTAGTATCCATGTTCTGAACCTTAATGTCTACTTTATTAATATCACTAAACGGATAAGGTTCTGAATCACTGGCACCACGAGATGCCTGAATATTCTTAATCAATTCAAACTTTACTATACCTTTACCTATTGCATCAACCAGCAGGTCCTGCATAACAAGCCCACCACTTACAATAGTGAAAGTTGTTTTTTCGGACGGGATACCAGCAAAAATAGGCTCTTTCTCAGCTCTATCGTACAGATAAAAACCTACTAATGTATATTCACCCGGCTGTAATTCCAGTTTGTCACTACGCAAACCAAATTCTGCACTTTGTTCATCATACGCATGCAGCATAAGTGTCTGAGAGAAGTCATAATCATTACTTCTCAACACGACTTTCACTTTATTTGCCTCATAAAGTGAATCAAGTACATTTCCACTTGCACGAGAAGCCTCATCTTTTACATAAGATGCGCTCTTGTACACCTTAAACTGTACATAACCGTTACCGGCCTGAAACACTTCCTTGTCGTCATTACATCCAGAACCTAAAAATAACAATGACAGGAGAATCAGGTTAGTACAGATCACATGTATATTTCTTAGTTTCTTAATCATATCATGTATTTTATTGGATATTTAATATCAATACTTTACAAACCATTCCAAATTCATCTTTAAAGATGACAAGCAAAGATTCATCTCCACACTGGAAATACACATTACTATTTTCATAAGTATCCCCTTCTTGGCTTACCATAATCGATGAATCCGGACTCCATGGATCAGAGAAAGACCTTACTTCGCATGAACCGATAGGAGCATTTTCACCAAAATAGTTTCTGATATAAGGAGTAATTATCACCTCACTTCTTGCGGATACAGAATAATTAAAGATATAATCATTCTTATTCTCGTTATCTGCAAAATAAAGTTGGTTAACAGACTCCAGTACATCCGGATTTGCAATATCTCCCATACCCTGGTTAGCTTCTATATCACCTTCACCATTTACATTTACTTTTACAGCAGCAACTGAAGAAGTTTGTGAACCTTCCTGATCGAATGCCATGACAATATATTCATCACTCACATCTGTAGAAAGATCTGTTCCTTCAGGATTCAACAAGGTATTCATATCAGGCCATGTACCTCCATGAGAAATTTCATCATACACACCTTTAGGGAATACCAATATATAACCTCTTCTTTTAGCTGAAATATTTTCCTGCACATTGCATAACTCCAGATTTCCATAAGTATCATCTTTGATATCAAAGAATGCCTTTGCTCCATCAACTCCATCTATCCAAAGATAGTCTCCATCCTGATAAATAGACTTCACCACGTATTCATTGTTCTTTGCCAGAACTCTAAATGACAATGGGAAAAAAGACTTTTCAGGGTCTTCATCTCCTTCTGTCAATCCACCTGTCCAGTATTGCTGCCCATCCGTAGAAACACTCCAGTTCCACTTTGCAGAAATTCCCCTGATAACCAATTCATCGGTAGACAACCCTGTATATTTTACAGGTACGTCTGCATAACGGTCTTCTCCCTGCATCTTGAAACGAAGGTTTCCAGTCCATTCATTTGCCAAATAATCATCTGTAATCTCCATGGTAAGCTTGGCCTGCTGGTGCATGTCTCCCTTCACTGGTGGATTCTTCACGGCTAACCATTCTGGCAATGAAGCTTGATCAAATTCCCAGGGAAAATTCAACGTAAAGCTCTCCGTAAAACTCAAAGTGGTACTTGTTCTAGAAAAATTCAACAATAAAGGAGCTTCTTCCGTAAAGATTTCACCTTCTTCACCTACAGCCAGCAACACTTCTCCCTGACGAGTCAATTTCGCAATAACTTTTTCCACATCACCCTGTTTCAAAGTGATTTCGGCCTGCATTTCTCCGTAATTCAGCATATCTTCATTCACAGACACCTGTATGGTCTGTTTTCCAGCCTGTCCACTAATGGATGTCATTCCATTAGAGAATCTGCACCACAAAGTTGAAGAATACAGTTTCCAATCCATTGAGGCATCAAAAACAATTTCAACAGACTCTCCTGCCTTCACCGAGAGGATTTGTTCTTCTTCCGGGAAAGAAGGAGTCACAGGTGCCCCCTCATCCTCAGAACAAGCCACAACCATCGCAGCTACAGCTATAAGCCACATTTTTGATAATATGTTTATATATTTCATACGTCTATTCTTTTGACATTACGTGTTAATATCCTTGTTTCTTCAGATAATTATATTCCTCTTCAGAAATCCATTCAACTACAGTCGGGTATGTACCTATCGGACCAGCTGACTCATATCCCTCCACATAGAAAGTGTGATACAGCAGAGCAAAACCCTGACATACATTAAAGTATGAAACTGCTCCTGTATAAGGCACAGCCAAAACCATGTCTGTTCCCAATACCGCTCCACCACTAATCTCTGATAATTTGGTAACAGCCTGAGTCTCCATATTTACTTTCGGTTCAAGCGGCTTCTGTGTATCAAAGCTAATCTTCAGATCCATTCCATCCAAGAAGAAGTCATTGATAATAACCCCATTCTCTTTCTCCGAATCCTGCTCTACGGTCACCAGACGGAATTCTGTAGCCGGCATATAGTCTGTGAAAAAATTAGAAGTAACCTTAGCGTATCCAACAAACCGCTGAATATCAAACGGACAAATCTTCACAAACTGTACCTTGGTTTCATCCCCGTATATATCCCAGATTTTTTCCTGTGGTGCAACCAGTCTCAAATTAATACCTAAGGAGTCCGTATCTTCAAAGTTTTCATAAAATCCTTTGATTTTTACAGAAGAAGCCAACTCACCGGCCTTAATGGTGACAGAGTTTGACTGTAGTTCATAATGCAATCCTTCAATCGCATTACTTCCTTTATCAACCACCTCTACAGCATAGGTACGATCATAGTCACATGCTGTAGTGGCAGATACAGGAATATCATAATAGGTCTCTGAATTTTGTATAGCAATGGTCTGCAAGGAATCAGAGAACATTACATAGTCAGGACCTGCATAGGAAACACGGTCTTCGCTACATCCGACAAACAATGTGGCAGCAAAGGCAAATATTCCCAATTTTCCGAAAAATCTTTTCATCGTTATTCCTTTATATTATTTCGTTATTTATTACTTTCATTTGGCTCAATGGCTGAACCCGGCAAATCAAGTTCATGCTGTGGAATTGGCCATACAAACAATGGATTACCAGCCTCAATTTTCAGACTGCTTCCATCACTTACACTTTGTTCCTGAGGTTTACGTTCAAAACCTTTGCCCCAACGTTTCAGGTCCTGCAAGCGAAAGCCTTCCATGAACAATTCACGAAGACGCTCCTTGTCAATTTCGTCCAGCCAGTTTTCTGAAGTCAGAGTAGCAGAACCATACGATTGATAACGTGCCTGACGTAAAGTAGAAATATCAGCAGATGCCTTTCCAAAGTCTTCCTTCTGACAATATGCCTCTGCACGAATCAGATACTGTTCTGACAGACGGAATACCTTCGGCATATTCACATGATAAATACGATAATTAGAAACAAATTCCATATTTCCATAATACTTCATCAGCAATGGCCAAACCAAACCATGAGAATATCCGGTCGGCATGTCCTGGAAGAAAGAAATATAACGTAAGTCATTTCCCTCATACGTGTTCAGTGCAGCTTGTCCAGGCACATAATCCGGACGATAGCTTATCTCATCAAAGTTCAAGAACACCTGTCCCAGTGCACCACCATAAGATGTGGGCAGAAAACCTACTTTCCAAATGGTCTCAGTAGAAGCATCATATTTCCACATATAGTCATAATATGACATGTCGTTCGTATAGACTGTAGTAGCACTTGAAAGCAGATACAGATTACTGTCAATCAATTTAGAAGAATACTTAATCGCATTATCCCAATCCTGCATATAGAGATATACACGGGCCATCAGGGCCTGCACCGTAAATTCATTGAAATAAGGTGAATCATAATAGTCAGATGCTACAAGTGTAGTACCTTCATCCGGCTCCATATAATCATAAGCCTTTGCCAAATCATTCAGGACAAACTGATATGAATCATACAAAGAGGCACGCTTCATTTCGCCCGGGTTAGAATAGCTTGATACCAGCACTACACCCAGTTCATCCTTAGCAGTAGCCGGATCGTATGCCTTACAGAAACATTTGATTAATTCTGAATAAGCCAGAGCGCGGGCAAAATAGACTTCTCCCTTATACGCTTCCAGTTTCTCGTAAGCATCATCATCTACAATGTCATTTTCCCATTTAGCCACTTGTTCAAAGAAGAAGTTACAGTCACCTATCACTTTGTAAAGCGAACCATAAACAGCTTCAATATCCGCATTGGTAGGATTGATGTTCCAGCGCCAGATATCACCATAAGTATTGGAATAGCCATTTACAGCATATACCAAATCCGACTGGATATCAGGCAATAACGTCAGATTGCCACTATACAGATAACGGCTCATGAAGTCTGAGTAAATTCCCATGACAGCCTGATTGGCTTCTTCCACTGTAGTAATGGACTGATCGGCCAAAATCGCATGTGTAGGGTCCTTGTCCAAACATGAAGTAGAGAACAGCATCGCCGCTACTCCTAATAAATATATTTTAAAGTTTCTCATCGTTGTCTTCAGCTTTTAAAAATTCAATTCTACGCCCAAAGTAAACTGACGTGACATAGGATACTGTGCACGGTATATGTTAGAAGAAAATTCTGGATCAAGTCCGGTGAACTTAGTAAATGTCAATAAGTTCTGTCCTTGTACATATACACGCGCTCCGTTAAAGAATTTCGTACTTTTCAATACACTCTGCGGTAGATTGTAAGAAAGCATCAGGTTCTTCAAACGCAGGAAAGAAGCATTTTCCAAGTAATGCGTATCAAACTGAGGTGTGATTCCATGACGAGGAATGTCTGTCACATCTCCCGGTTCTTTCCAGCGGTCATAAAGCAAACGTTTTGACTGGTTATAAGAAGTATACAAACCATTACTTTCATCCATAATACGGTCATTGTTGTAAGCCCAACGGTCTGCCATCCAGCTGAACTGTGCAGAAAGCATCAAGCCCTTCCATGAAAGTGTTGTTCCGAAACCACCCTGCCAAGGAGCAATGAAACTCTTTCCTTCAATCAGCACACGGTCTTCTTCACTGAACACATTGGTTATCTCACCATCTTTAGTGTACCAAAGTGCATCACCGTTTGCCGGATTCACACCTGCATAACGTACCATGTAGAAGTTTGCTACGTCGTGTCCTACTGCATACATGTTTACGTTACTGTCTACATACTGGTCAATTCCGTTATAAAGTTCTGTAAGCTTGTTCTTATTGAAAGAAGCATTGGCAAACACATTCCAGGTAAAATCTTTTGTACGGATAATGTCTGCATCTACCGACAATTCAATACCACGGTTAACCATTGCACCTACATTGTCCCAATAAGATCCGTAACCTCCATCGGCATAGCTCACAGGCACCTGCATCAACATGTCAGTAGTCAGCTTATTATAAAATTCGGCTGTAAAGTTTATGCGATCAAAGAAGCCCAGACGCAATCCCACGTTAGTTGTCCAAAGTTTTTCCCAAGTAAGATTCTCATTTCCACGCTGTGAAGGTTTAATTCCTGTCTCACCCAAATAATTGGAACTACCTGTCACCAAAGCCAGGTGCTCATAGTTAGAAATAGAAGAGTTACCAGAAGTACCCGTACTGAACGTCAACTGGGCATTGGTAAGCCAGTCATAACCCTTAAAGAATTCCTCCTTCTTGAAGTCCCACATCAAACCTACAGACCAGAAACCAGCCCAACGGTTATCTTTACCAAAACGTGAAGAAGCATCTGCACGTACAGAGAAGTCTGCATAATATTTGCCATCCAGGTTATACTCACCACGGCCGAAGAAAGACAAGAAAGCATATTCCGTAGTAGAATCTCCCCATGACGCAGCAAATGAACCTGACGAAAGATTTACCAGTGCGTCATTGTTCTGCTTAGCAGTAGTAACATTGAAATTCTCAGAATGATAATTCACCCCTTCCTGACCCAGCATAAAATTGAAATCATGTCTGTTCTTCAGGTTAAAGCGATAATTAACCGTATTGGTAATGGTCAGAGTCAGGTCATCTAACGATGAGCGTCCGGCACTACCTAATCCTGCATTCAGAGAATAGCTTGGCGTAGAGGTAGAGAAGGCTGTATCATGTGAATAGTCCACACCAAACTGAGAGCGGATTGTAAGTCCTTCAATCGGAGTAATTTCTGCAAAAACCGATGAAATCACCTTATAGGTTTTATATGTAATCGGATTGTTAGTCAACCATTCAATAGGGTTCACTCCACTTCCTTTCCAGGTTCCATCATTGGTAGAAGCCAAGGACCCATCTTCATTGTAGGGATTCCAGTAAGGTAACATAAAGTGTGATGCTGAAATCGGTGCGTAAATTGCATAGTCTCCATCCACAGCCTGCTGTGTTTCCTGATAGGCAAGCATGGTACTTGTTCCCAATTTCAACCATTCTTTTGCACGATTCTCTACATTGGCACGTACATTATAACGGCGGAAAGAAGAACCGAAGGTAATACCATCCTGATCAAAAAATCCTCCAGACACATAATAGTTTGTTTTATCAGTAGCACCATTCACGGAAAGTTCATAGCTCTGAGTGGGAGCATTGTTGTTAAACACTTCATCCATCCAGTTTACGTCTATGCCTTTCACCTTATCATAATACTCATCACCAAGGTCAAGACCAATTTCTTTTTCATACTGTATACGTTCTGCCGTATTCATCATGTCCCAGTTGCTTCCGGCCAGCTGTGAGAATCCCCACTGACCACGAAAAGTCACATTGGCATCTCCCACATTGCGTCCACGCTTAGTAGTAATCACCACTACACCGTTTGCGGCACGGGCACCATAAATAGAAGTAGAAGAAGCGTCTTTCAAGACTGAAATACTTTCAATGTCACTAGGACTGATTGAATTAAAGCTTGATGATTCTACGGGTACTCCATCCAAGATAAACAACGGAGTGGTACCAGAATTAATAGAGTTAGTACCACGAATCTGGAAAGTGGCTGCACGGCTAGGTTCACCAGAAGCTGCCATCACGGTCAAACCCGGTGTCTGTCCCTGCAATGCCTGGTCAAAGCTGGCAGTAGGTACATTTTCCAGTTTCTCACTTTTCACAGTCGATACAGAACCGGCAATGGTACCTTTCTTACGCACACCATACGCCACGACTACCACATCGTCAATCATCTGTGAATCGTCCAACATTGTTACATTCAGCACACCGGTACGTGAATTCACTTTCAACTCTTGTGTCTGCATACCGATATAAGAGAAGACCAAAGTAGCATCGCCACCCTGAATCTGCAACTCGTAGTTACCATCAATGTCGGTAACTACCCCATTAGTAGTTCCTTTTTGCAAGATAGATACTCCAATCAGCGGCTCGTTGCCTGTCTTCGACACAACATTACCTTTTACCCAATACGACTGGGCCAAGGCTGACTGAATACCTAACACTGCAAAAAAGAGTAACCAAAGATTAAATCTTTTCATCTTTTGCCTGTTATAAAATAATTAATGATTAAATAAAAAATTTCAGCTAAAAAACAAAAATACAGATACTGACTCTATTCTTGAATACAGCCAGACGTACGCAAAAAGTTCACCTCTCAATAAGAAAGTGTCTTTCAAAAAAATACACAAACGACATGCTCTATAAAAGTCCCCTCTAGGCCTCCATAAATATGCCAAACGAATCACGTGATTTTACATTACGAAATACTAAATCCTGATTATTAACACCAATAATCATATAAAATGAATTTATATTCATGTCTCTCTACCTATATAATAATTCAGGTTACAAAGTTATATAAAAACTATAATATGACATATTTTTATCAACTTTTATTTTATCAACAACAAGACATTAAGCAATAAATATAAAATAAAATGTATTTTTAACCAGAAAGCGTGTTACACAATGTCAAAACTACTTTTTAAAGGAAAAAAGCAACAGCGTACAATACAATATCACTCCATTAGAAAAGACTTATTTTTATTTCAACAAATATTCACGTCTAATTTCAGGCTATAAAAAGCGCTTTTACTGCGTGGGTTAGTTACATAACAGGACGCAGAATGATGACATCACTTCCGACCCACTTACTTATTTTCTAAGAGAAATTCTTCACACTTCTACATACGTCTACAAAGCCCTTAAGAGAGTTCTTATCTTCGCACAGAACAATATTATGTTTCCCTGCCGGAAACCTCACGTTTTCCAAGCCCCCAATATAGGGTTTTGCCTAAGGAAACATACAAATCAGACAGCGGAAACATAAACAGTAACTTGTAAAATTAAAAAAGACATGGAAGCAAAGTATGATTTTCTCCCCGTACCGGGCACAAAGAACAGCGAAAAGAATCCTAAACTTTATCCCAAGCTCGTAACTAGAGGGACTGTACCCTTCAGCGACATCATCCGGCAAATAGCCCGTTCTTCCGGATTCAAGGAGGGCACAGTAATCGGAGTTATGGAGGAGGTGGAAAAATGGACGTCTTTCTATATCTCCAGAGGAGAATGCGTAGAAATAGGACACATGGCCTATGCAGTGGCCAACCTGAAAGCAGAAAAAGGAGTAACGGATGAAAGCGAGATTCACGCCCAAAACATCCGGTTCGATAAAGTACGGTTCCGTACAAGCAAAAGTTTCAACCGAAGATGCAAAGGCCAGGAACTTTCGCGAGCCAGAACGGAATGGAAATTCCAGAAGAGTTCTGCCCGCTACTCGGAAGAAGAAAGGCTACAACTACTTATGGAGTATTTAAAACAGCATCCATTCATCACACGAACTGAATACGGACTGCTAACCGGACTGCAAAAGTCAAAAGCCTGGAAGGATTTGAACGGATGGGTAAAGAGTAAAATTTTAGGAAGCAAAGGAAAAGCTCCCCATAAAATCTATGTACTTCCGGAAGGAACTACTTCGACAGCAAGCGACGGCTCAAGTAACGCACCGGATACCATACAGACAGAAAGCCTACAGCCAGTACGGTAAAGAAAATGAGTGCTACATCTTCCCAATGTACGCTGACGGGATAGGCGTCGACAATAAAGCTGCCGGAAGTTCCTAAGGAAATCAACCCGAAAGTCTGTTGCAACCAGCAAAGCAGCACACCCAACACGATACCCGACACGGCTCCGATAAATGAAATCAAACGCCCTTCAAAAAGAAAAATACGCACAATCTGCCGGTCGTTTGCTCCCAGGTTACGAAGCGTAACCACATCGTCACGCTTATCAATGATGAGCATAGACAGGGAACCGATGACATTGAAGCAAGCTATCATCAAGATGAAGGTCAGAAACAAATAGGATATAAATTTCTCAATTTTCATGATGCGGAACGTGTCGGCCTGCTGTTCATAACGATCAAGCACACGGAAGCGTTCACCCAAATGTTTTTCCAGTTTGCGCTTAAAGGCATCTATATCGGTGCCTTCCTTCATTTTCAGGTTGATGGCACTGACTTCAGTAGTGTATTGAAACAACTGTCGGGCAAACTTCAAAGAAGTAAGGATATAGGAGCCATCGTATTTCTCCTGATTTACGGCAAATACCAGTCCGGATGAAAACAGATTCCCTCCTGTAAAAGAGGCCGCTGGATTAGCCATGTTCACCTTAGCTCCTCGCTTGGGAGCATACACTTCCAGCGGATCAAGGAAACGAATGCCAGTACCCAAAGTAGCCAGCAATTGCACGCCGGGAATGGCATAGTCCACCACCTCATCATGAAGCAGCAGCTCTCCTCTTCCGAAAAGTATGGTATCAATCGGGGTCAGTTCTTCAAAGTTGTCTTCTACTCCTTTTATCACAGCCATGGCCTGACGCCCCTGATACTGCACCAAGGCATTGTCTTCCAACGATTCGGACACCAAGGCTACTTCAGGCATCTTTCGGATAGCAGCGATAGCCTTATCCTGCCCATCGAACACTTTTCCGGTGGTGGGCACAATCTTCAGCTCCGGGTCAAAAGCCGTGAACAAGTTGGATACCAGGTCCTGAAAACCGTTGAACACGGAAAGCGTACAAACCAATGCCAATGTGGCCAGTGCTACTCCGCACACGGAAATCCCAGAAATCACATTAATGGCATTATGAGATTTCTTGGAGAACAAATATCGTCGGGCTATGTAAAAAGGAAAGTTCACCGTTATACCTTATTTATATATAACACAAAATAAAAACCCACAGAAGCCGGAAGCAACGCTCCTTGTTCTTCTGTGAGTATTTACTAAAATATCGGATACATTATTTCTTCAACAGTTCCTCAATCTTCTCTGCATAATCCAGAGAATCGTCCACGAAGAACTTCAGTTCGGGAATGATACGCAGCTGATGACGCACGCGGTTTCCCAGTTCAAAACGAATTGACTTCATGTTGGCATTGATGTTCTTCACGATTTCTTCACTTCTCTCTGAAGGGAAGACACTCAGATATACACGCGCATAACTCATATCGGGACTGATGCGGACAATGCTGACCGAAACCAGCACACCAGGCATTGACTTGGTCTGCAAAAGAAAGATTTCGCTCAACTCCTTCTGAATGAGGCGGGCAATCTTGTTTTGTCTGGTTGTTTCCATATTACCTTTTTTATTTTTTACGTATGATAGTCAGACCGTCACGCAAGGGCAGGATTACCTTTTCCACCCGTGTATCGGCAGCCACCAGGTCATTGAATTTCTTGATTCCGATGGTCTGCGTGTCCGTGTGATGCGGTTCTTCAAGCACATGTCCGTCCCACAAGGTATTGTCGGCTATGATATAACCGCCGGAATGCATCTTTTGCAGAATCATTTCATAATATTCCACATAGAAGCGCTTGTTCCCATCTACAAATGCCAGATCGAACACGATGTCCATGCCGGGCACAATTTCAAGGGCATCACCGATATAAAACTTGATTTTATCGGCATAGGGTGAATTTTCCAGCCACGGACGAGTGAAATCTTCCTGCTCGTCGTTGATTTCAAAAGTATGAAGCATAGCTCCTTCCTCCAGTCCCTCTGCCAGACAAAGTGCGGAGTATCCGCTGTAAGTACCTATCTCAAGCACCTGCTTCGGACGTATCATCTGCACGAACATCTTCAGCATACGACCTTGCAAATGTCCCGAAGCCATACGGGGACGCAACAGTTTTACGTGCGTCGCCCGGTACAGCGCTTTCAGGTAGTCGTTTTCTTCATCGATATGCTGAAGAATGTATTCATCGAGCGCGTCAGTCTCTTTCATGATTACAAGTAACGGTTACGGTTGGGCAAAACGTAGTCATCTCCACTCTTCAGTACATCACCCACCTGGTTGATTTCGAGGAATGAAGTATGAGTACCTTGTTTACCACCGCTCAGATAAGCTACCATTTCGTTTTCTGACAGTACACCGTCGTCCATCAGCTTACGCAATGCAGCGAAATAATATTCCTGTCCGTTGGCTTTTTCCGGCATATAGATAGCTTCCACACCGTATGACAAAGCCAAGTGACGCATGGTCTTTTCCTTGTAGCAGATAGCCAATACTGGATATTTTCCACGGAAAGCAGCCAGATTACGAGCAGTCAAACCACTGAAGCTATCGGTAATAATGGCACGGATAGGCATCAGGTTAGTAGCACGTACAGCCTGTTTTGCGAGGAAGCTGGTTACATCTGTATTTTCCGGAGTCAAAGGAATTGGAATATCGTTTTCTTCCATCTTATCTTTTTCAGCCTGAGCTGCAATCTTCGCCATAGTCTTCACAGCTTCTACCGGATATTTACCATATGCAGTTTCTCCACTCAGCATCAACGCATCGGTACGATAGTAGATGGCATTGGCAATGTCGGTAACCTCCGCACGAGTAGGACGCGGATTGTTAATCATGGTATGCAACATCTGAGTAGCCACGATTACCGGTTTCTTAGCCAGAATACATTTCTTAATCAGAATGCGCTGGATACCCGGAATACGTTCCTGCGGTACTTCAATTCCCAGGTCACCACGAGCTACCATTACACCATCAGCTACTTCCAGAATTTCATCGATGTTATCCACACCTTCTTGGTTTTCAATCTTAGCAATAATCTTGATGTCACTGTGGTGTGCATCCAGAATTTCACGAATGTCAAGTACATCCTGACGATTGCGAACAAATGAGTGTGCAATAAAATCGATATCTTTTTCAATCGCATACAAGATATTGTTGCGGTCTTTTTCAGTCAAAGAAGGCAGGTTGATGCGTACCCCCGGCACATTCACACTCTTGCGGCTTCCCAAAGTAGCATCATTGCGTACTTCGCAGAACAAAGTATCTTCATTCTTATCGATAACTTTCAACGCCAGTTCACCGTCGTCCATCAACACATCTGCTCCAACTGACAGGTCGTGTACAAATCCCGGATAAGTTACAGCAATACATTCATGAGTAGTTTCCTGTTCCGGGTTTCCTACAATACGAACCTTTTCACCTGTCTTGAAATCGATCGGGCCTTCTGCACTGGCCGTAGTACGTACTTCCGGACCTTTAGTATCCATCAAAATACCGATACGGTTAGAAACGGTACGCACATTATTAATCAACTTCTCAAAACCTTCACGACTGGCATGTGCGGTATTCATACGCACCACATTCATACCTGCATTAAAAAGGTCTCTGATAAAATCTACTTCGCAGCGCAAGTCCGAGATGGACGCAACGATTTTTGTTTGTTTAAGCATCATAATAAATATACTATAATTTGTTATTATCTAATAAAATGGACTCTACAGCCAAACGATAGGAGTTCAATCCGAATCCGCAGATTACTCCTACACAAGCACAGGAAATCATTGATTTGTGACGAAACTCCTCCCGCCGGTGGACATTGGAAATATGTACCTCCACGACTGGAGACGTAACTGCACGGATAGCATCCTGCAAAGCAATGGAAGTGTGAGTATAGGCCCCCGCATTCAGCACAATGCCGTCATACGAAAAACCTGTCTCATGAATTTTATTAATCAGTTCCCCTTCCACATTCGACTGGTAATATGCAAACTCTACCGACGGATACCACTCCTTTAATTTTTCCAGATAACTTTCAAAAGATTCGGCCCCATAAATGGAAGGCTCCCGTTTGCCCAACAAGTTAATGTTCGGGCCATTGATTATTTGTATTTTCATCTGTATACTTCTGCTGAATTTTAATACCTTTGTAGAAGAATTTGGCACAAAGATACGAAAAATAAATGAAAAAGGCCGACAAAAAAAACATAATAATAAAGTATAGGCAATACCTGAAACTCGAAAAATCGCTTTCAGCAAACACAGTAGAGGCTTATCTTACAGACTTGGACAAACTATTCGCATTTCTGGAACTAGAAAGCATTCATTTTACTGAAGTCACTCTGGAAAATTTGGAAACTTTTTCAGCCGGATTAAGAGACATCGGCATTCACCCACGTTCCCAGGCACGCATCCTGTCTGGAATACGCTCTTTTTTTCGCTTCCTTTTGCTGGAAGACTACATACAACAAGACCCATCAGAGTTGCTGGAATCCCCCCAAATTGGCAAACACCTGCCTGATGTACTGACGGTAGAAGAAATAGATAATCTCATCGGAAGTATCGACCGAAGCACCCGCGAAGGACAACGCAACCGAGCAATTTTGGAAACTCTATACAGTTGCGGACTCCGTGTATCCGAACTATGCAATCTGAAACTATCCGATCTCTACCTGAAAGAAAAGTTCATCAAAGTAGAAGGGAAGGGAAGCAAACAACGGCTGGTACCCATTTCTCCACGCGCCATTCATGAGCTAGAATTGTATTTTCCGGAGCGCAACGAAGGCCTGATAAAATCAGGTTATGAAGACTTTATATTTATCAGCCGTTTCGGGAAAAACATTTCGCGCATCATGGTCTTTCACATCATTAAAGAGCTGGCCGAACAAATCGGACTGAAGAAAACTATCAGCCCCCACACTTTCCGTCATTCTTTTGCCACTCATCTGCTGGAAGGCGGCGCCAACCTGCGGGCCATACAATGCATGCTGGGACACGAAAGTATAGGCACAACCGAAATCTACACCCACCTTGACCGCAGCCGTTTACGTCAAGAAATTCTGGAGCATCACCCCAGGAACATGAACAATTTGTAAGACAAAAACATTTTTTTAAGGTTTTTTCGAACGGACACACAAAAAAAAGCAGATAATGATTAACACGTAATGGAGTTTTTCTTATCTTTGCCCCAAATAATCAAACAATAAGATTATTCATTTATACAAACTAAATATTTAACATCATGATTAAGAAGTTGTATTTGCCGTTAGTGGCATTGTTAGTCCTTGCTTTCTCTTCATGTAGCAAGATGGGCGAATTATCTCCTGACTACTTCACTACCAACCCTGAAGTGTTGGAAGCTGTTGGTGGCAAGGTACCTGTAACTATTACAGGAAAATTCCCGGAAAAATACTTCAAGAAAAATGCAACAGTTGAAGTTACTCCGGTTTTGAGATGGGAAGGTGGCGAAGCTAAAGGTCAGCCAGCTACATTCCAGGGCGAAAAAGTACAAGGTAACGACCAGACTATCTCTTACAAGACTGGTGGTACTTATACAATGAAAGCTTCTTTCGACTATGTTCCTGAAATGGCTAAATCTGAACTTTACCTGGATTTCAAAATTAAGAAAGGTAAAAAAGAATACACTATTCCTTCTGTAAAGATTGCTGACGGTGTAATCGCTACTTCAGAACTTCCTACTGTAAACTCAGCTAATGCTGCTTACGCTCCGGATGCATTCCAGCGTATCATCAAACAGGCTAAAGAAGCTCAGATCATGTTCTTGATCCAGCAGGCTAACCTTCGCGCAAGCGAATTGAAGTCTGACAGCTTGAAAGCATTCCACAAACAAGTGGTAGCTGTAGCTGGTGACACTAAGAACTACAAACTGAACAACATTGAAATTTCTGCTTACGCTTCACCTGATGGTGGTGTTGAACTGAATACAACTCTGGCTGAAAACCGTCAGAACAACACTGAAAAATACATGAACCAGCAGTTGAAGAAAGGTAAGATTGAAACTGAAGTAGATGCTAAATACACTGCTCAGGACTGGGACGGATTCCAGGAATTGGTTTCTAAATCTAACATTCAGGATAAAGACCTGATCTTGCGTGTTCTTTCTATGTACAGCGATCCTGAACAGCGTGAAACTGAAATCAAGAACATTTCTTCAGTTTACAAAACTTTGGCTGACGAAATCTTGCCTCAATTGCGTCGTGCTCGTTTGACTGCTAACTACGATGTAATCGGACGTAGCGACGAAGAAATCAACGCTGCATTCGATACTGACGCTAAAGTATTGAGCAACGATGAATTGCTGTATGCTGCAACTCTGACTAATGACAACGCTCGTAAAGAAGCTATCTATAAGAAAACAGTTGAATTGTATCCGAACGATTATCGTGCTTACAACAACTTGGGTATGATGGCTTATGCTAACGGTGACTTGGCAACTGCTGAAAAATACTTCAAACAAGCTGCTAGCAAGAGCGCTAACGCTGCTGAAGTTAACACTAACCTTGGTTTGATTGAATTGACTAAGGGTAACGTAGCAAACGCTGAAACATTCTTGAGCAAGTCTACAGGTGCTAACACTGCTAACGAAGCTTTGGGTAACTTGTACATCAAACAGGGTCAGTATGACCGCGCTGTACAGGCATTCGGTGACACTAAGACTAACTCAGCTGCTTTGGCTCAGATTTTGGCTAAAGACTACAACAAAGCTAAATCTACTCTGTCTGCAGTGAAGAATCCGGACGCTTACACTAACTACCTGATGGCAGTTGTAGGTGCTAGAACTAACAACGCTGACTTGGTTAAGAGCAGCATGGACAAAGTAAAACAGCAGGATGCTGCTTTGGCTGCTAAAGCTCAGAACGACCGCGAATTTGCAAAATATGCAAACGAAATCAAGTAATCTGACTTAATTACATAAAAGGAACCGGAATCGCTTCAAGTGATTCCGGTTTTTTTATGCCCCAACGGGAAAGAATCAAAGGAATATGAAAGATTATAAGATGAAAATATGTATTTTCGCAAAAATAAAATACGGTTTATGAAAAAGTTATACCTGCTCCTCTTATCTGTGTATCTGTTGTTTTGTTTAGATTCTTGTAAACAAAGCAATGAATTTGAACTCAAAGGGGAATTGGAAGGCATTACTTCCGACATGATTCTAATAGTCTTTGATGACCCAGACTCTAAATTGGATACCATTTATCCAAGAGAAGGCAAATTCACTTATACTTTCTCCCCAGACACATTGAATACTTTCCGATTAGTTAATGACTCAGGTGAAACATTTCCAGTATTTGCAGACAAAGGCTGGAAAGTGTCTGTAAAAGGAACTTTTGCACATCCGGAAATTAAAGGAGATGGTCCTAATAATGAATACCAGGAATTTCTGCAAAGTATACACGCGCTGAAAGATTCTGTACAAATATGCCAACAAGCTGAAAACTTTATCAAAAGTCATCCATCCTCACCCGCTTCGGCTTATATATTATACTGGTATTTTTCACAATCAGCCAATCCAAATCTTTCCCTCATTACCAGACTGGCTGAACCTTTGACCGGTAAAGTGAAAGACTGTAGAGTATTGAATGAAGTTCTACAGAAACTACCCGAAAAAGAAAAAAACACTTCAACTTATCTGAACTATCTGTCTGTAAAGAAAAGAAACGGAGAATACTTGTCATGGAGTAGCAGCGGGACACAAAAGCAATATTCACTCATTAACTTTTGGGCAAGTTGGGATAAGGAAAGCATAGCCTTAAAAGACTCCTTATATGCTCTATGCGAACAATTTTCTAAGAACAACTTCCGGATTGTCAACTTCTCACTGGATTATAATAAGGAAGAATGGCAAAAAAATACGCAAAAAGACACAGAACAGTGGATTGAAGTATGTGATTATAAAGGATGGAATAATCAGATTCTGAAACAACAAAACGTACAGCGTCTTCCATACAACATACTGATAGACCGGAACCGGAAAATTTTAGGCAGTAATCTTTACGGAAATGCATTGCAGACCAAGATTGAAGCCTTGATAGCAGAAGACAAACAACAAAAGTAAAACACAAATAAAAACGACCTTAAATGCTTGTCAAACTTTTTGGAGCCGCAGTACAAGGCATTGATGCCACTATTGTAACAATTGAAGTAAACTGTTCACGCGGAATAAAATTTTATTTAGTGGGTCTCCCAGACTCTGCCGTCAAGGAGAGCCACGAACGTATTGTATCCGCTCTACAAGTAAATGGATACAAGTTTCCTACCCGACAGATAGTAGTCAACATGGCTCCGGCTGACATCCGAAAAGAAGGAGCCTCATACGACCTTCCGCTGGCTATCGGTATCCTGGCAGCTAATGAAACAATCTCATCTGAACACTTGGCAGATTATCTGATTATTGGAGAATTAAGCCTGGACGGGAGTCTGCAACCCATTAAAGGTGCACTTCCTATCGCCATTGCTGCCCGTCAACAAGGATTTAAGGGAATTATTCTCCCGCAACAAAATGCTTCAGAAGCCGCTGTCGTAAACAATCTTGATGTATATGGAGTAGAACGCATTACAGAGGTGATTGATTTTCTGAACGGGACATGCTGTTTACAGCCTACCATTATCAACACACGAGAAGAGTTCTATAAACACCAGTCGACTTTTCCCTTTGACTTCGCAGAAGTAAAAGGACAGGAAAATGTAAAGCGAGCACTTGAGGTAGCTGCTGCCGGCGGACATAATGTACTACTCATTGGTGCCCCAGGAAGTGGCAAGTCCATGATGGCCAAACGCCTTCCCAGTATCCTTCCTCCACTCTCATTAGGGGAAAGCTTGGAAACGACTAAGATACATTCAGTAGCCGGAAAACTGAAAAAAGGTTCCTCGCTTATTGCCACCCGACCGTTCCGCAGCCCACACCACACCATCTCTCAAGTAGCCATGGTAGGTGGTGGAGCCACACCTCAACCTGGAGAAATCAGCCTGGCACACAATGGAGTGCTATTTCTTGATGAACTCCCTGAGTTCAGCAGAAGCGTACTGGAAGTACTTCGCCAACCCCTTGAAGACCATCGTATCACTATCTCAAGAGCAAAGTACAGTCTGGAGTATCCAGCTAATTTCCAATTAATCGCTTCTATGAACCCATGCCCGTGCGGATACTATAACCATCCCACACGAAATTGTGTATGTAGCCCAGGACAAGTACAGCGATACCTGAACAAAATCTCAGGCCCTCTGCTCGACCGTATAGATATTCAGGTAGAAATTGTACCCGTTCCTTTTGAAGAGATCTCCAAAAGCACACCGGGAGAAAGCAGTGCCAGCATTCGTGAACGTGTAGTCCGTGCCCGACAGATACAAAGCCAGCGCTTTGCTAAGGAGCCGGGAATCTATAGCAACGCCCAAATGACTTCTAAACTACTACACCTCTATGCACAACCGGATGCCGCCGGCCTGGAACTTTTAAGAAATGCCATGAACCGGCTGAACCTTTCAGCCCGTGCCTACGACCGTATTCTTAAAGTCTCACGAACCATTGCAGACCTGGAGGGAAGTAATGAGATACGTCCGGAACATTTGGCAGAGGCTATCAGCTATCGCAATCTGGACAGAGAAAACTGGGCCGGATAATTATCTATCCAGCCCAGACAATCAAAATAAATATTTAATAGGTATCAACCGAACTATTCCGTTCAAGCCAGAAGGTAATGTTTCCCAATGTCCGTAAGTACCTTTCTCATAATTCAGTTTGGCCATATTGATATCCTCAAAAATACGCCATTGTTTTCCCTGGCGGTCCATTTCTGCAATACTATTTGCCGGAAGGTTGGTGACTTCCACTTCTATTAGATTCTTACCTGGTTTTAGCAATTGCCCTATGCTTAAACGGAAGGGAACCGCCCAGGCTGTACCAGCGTCCTGCCCATTTATACGCACACAGGCACTCTCACGCACATCACCTAAGTCTAAAATCCAATCATCTGCTGATAATTCAGGCAAATCCAGCTCCAATGAATACAATGCAGTACCCCGGTTAATCTTCGCAGCCGGATGTGCAATTTCTGTCCATGAGGAAGGCGTATCTATTTTAAACTCCCCTTCAATAGCCGGATAACTTTCTACAAATTTCAGTTTCCAACCATGATCCAAGCTCAAGCTATAGTCCATTTCCTTCCCATATTTCCATTCAGGTTCTCCTTGCAAGGAACGAGTAAAAGTTTGAAGAATGAGACTCTCCCCAGACTTTAATTGCATATATACCTGAGTTTTTCCTTCCATCTCACGCGTTTTTGCAATTCCTCGTTTACCCGTCATCGGGTCAAAACACATCATATTTTTTTCGGGCACATTCAATGTAACCCATCCTTCCACATCTTTGGCCTGTAAGTTGGAAATAAAATAATGGTGCCCTTCTGCATGTGTGCGCCGGATAAATTGCACTCCCCAATGAGTCTTCAGTTCTTCTGCCGGAACTCCTGTACGTTCTAATGCCTCATGGTAATCACTTCCCACAATGATACGTCCTTTCCCGAAATTAAAAGCCTGTGTACCTCGGAAAGACTTTTCTCCTGGCAACTGTTCCAGCAGTGCAAATAGTTGCTTCCGATTCTGTTCTAATGAAGCATATCCCGGCACATCTTCCGGATAATGTTCCACAAACACTACAGTTGCCCCCTGACGTGCCAATGCTACCAGCTTCTTTAAGGTAGAAACCGGAATCAACTTTACTGCAGGTACGATAAGCGCCTTATAACAAGCACCTCCACGTGTCTTCAACATACCATCCTGACACGATGTACTTTTAATAAAAGAATCAGAAATATAGTCTACATCATAGCCACCTGCCATAATGGTTTGTATCGTCTTGATAAATTTCGGCGCATACTGATCCATCTTGTGAATATCAAAGCCGACAAAACGTCCCGGAATATCATTCCACATATCATATACCGGAAGATAAACCAGGAAATCATTATCAGGCTTACCTAATTGCAGAAAAGACTGACAACGAGTTATGTACTCAAAGAAAGCTGGCGCGTCACGCCATATCGTATTGGTGGGCGACATGTTTATCGTGGCATAAAATAGCCAACCAGGCCAAGCTGCTTCCTTCGGAGAATAGGGTGTACCATGAAAAAATGCGTGATTTACACCCGACACAAACATCAAATCCATATCAGGCTTACACTGAGAAAGAGAAGTACGAAAATGCTCCGTCAACCAGGTAAATGTTTCAGAAGAGGTATAAGGTTTCCCCGCAATATGTGCAGCCGAGGAAGCATACTTCAGCATGGAAATATCCGAGAAATTAGGACGTGTAAGTGAATCACGTCTCAATCCTCTGATATGAAAATCAGTCAATCCAAACCCTTCGCACTCCGGAATATCTACCGAAGCATACGTATCAATCAGGTTGGCAGGAGAACCATGCGCCTGATTACGGGTCGTACTTCCATGCCCATGCGCCCATTTGGTCCATGCAGTCGTAAAGTTCTCAACCAAAAGTTCTCCCAATGTTTCCCTATAATCAGACACCAGTCGACGCGTCAGTTCGGTTCGTTCCTGTGAAATAAACTCCGGAAAATGATTTTCCAGCCGATAACCACGACGTGCGGCAAATTCTTTCAAGAATGCAGGAGTCCAATCTGCTCCGTACACCTCATACGAATCATTGAAAAAGGTACGGGGAAAGTTGACCTTGTTTGTTTTGAAAGCCTTATCAAACTTCTCAAAGTAAGATTTTACGGATACTGGACTAAAATGATCCATGACATATCCTTCTCCCCCAGGAGCCGCACGCTTTACTTTCTGAAAAGTCCGTCCCACAAACAATGCCACCAGTTTCCAGTCTCCTGTCGGAGCGTCCCACTGCAAATATCCGTCTTTAACTTTCCTGGTCAAATTCACCACTTTTCCATCTGCCCCATAAGCCATCAGACAATCCAGGTAAGCCACATCCCGCTGTTTCTGTTCTTTAGGGTCACGGATATTGATTTCCAACTTTACCGGTTCACCTCCCTTTACCTCATAACATTCAAAAATAGCTTTTGCCGCAGCTTGTGAAAGAGAAACCTCAGGGCCTCCGAAGGGCCATCCCGTTCCGGTATTCATATCAATGTCTATTCCGTTTGTCTTACCCACCTCCTGTGTATAACGGAACATTTCCATCCATTCAGGCGACAGAAAACAGAGATTATGAGATTCATTTCCTTTTACCCCATAAATAGGCGTAACCTCCAAACTACCAAGTCCGGCCTTGCCATATTCCTTCAGGTTATAATTCAGATTATCTTTATCAACGGCACTTCCTAACCACCACCAACGGCTGCCGGGACGTGCTTCAGGCCTTACCTCCGGCCAGTTTTGTGCAGCCGCCCCCATAGCAGAGCACAAAAGAAATAATAAGATGCTGTTCTTTTTCATGGAATTACAAATTAGGTTTCATACTTGCAAAGATAAAAGTTATCCTGCCTTTAAAACTATAGGAATGTACAGATTCATGGATTTTTGTACGTCTCATGCACAATCCTCCAAGCAAGATGTACATTATTCCATTCATTCATTTCATGAAGGTACGTATCTTTGTAGAAAATAAATCAATGAACACGGATATGAAAAACAACTTTATCAGACTGACCCTACTTGCCGGTCTTTTTTGCAGCATGCCTGGCTTGCATTCGCAAGCCCAAGCCCCACATCCGGAACGAATTTATCTTTCAGGAACCGGTATTGACAATACCGTGACATGGGACTTTTTCTGCTCAAAAGGACAGAACAGCGGTAAATGGAAAAAAATAGAAGTTCCCTGCAACTGGGAACTACAAGGATTTGGAGAATATACTTATGGACGATGGTATACCATCAAAGGTGCCAAGCCAAGTGATGAAACGGGTATTTATCGTCACAAATTCGATGCTCCCAAATCATGGAGCGGCCAACGGGTAAAAATCTATTTTGACGGAGTCATGACTGATACGGAAGTCTTGATTAACGGAAAACTAGCCGGAGAAATGCATCAGGGCGGATTCAACCGTTTTTGTTATGACATCACCGACTTACTCACCCTCGGAAAGAAAAATACACTTGAAGTAAAAGTCGCTAAGGAATCTGCTAATTCATCTATCAACGCCGCAGAACGTAAAGCTGACTGGTGGCTTTATGGAGGAATTTATCGTCCGGTATGGCTGGAAGTTGTTCCACAAGTACACATCGAACACTTTGTACTTAATGCCGATCAGCATGGTAAGTTTCAAGCCTCATGTGAAATGTATGGCGATGCGAAAGGATATGAGCTTCACGTATCAGTACGAGGTTTGAAAGACGGGAAAACCGTCCTGACAAATACTGGAAAGTCTGCACTTTCCAGAAAAATTACAGACTCCGGAAAGGAACAGCAGATAGAAGGACAGTGGGCAGACATCAAAACCTGGTCAACAGAAGACCCGAACCTGTATGTAGCTCGTCTGGAATTGAAATCACCGGAAGGAAAAGTAGTCCAGACACGTGAAACCAGAATCGGATTCCGCACCGTCGAATTTTTCCCACAAGACGGAGTATATCTGAATGGAACTAAACTCGTCGTAAAAGGTATTAACCGCCATTCATTCTCCGTCGACGGTGGAAGAGCAACCAGTGCAGCCATGAGTCGTCAGGACGCACTTCTTATCAAGGAAATGAACATGAACGCGGTAAGATCACACTATGCCCCCGACGAACATTTTCTGGATATGTGCGATTCACTGGGTATCGTATATATGGATGAACTGGCAGGATGGCAGAATTGCTACGACGAAAAAGTAGGAAGCAAACTGGTGAAAGAAATGGTACAGCGCGACGTCAACCATCCGTCCATCATCATTTGGAGCAATGGAAATGAAGGAGGATGGAATTATCAGCTGGATAAACTGTTCGCTCAATACGACAAGCTTCAAAAGCGTCATGTAGTCCACCCATGGGCCGACTTCAACGACCTGGACACTCATCATTATCCGGCTTATCTGACAGGAGTAGCCCGCTTCACCAATGGCTATAAGGTCTTTATGCCTACAGAATTCATGCATGCCATGTACGATCAGGGAGGAGGTGCCGGATTACGGGACTTCTGGGATCGCTGGAATACGAATCCGTTATTTGCCGGAGGATTTATCTGGGTTTTCTGCGATGAAGCTCCCAAACGGAGTGACAAAGGAGGTATTCTGGATTCTGACAAGTCAAATGCACCTGATGGAGTTGTTGGCCCTCGTCGTGAAAAGGAAGGTAGCTTCTATGCTATCCGTGCTCAGTGGTCACCTATCCAACTGAAACCACTGCTCATCACCTCTCATTTTAACGGCAGTTTCTTGGTTACCAACGAATATACTTACACGAATCTGAAGGAATGTAAAATGACGTACAAAGTGTTGTCATGTGACACTCCACTGAAAGGTGTAACACAATCCGTTGAATTAAGTCACGGAGAAGTTACTCTCCCTGCTATCCAGCCTGGAGAAACAGGCACAGCTCATTTCGGCCTTCCAGACAATTTCCATGAAGGTGATGTACTGGAGTTGGAAGCCTTCGACAAAAATGGACACAGCATCTGCAACTGGAGTTACCCTATCCGTCTGGTAAAACAATATTTTGACCACAAGATGGCACAATCGCCCATGACCTTGGAAGCACTCCCAAAAGCTACTGCCTCACGTAGTGCCAACCACATCATACTGAACAGTGCGAAAGTAAGCGTAACTTTTGATACCACTACCGGTATCATCAAGCAAGTAAAAGCAGGAGAAACAGAGGTCCCGTTCAAAGATGGTCCGGTAGCTGTAGGAATGAAAATGCGCTATGAGCCTTCACTCAGCTACGTACGTGAAACACAAGAAGGAGCTATATTCTGTGCCAAATATAAAGGAGCAGCCGATTCCATTGTATGGCGCCTGACTGATCAAGGACTGCTTTATATGGATGCCATCCTGCTGAATCGTGCATCTGGAGGCGGAGGATTTGACGATGCCTTTATGGATACCAAGGTATACAATCTCGGATTGACCTTCTCTTACCCGGAAGCAAACTGTACCGGCATGAAATGGCTGGGACGTGGTCCTTATCGTGTGTGGAAAAACCGTATCCCTGGTACCAACTATAACATCTGGCATAAAGATTACAACAATACCATTACAGGAGAAAGTTTTGAAAATCTGATTTATCCAGAATTTAAAGGATATCATGCCAACATGTACTGGGCTACACTAGAAAGCGACAAAACACCGTTTACTGTTTATTCAAGAAACGATGGAATTTTCTATCACATATTTACACCAGAAGAACCCGTTGGACGTGTTAAAAGAACCATGCCGCAATTCCCTGAAGGTGATATATCCTTCTTGCTTGACATTCCGGCCATCTGTTCCTTCAAACCGATTGAGCAACAAGGTCCGAACAGTCAACCAGGAAATATCCGCATCAAACAAGGAGATGAAGGATTACACCTAAACTTAATGTTTGATTTCCGCCCATCAGCTAATATCAATACTTCAAAATAAGAACAAACACACTGTAATGAAAAGCCGTCTTGCACTGCAAGGCGGCTTTCTTACTTTTATACAAAAATCACGGTTTTCCGTGTTTTCCTCCCTCATAAGACGAGTTATATTTGACAAACAAAATTACAATGCAAAAGAGAAATGGAAACGACCGAGATTCAGCGATACAATGCAGCTCTTGAACGCTTAAGAAAACTTTTCGACACAAAAGGTAAACCTTTACTCATTCAAACCTTTATGGGGAACTTACACGTACTTCGCCCCAATGATATCGGTTATTTCAAATATATTTCAACTAAAAAAAGCTGGGAAATAGCTTTGGCAGATGGCTCTTTTATCCGCCTTAAGGCCAATTTACGCGCCAGAGACTTATGTACATACAATGAAGAATTTGTACAAATCCACCAATCCTACATTATCAATATGCACTATTTACACATGATACAAAATAACCGCTGTCTTATGTTTCCCCCTTTCCATTACACAAATGAGTTGTATATTTCACAGAAATACAAAAGAGAACTGACAGCACGATTTTGCTTATTTTAGGCATAATGTCTTTATTCCAAATCATTTCAAGAACACACATTCCATCTCATATTCCAGATGTTTTTTAGCTAAAATTTGTATATTCCACAAAAAAGCGCTACTTTGTAAAACTCACAAAAAATTGATTACATGAAAAAACTTCTTTTCATATTAGGTATCTTTCTTCACACAGTCTTAGGCTTGCCAATACAAGCTGAAACAGCAACAATTGATAGTCTAAAACGCGAATTACAACTGGCAGAGCAACACAACTCTTCCAAAGAAAAACTCATTGAACTATATCAAACCTTAGGAGCAGAATATGAAACTCGAGACCACGACTCATCCTATCATTATATTCAAAAGGGGCTTTCTCTTTATTCAAAACCTACTTTTGAAGAAGAAGGATATTTACAATTACTCAACTCACTGGCCAACTATTTTTTCATGGAAGGAAAAATAGAACAAGCTAAAGAGAAATTTAAAACGGTTGCAACACATGCTCCCCAACTTAAAGAAAGAAAATATGATCTGGAGGGTGTAGTAGAATCTTCCATCGGTGTATGCTACCGCAAATTAGGAATGTTCGATTCTGCCGTATACCACTATAACCGTGCCCTCGACCTCTGTAAGAAAACAGAAAAATATGAAGACATTGCCTCCACCTATTATAATATTGGTGTGCTCTACCATCTGAACAAGCGCTATGAAGAAGCATTGACACAAGGTAAGCAGTCGGCAGAATATGCCCGGAAGGCAAACGATCCATTGATAGAATTATATGCCAATAGTCTCATCGGAGGATGCTATTGTCAAACGGGGAAATATGCCGAGGCAAGCCACATTTTAAAAATAAACATCCGTAAGGCATTAGAACTGGAATATCCTTTACTCGCTATGGGCTCCCTATCTCCTTTACTAAGCACCTATCAATTGTGGAACAAAAAAGATTCCGTCAGGTTTTTTCTGCAAAAAGGAGAAGAATTAATCCACAAAATTCCAGAGAAAAGTCCGACTGCACTCGAATTCTATGGTACACAGGCCAGTCTATATAACTGGATTGGAGAATATCAGAAAAGTCTCAATATATTGACAAACAATCCACTACTTCTGACTCAGCTACCATACGATAAATACCATATTCTAATGGCACGCAATTACGAAGGATTGGGCAACTATCAGAAAGCATATCAAAACATGCAAGAAGTATGCATTTACCAAGACTCCATTTTCGATGGAAAAATCAAACATGAACTATCTGAACTGAATGAAAAATTACGGACAAGCGACAAAGAGCTGAAAATTGCTCTTCTGGAAAAGGCCCAGGCACAAGAGAAAGAAATCCGTCTACGCCATACCATCTATTACCTCACGGTAATTGGATTACTTCTAATTGCCATTTCCATCTTGCTGTACAAACGGAAAGTGCAAAAGAAGGAAACGGAACTGATTGCTGCCCGTCAATACATAGAAGGCCTGGAAAATGAACGTAAACGACTGGCCAAAGATTTACACGACGGGGTATGTAACGACCTGCTGGGAGCCATTCTTCAGATGCAGCAGCAAAACTCTACTGAAGACCTAAAAATAAATACCATTCAGACATTAGAAGAGATTCGTAGTGGCGTACGAGCCATTTCACATGAACTAATGCCACCCAATTTCCAATTTACCGATCTGAATGAAATGTTAGCTGATTATTTCTCTAAAATGCAAGAGATTTCAGGAATTTCCATACAATATACTCCCTATCCTCACACGGACTGGTCAAGCATTCCAGAACATATAGGATACGAAATCTACCGCATCATGCAGGAAACAACCGGGAATATACTCAAACATACCCAGGCAAAGGTTATCTGTATCCAGATAGAAAAAAATACCACCTACCTTATTATTGATGTGCATCATGACGGAAACTGGGATCCACATGCTGATTTATCTAAAGGTATAGGCTTGCGAACCATCAACGACCGATTAAAAACTATTGCAGGAGATTACAAGATAGAAAAAGAAAAGACCGGAGTGAATATTCATATTCAGGTACATCTTCATTGAAAAAATCACGGTTTTCAGTGAAAATCTTTTCAATGAATATTTTTTTCTTTGCAGTGTAAAAATGCGACAAAATGACAAGCCCTAAAGCCAAAATACTATTAGTCGATGACCATACTCTTATACTGCAAGGCATCAAGCATGTAGTGTCTCAAATGCCTGAAATAGAAAAGGTATATACAGCCTCATCTGGAGCAGAAGCTATGCTCCTGATAGCCATGCAGCCGTTTGACATCTATCTGCTTGATGTGGAACTTCCCGACACCAACGGATTTGAACTGATAGAAATCATCCTGCAAAAACACCCGGAAGCACGTATTTTAATCAATACCATGCACGAGGAAATATGGATACTTAAAAGACTGACCAAAACATCCATAAGTGGAGCCATACTAAAATCAGCAGATATTAACGAACTGACATTAGCCATCCAGACAATCTTAAAAGGAGGACAATACCTTTGTAAACGGTTCAAATCCATTTTAAACCGGATGCAAACAGAAGAACAGATAAAAGAACAGCTCACTTTAAGAGAAATGGAGGTACTGCAAGCCATTGCCAAAGGGTTTAATACAAGAGAAATTGCAGAATTACTACATGTATCCAATAATACAATTGAGACTCACCGTAAAAGTCTCATGAGCAAATTGGAAGCAAGAAACGCCGTAGATCTTGTTTTAAAAGCCATTAACCTTGGAATAATCCCTTTGGATTCCAAATAACCTCAAATAAAAAATTCATCCGTTTTTAGGGCTCATATTCTTTTTTTCGTATATTTGAAACGCAATGAATCTTTGTATCACCTTAATATAAACGAACTATGAGTCTTGAAAAAACATTAGTGATTCTAAAACCAAGTACCGTACAGCGCGGACTTATTGGAGAAATAACCCATAGATTTGAGCGCAAAGGACTGCGCCTGGCTGGCATGAAAATGATGCAACTTACAGAAGATTTGCTCAATGAACATTATGCCCATTTAGCCGGAAAGCCTTTCTTTTCTCGTGTAAAAGCTTCCATGATGGCCAGCCCTGTAATTGTATGCTGTTATGAAGGAGTAGATGCCATTCAAGTGGTACGCTCTATGACAGGAGCAACCAACGGTCGTGTAGCCGTTCCAGGCACTATCCGAGGAGATTATTGCGTAAGTTCACAGGAAAACATCATCCACACATCAGATTCACCTAAAACAGCCATTGAAGAAATTGAAAGATTCTTCAAGCCAGAAGAGTTATTTGAATATGACAGAGCGGCTATCGACTTTATTTATTATCCGGACGAATACAAACTTACTTAATATAAAAAAACGATGTGGCAGAACTTTCTACCACATCGTTTTTTATTTCAAATGTACTCCATTTACTATTACATTCCGAATTTGCAGATTATGAATATAATCTTTACAAATCTCGCCTGATTTACGAGCCGTAATCTTTAAATTTTCAAATAAAAAATCAGACAACTTATACTGCGTTTCATCTTTCTTCACCGCAAAAAGCACATCACAATCCAATTGAATATTACGCATCGTTACATGGCTTGAATATGAATAAGGAATATCCTTTCTATCCTTCAAATCAAAGAACTGGGTCCAAGGCTGGGCAAACAAGAAATTAATGACAGACCCTGTAATATCTTCCAACCGGATATATTCATAATTCTGCGGTGTATCCGGACGCATTTTTAGCCAAAGCAAACGTTGTGCATGCTCTACCCGGCAACGTCTCACCAGCACATTGCAATTATGTATAGATTCACTACCACAAGTCAATGCACTGTGACAAAATCCCCACACACAATCTTCTATAATGATATTCAAATTACTTCCATTATTCACCTTATCTTGATCTGCCCAAGGACCTTTTCCACCCTTTAAAGCTATGGCATCATCATTTACCGACATGTAACAACCTTTCACCAGCACATTCTTGCACACATCAATATCAATAGCATCACTACTAGGTGCTTTCACTGGTGAATGAGGGGCAAAAATAGAAAGATTCAGTAACTTTACATTCTCACAACGATATAAGTGAGTAGTCCAGAACGGAGAATTCTCCAATCTGACCCCAGACAGCTGCACATTCTTTGAATCAGCTATATATACCAACCGTGGGCGCAGTTCCTCCAAGTTCGTACACTGAGGATTTACCTGGCGGCGTAGCCAAAAAGATTTCCAAAAGCGAAGTCCATTTCCATTTATCTTTCCCTCTCCCGAAAGCGTAAACCCATCTACACCGATCGCATTAATCAGTGCAGCAAAATACTTTAGATTCTGCCCTTCCAAACGTGTATCAATCACATCAAAATGACTAATGTCATCGCTTCCTTTCAAAGTTGCTCCTTTTTCCAGATAAAGATGAGTACGAGGTTTAAAAAAAAGAGAACCGGATAAGAAAGTCCCCTTAGGGATACAAATTACCCCTCCACCTTCTTGAGCCGCTTTATCAATGACTGCCTGAATACGCTCTGTCTGTAGAATCGTACTATCATTTTCCACTCCATAACTCGTGATACAATATTGTCTCCCCAACTCTTCTACTGATACAATTCGATGGTCTCTGAACCATTCCGGGATGGGTGTTCCATCCGGAAAAATTTCACTGGCAAATACATTGACGACCATCCAAGACAAACACCATAAGAGCCAGCCTTTTATACAATATCCCCTCATCTTTTGAATATATTTAAAACTAAAATAAGCATGTGGGCAAAATAGAAAACTTTTTCGACAAAAAGGAATAGAAAATCATGCAATTACATGTCTTTTTGTACAAAATACATACACAAGAAAAAACAAAGAGCAGTTTTTGAATGATTTTCAATGTATTTGCATGATTTTCCATGTACAGATGACTTCGCATCTCCTATCTTTGTTGACACAATTTCAAAACTAATACCTTTATTCAATTATGAGAAATATTCTTATTGCATTTTTGTTTATAATGAGTTGGGGACTCACCACTTCTACCGCACAAAAACTACCGCCACAAAAAGAAACACTAGAAGTGATGAGCAAAGTAAACAAGTATTTCATGGAGAAATATGCAGATTATCGTACTCCTAGTTTTGTACGTAAAGTTACCCGCCCTAGTAACATCTGGACCAGAGGGGTATACTATGAAGGATTGATGGCTTTATATTCCATCTTCCCCCGCGCAGAATACTACGATTATGCATACAACTGGGCTGAATATCATGAATGGGGTATGCGAAACGGAAATACCACACGCAATGCAGATGATTACTGCTGCGGACAAACATATATCGACTTATATAATATTTGTCCGAAACCTGAAATGCTGAAGAATATCAAATCCAACATGAACATGCTTGTCAACACTCCACAAGTAGGAGACTGGACATGGGTAGATGCTATTCAAATGGGTATGCCAGTACTGGCCAAAATGGGACACTTGACAGGAGAACAGAAATATTTCGACAAAATGTGGGATATGTATGAATTCTCACGTAACCAACTTGGAGGAAAAGGCTTATTCAATCTGGCAGATGGCCTCTGGTGGAGAGATGCTGATTTCTTACCTCCCTACAAAGAACCCAATGGCGAAGACTGCTATTGGAGTAGAGGAAACGGATGGGCATACGCTGCACTCGTACGTGTACTCGACGAGATTCCTGCAAACGAGAAACATCGTCAGGATTACATCAATGACTTCCTGCTCATGAGCAAGGCACTGAAAGCTTGTCAACGTACAGACGGATTTTGGAACGTAAGTCTTCATGATGCCGGAAATTACGGCGGTAAAGAGACTACAGGAACAGCTTTATTCGTCTACGGAATGGCATGGGGAGTACGAAACGGATTACTGGATAAAGAAGAATATTTACCCATCCTATTAAAAGGTTGGAATGCCATGGTAAAAGATGCAGTCCATTCCAATGGCTTTTTAGGTTACGTACAAGGAACCGGAAAAGAACCTAAAGACGGACAACCGGTCACCTACGAAAGTGTTCCAGACTTCGAAGATTACGGAGTAGGGTGTTTCCTGCTGGCCGGTACGGAAATCTACAAACTACAATAATAACATCAGATACAATAGGTAGAAATGTTTTACTTCTTTCCGTAAAAAGAAATGGGTGTGCCTTTCGCACACCCATATTTTATTTGCTCAATGCACGGGAACGCTCTCCCAAATAACCGCCATGATGGCGCTTGCTGTATTCTTCAATCGTAAAGCCAGTCTTTCGCATGGTCTCTACTACTAAAATATCTCCAATCACCGTCATCACAGTTGTAGAAGTAGTAGGGGTCATTCCCAACAAACATACTTCATCTGGATGGCCTGTAGCCAGACAAATATCTGCCGCTTCAGCTAGTGGGCTACCCGGATTTCCCGTAATGACAATCTTTTTCAATTCCGGATTTAGGCGTGCAGCCAGTTCGGTCAGTTCCACAATCTCTCTTGTCTTACCAGAATTTGAAATCAAAAGCAACAAGTCATTTTTTTGCAGAATGCCCAAATCACCATGCTGTGCCTCACTGGGATGTAAAAACACAGAAGGGATTCCTGTCGAACAGAATGTAGTAGCAATATTCATGGCTATCTGCCCAGCCTTACCCATACCACTGGTCACCAGTTTTCCGCCTTTCTCATGCACCTGTTCCACAATCAGTTCTACCGCCTTTTCATATCCGTCTGTTACCGGAATATTCAACACGGCCTGTGCTTCACGCTGTAATAAATCTTTTATTGATGAATTCATAAGATTATGATTAAATTATAATTTTATTCCAATAAACGGGTCAGCTCCTCCAGTGTATTCGCCACCTCAAAATAATTCTTCAACGGGCGATGTGCAAAATGTGTTTTCTCCAAACGATTCAAGAAAGCCAATATGTCATTCCAAAAGCCTTCCACATTATAAAAAATTACCTTTTTCTGGTGATATCCTATACTGCACGCAGCCATCACATGAAACACTTCGTCCAGCGTACCGATGCCACCCGGCAAAGCCACCATTACCTCCGATTCCTGCAACATAATATCTTTCCGGTCGCTCAAATTTACCGAATGAAATGTCACATCAAGCAAATCGCTGACTCTGCCATGTTCCTCCAGTTTAGTGGGAACAACTCCCATTATCATAGCTCCGTTTTCTTTCGCACTTTTGGCAAGGACTTCCATCAGTCCCGTATTGGAGCCCCCGTAAACCAGCCATTTATGATGCTGGCCTAACCATGCGCCCAGCTCTCTTGCTTTTTCCATAAATATAGAATCTATCGCATCCGAGGCCGAACAAAAGACTGCAATTTTATTCATATATTAGTTTGAAATATCATACACTGCAAATATCTGCATTTTTTGAAGAAAGACAATAGGTATTTATTGTAAATTTGCAGCGAAAAAGAAATTACACTCCCTGAGATATGGCATATTCAACTTTTACTCTCTCAAATGGCCTACGGCTCATTCATACTACCAGTCCTACAAATGTGGCTTATTGTGGCTTTGCCATCGATGCCGGCACACGCGATGAACTGCCGCAAGAGCAAGGTATGGCCCATTTTGTCGAACACCTGATTTTTAAAGGTACAGAAAAGCGAAAAGCCTGGCACATTCTCAATCGCATGGAGAATGTGGGAGGCGACCTGAATGCCTATACCAATAAGGAGGAAACTGTCATTTACAGTGCTTTTTTAAAAGAACATTTCAATCGGGCTGCAGAATTATTGGCCGATATTGTTTTCCACAGCGTATTTCCAGCTAATGAAATCGAAAAGGAAGTAGAAGTCATTATCGACGAAATCCAAAGTTACGAAGACAGTCCTTCAGAACTTATTTTTGACGATTTTGAGGAACTGATTTTTCCTAACCATCCGTTAGGCAGAAACATACTTGGTAATCCGGAACTCTTACGCCAGTTCACAAGTAAAGATGCACAACATTTCGTTCATTCCCACTACCAACCGGAAAACATGATATTTTTCGTTCAAGGAGATATCCCTTTTCAAAAAATAATCCGTACACTTGAAAAAGTGACTGCAGATATTCCTCGCTTTGAAGGAATAAAAAAACCGCGTATACTTCCCCCTGCCTATAAACCTAACCAACTAACCATTCACAAGGACACTCATCAGGCACATGTCATGATTGGAGGAAGAGGCTACCACGCTTATGATGAACGCCGTACAGGACTGTACTTGCTGAATAATATTCTCGGAGGACCTGGCATGAACAGCCGGCTCAATATTTCTTTACGCGAAAAAAGAGGCTTGGTTTACAATGTAGAATCGAATCTTACATCTTATACGGATACGGGGACATTCTGTATCTATTTTGGTTGTGACCAGCATGACGTAGATCATTGTATCTCATTAGTACATAAGGAGCTTAAAAAGATTAGGGAGAATGCACTGACCTCTCTACAACTCGCAGCCGCCAAGAAACAAATCATCGGACAGATAGGAGTCGCTGGAGACAACTTTGAAAATAATGCGCTCAACATGAGTAAATGTTTTCTACATTATCATACTTACGAAGAAAAAGAAGAAGTATTCAAAAGGATTGAGGAACTGACCTCAACGCAATTACTCGACATTGCCAACGAAGTCCTTTCCGAAAACTATCTTTCCACACTTATCTATAAGTAAATTAAGGCAGGATAATCCATTTTTTTTGCTATTTAGTCACTGAATACAAACATATACTCCGCAAATCTATTTTTTGTCTTTTCATAAATTTCTAAAACTTCCTACATTCGAAAAAAATAAGGGAACTATGAAAAAGAATGAAATGATCAAAGACAGATTGGAAGAATGGATTAAACAGAAAGGGTTCTTGAACTCCAGGCTTACCATCATTGAATTATGCAAAACCATAGGTATTAACAGAACTTATCTGTCAAACTACATCAATCATACCTATGGACTAAATTTTAATTTATGGCTTAATCACTTACGTATAGAAGAAGCCAAACTATTAATGGCACAACCTCCGAAACGCAATTTGTCAGAAATAGCCGAACGAATAGGCTTCACTGACTTAGCTCACTTTAGCAAACAATTCAAACTTCAGGAAGGAGTCTCTCCGTCAGAATGGAGAAAGAATATGTAATAATACGCAACAGAGCGGCAGGAAAAGCGTAAAAATCACTATCTTTGTACGCTTAAGATAGGATAATTACATAAACTATATACACATGAAAATAGAAGATAAACTGACCGAATCTATCCTGAACGGTATAAAGACCTTATACAATCAGGAAGTTCCTGCCAAAATGGTTCAACTTCAGAAAACAAAAAAAGAATTTGAAGGCCACCTGACACTGGTTGTCTTTCCTTTTCTGAAGATGTCAAAGAAAGGTCCGGAACAAACTGCACAAGAAATTGGGGAATACTTGAAACAGAATGAACCGGCCATTGCAAACTATAATGTAATTAAAGGTTTCTTGAACCTGACCATTGCATCCGACGTATGGATTGAACTGCTGAACCGTATTCACGCCGATAACCAGTGGGGCATACAAAAAGCAGACGATAATGCGCCACTTGTCATGATTGAATATTCTTCTCCTAATACCAATAAACCACTTCACCTGGGTCACGTACGTAATAACCTGCTGGGAAGTGCACTGGCTAACATCATGGCTGCCAACGGCAACAAGGTAGTGAAAACGAACATCGTAAACGACCGTGGTATCCACATCTGTAAATCTATGCTGGCCTGGTTAAAATACGGTAACGGAGAAACTCCTGAATCATCAGGCAAGAAAGGTGACCACCTGATAGGTGATTACTATGTAGCTTTCGACAAGCATTACAAAGCTGAAGTAAAAGAACTGATGGCTCAATATCAGGCCGAAGGTATGAACGAAGAAGAAGCAAAAGCAAAAGCTGAAGCTAATTCTCCGTTAATGCTGGAAGCACGCGAAATGCTTCGCAAATGGGAAGCTAACGATCCGGAAGTACGTGCCCTCTGGAAGAAGATGAACGACTGGGTATACGCAGGTTTCGATGAAACCTACAAGATGATGGGAGTAAGCTTCGACAAGATATACTACGAATCACAGACTTATCTTGAAGGAAAAGAAAAAGTAATGGAAGGTCTGGAAAAAGGACTTTTCTATCGCAAGGAAGACGGTTCCGTATGGGCCGACCTGACTCCTGAAGGCTTGGATCACAAACTGTTGCTTCGTGGTGACGGTACCTCTGTATACATGACACAGGATATTGGTACTGCCAAGCTGCGCTTCCAGGATTATCCTATCAATAAGATGATTTATGTGGTAGGTAACGAACAGAACTACCACTTCCAGGTATTGTCTATTCTGCTCGACAAGCTGGGCTTTGAATGGGGTAAAGACCTCGTACACTTCTCTTACGGTATGGTCGAACTACCGGAAGGTAAGATGAAGAGCCGTGAAGGTACAGTAGTAGATGCCGACGACCTGATGGAAGCCATGATTGAAACTGCCAAGGAGACCAGCAACGAACTGGGCAAACTGGACGGACTGACTCAAGAAGAGGCAGACGACATCGCACGCATCGTAGGTTTGGGCGCCTTGAAATATTTCATCCTGAAAGTGGATGCACGCAAGAACATGACTTTCAACCCGAAAGAATCTATCGACTTCAACGGAAACACTGGTCCGTTCATTCAATATACATACGCACGTATCCAGTCTATCCTGCGTAAGGCTACAGAAGCCGGACTCAGTATCCCGGCTGTCATCCCAAGTGGTATTGAACTGAGTACGAAAGAAGAAGGTCTGATTCAAATGCTGGCAGACTTTACCAACGTTGTAAAACAGGCGGGAACAGATTACAATCCGTCTATTCTGGCAAACTATGCTTACGACCTGGTAAAAGAATACAACCAGTTCTATCATGACTTCAGCATTCTGCGTGAAGAAAATGAAGCCCTGAAAATATTCCGTCTCGCATTGAGCCAGAATGTAGGCAAAGTAGTCAAACTGGCTATGGGCTTGCTGGGTATCGAAGTACCTGAACGTATGTAATTATAATCTTGTATATCAAGTGGCTGGCAAAGGGGTAAATCATACTCCTTTTGTACAGCCACTTTCTTTTTAAAGACCATCTTATGGCTAAAAAAAAATTCTACGTGGTCTGGAAAGGAGTGAATCCGGGTATCTATTCTTCATGGACCGACTGCCAACTACAGATACAAGGCTATAAAGGGGCTATCTATAAGTCTTTTGATTCACAGGAAGAGGCAGAACATGCCTTTGCTACTCCTGCATATCAGTACATGAACCGTCACCGTGCATCGTCTTCAGAAAAGCCCGAAGCACAACTCCCCGAAAACTTCAATTTGAACTGTCTGGCAGTAGACGCAGCCTGTAGCGGTAATCCCGGTCCCATGGAATATCGCGGAGTATACCTGCTGACAGGACAGGAAATCTTCCATTTCGGACCGGTTTACGGTACCAACAATATTGGAGAATTTCTGGCCATCGTCCACGGGCTGGCACTTCTTAAACAAAAGAACCTGAACATGCCTATCTACTCCGACAGCCGTAATGCCCTCTCTTGGGTGAAGCAAAAAAAATGCAAGACCAAATTGGAACGAACCGAGAAAACAGAAACTCTCTTCCAGTTAATTGAACGGGCTGAAAAATGGCTGAAAGAGAACACTTATACCACTCCTTTACTAAAGTGGGAAACTGACGTATGGGGAGAAGTCCCCGCTGACTTCGGACGTAAATAATCAAAAACTCAAACAGATGAAAAAGAGACTTACATATCTGGGATGTTTTTTCGCCAGCATACTGGGGTACTTTCTGCTCCAGAAACCTGTCTTCATGCTCTATAACGGTGCATGCGAGAAGGGAACAGCTTTCACAGACTACCTCCGGGTTTTGTTCCATGGCTTTACGCTTGACGCAGCTACCACCGGCTACCTGACGGCTATTCCCTGGCTGGTCATTCTTTGCAGTATATGGTTCCGTCGTTTCCCGTTGAAAAAGATACTCATCGGATACTATGTCCTAATCAGCCTGGCTACTACACTTATCTTCATCGGCGATATGGCCTTGTATCCATTTTGGGGATTCAAACTGGACGCTTCTATCTTCCTCTATCTGGATTCTCCCAAAAATGCCATGGCCAGCGTATCCTTTGGGTTTATTCTGATACGGCTGCTGTGTATATTCATCTTATCAGCCTTGGTAACATGGGGGTTATACAAAATTACACCAGCTAATCTGCCACAAGTTCAGAAACGTATTGCAGGCAGTCTGATAACCATTCTCTTAGGAGGAATCATCTTCATTGTCATACGAGGAGGTGTGACCGAATCAACCAGCAATGTTGGACAGGCCTACTTTTGTAATGACGAATTCTTGAATCATTCTGCCATCAATCCGGACTTCAGTCTGTTGTCTTCCATCAGCAAAACAACCGACTTTGCCCAGCAGTTCAATTTTTTCGATGAAGAAAAACGAGCTGATTTATTTGAAGGGTTATATACAGATACAGGGGAGAATGAGGTTTCATTACTTACCACCCACCGTCCCAATGTATTGATTATTCTCATGGAAGGTTTTGGAGGAGTATTCGTTGAATCACTAGGAGGGATACCCGGCGTCAGCCCGAATCTGGAGCGTCTGAGCAAGGAAGGAGTCTTCTTTACCAATTGTTATGCCAACAGCTTCCGTACCGACCGGGGGACAGTCTGTACCTTCAGTGGTTACCAAAGCTTCCCGACGGTTTCCGTCATGAAATCTCCTGCCAAAAGCCGCACCTTGCCTTCTATTGCCGGGAAATTGCGGGAACAAGGTTATGCTACGGATTTCCTGTATGGAGGTGACATCAACTTCACCAACATGAAGAGTTACTTATTGGGCAGTGGATACCAACATCTGACGGCAGACGTAGACTTCAGCATGGAAGAACGGAAAAATCCATGGGGAGTAAACGATGATATCACCTTCGAGTACCTCTACCACGAAATAAAAGAACGGAATACCGACAAACCCTGGCATACGGCTTTCCTAACCTTGAGCAGCCATGAACCATTTGAGGTGCCCTATCAACGCCTGAAAGAAAAAATCCCCAATGCTTTTGCCTTCACTGACGATTGCCTGGGAAAATTTATCGACAAACTCAAGGCTCTTCCTCAATGGAAGAATTTACTCATCATCTGTCTGCCAGACCATGGATTCTATTATCCGGAAGAAGGACTGGTGCATGACCCGCGTATCCATCATATCCCAATGCTGTGGTTAGGAGGCGCCATTAAGCAGCCTATGGTCATTGACAAGCTGATGAACCAAAGTGATATGGCTGCTACCCTGCTGGCACAATTGGGAATCAGCCACAAGGAATTTAACTTCAGCCGTAACGTGTTAGGAAAGGGCTACAAGTATCCGTTTGCTTACTACACCTACAACAACGGATTCGCTTTCCGCGACAGCACCGGTACTACACTGATAGACAACAATTCCGGAAAGGCATTAATAGAATCCCCAGCTCCAAGCGAACGACGCACAGAACTGGGGAAAGCAATTCTACAATCTTCTTACGACGATTTGGGAGCACGATAATATCAGTCCACAAACATCACTTTCGATGTATCACGCGGCTTGGCAGCCGGTGACTCATCTGGATACCCGAAGGCTATGCAATACAACAATTCATAGCCTTCAGGTATATTCAGGCGCTTCAGATACTCTGCTGCCTGAGGCTCTGTTTTCATAAAGCGTATAGGACTCCCTAAACAGCAGGAACCAATTCCCATCGACCAGGCCGAAAGAATCATATTCTCACCCATCAAGCCACAATCCACTTGTGAGAAATCATACGAAGTATCGTTGGCAATAAACACTACCGTAGGTGCATTACGAAACATATTTTTAAATCCAGGATCTTCTGCCACCTTAGGATTCACCTTTTTATACACTTCCGTAATACCGTTGATAAACTCCGGATTATCCACCACACGTACTGCCCACGACTGCTTATTCTGTCCGTTGGGGGCATGGATACCACAGTCCAGAATCATCTGCATCGTATCACGATTTACTGGTTGCGGAAGATATTTTCGCACACTCCGCCGTGTCATGATAGTTTCAATTACCTGATTCTTAACGGCAGACTCATCTACAGCAGGGGCCTGCTCTTTCTGCGTCTGTCCACCACAACTAGAAAGACAGAGTAACCCTGCTCCTAACATTGAATAAATTACTTTTTTCATAGACTCCTATCTTTTTGTTAGATTATTTTACTCCTAATTCGGCAAATCCCATCGGTTCGCCTGCACGAATCATACGCGTAGCCTTCAACTCTATATAGCGAGCCTTTACTGGAGTAAAGAATACCGACTGCATCACCGGATTATTCTGTATATTCGAGAATTCACCCGATTTTACCAACTGATTCACTGCATCTTTACTCGTACCCACCCGTATCTCATAATTGGCAATCAAGCCTTTGTTAGGTTCACCCTGATCAGGCAAGAAATGAAGAGAAGAAACCAGACGTTCCTCTTGCAAATCAATCAACAGACGTTCACCCTCTACAAAGCAAGTCGTTTGCGGCTGTTTGTCAGATGCCTTTGCCGCCTCATCGGTTGTAACATCCGGCAAAAGGTAAGGTAAAGATTCAATGTCTTCCACCTTCTCAACAAACGAATCAGATACATTACCCGCATCATATACTCCCACACTGCTCAAGCAAAGCGGACCGCGTGCATCCGTAATCCGAATACGTATGCCCTTTGTCTCCACCGTTTCAAAACGTAACAAACGTTTGTATCCAATAGTCGTTGTTTCTTCATTAAGTTTCACCGGAAGCCATGTATCCTTGTCAAGATATTCCACAACGAATGCTTTTACGCGTTGTCCCAATGGAATATACTCCTGAAGCATCATGCGATTCATCCGTGTAGGCCCATCAAACGAAAACTCAATATCAGCCGCAGTCACTCCATCTTCCGTAGCCCAGTAAGTATCAAAATTGTCATCAGTTAAAGCAGATGCCACAAAATCTCCACCACGCTCATTTGAGACCTTAGGTGTCATTCCTGCCACGAGATTCGTTTTCAATTGTTGTTGAATCATTTCATGGAAACGAACTGCATTGGCAGAATCTACCGGATGAATCAATCCCCTCCGGTCTACCGGGAAGTTCAACAGCAAAGTGGCATTATGCCCCACACTGCGGTAATACAAATCAACCAACTGCTCCGGACTCTTCACCTTGTCATCTTCCTCCGGATGATAGAACCATCCCGGACGGATAGACACATCACACTCTGCAGGTACCCACTGATTCCCATCCGAATGTCCATACTGCAATTCATAACTCTTATTGTATCCCGGATGAACCTCTCCTTTTCGCAGGAACGACCAGTTAGTAGCTCCAGCAAAACCCTTTTCATTACCTACCCAGCGACAACCAGGTCCTCCATCCGAGAAAATGATAGCCTGAGGTTGAATACTATCCAGCATTTCATAGATACGAGGATAATTATAATAGTTCTTGCGGTCGATAGTACGTATATCTTTGGCTCCACCATACCATCCGTCACCTCCGTTTGCTCCGTCAAACCATACTTCAAACACCGGTCCATAATTCGTCAGCAAGTCGCGCAACTGCGCATAAAAGTAAGGCAGATATTCGGGTGTACCATAATTGGCCTGACGACGGTCCCACGGTGAAAGATAAACGGCAAACTTAAGTCCATATTTCTTGCAAGCCTCCGACAATTCTTTCACCACATTTCCCTGTCCGTTCTTCCACGGAGAGTTCTTCACACTATAGTCTGTACCCTCAAACGGCCACAAACAGAATCCGTCATGATGCTTGGCAGTAAGAATCACTCCTTTCATACCAGCCTTCACCAGTGTCTGCGCCCATTGCTCACAATCCAGATTCGTCGGATTAAACGTTTTCGGATCCGTATCCCCATATCCCCATTCCCGGTCATTAAATGTGTTCAGACCAAAATGGATAAAAGCATACGTTTCCATCTGCTGCCATTCCACCTGCTTGGGTTCAGGCACAGGAAAAATCGGTTCAGGTGGAAGCACCTTTTCGGATGAACAAGACAATAAACAAGCTGTTAATGGAGCTAAAAGAAAATAATTTGTTTTCCTCATATTAGATTATCAAGTTTAAATTATGACCAAATATACACAAAAAAAGCGGCCCCCCGAAGGGAACCGCTCTCATATTTAAGATTTTGTAAGTCAAAATTACAATTTCGGACCAGCAGCAACCAAAGCCTTACCAGCTTCGTTACCTGTAAACTTAGCGAAGTTCTTGATGAAACGTCCAGCCAAGTCTTCAGCTTTCTTAGTCCATTCAGCAGCATCAGCATAAGTGTCACGCGGATCCAAGATTTTCGGATCAACACCCGGCAATTCTGTCGGAACAACGAAATCGAAGTAAGGAATAGTCTTAGTAGGAGCTTTTTCGATAGAACCATCCAAGATAGCGTCGATGATACCACGAGTATCACGGATAGAAATACGTTTGCCAGTTCCGTTCCAACCAGTGTTAACCAAGTATGCTTTTGCACCAGTCATTTCCATCTTCTTAACCAGTTCTTCTGCATATTTAGTAGGATGCA
>ERZ1027150.228-NODE-228-length-51300-cov-14.495443_pt1 | contig 51300 bp, 40 predicted proteins | sample MGYA00519276_ERZ1027150 | MGnify/ENA primary metagenome ERZ1027150 (study PRJEB26926, sample SAMN06164860) | human gut metagenome | biome: ENVO:00009003; feature: ENVO:2100002; material: ENVO:00002003 | host: Homo sapiens | place: USA | collected 2012 ... | reverse complement strand
GATTAGCTGCAGTCTCGTGGGCTCGGAGATGTGTATAAGAGACAGCTCATAAATAGGGCACTTAGAATCAATGTAATGTTTCTATATACTTTTTTCATAGTTATATCATTAAAAGTTTACATTTAAACCAATTGTATAAATACGTACTTGTGGGAATGCCTGAGCTCTTGCTTCTCCCACTTCTTGTTCCGGATCAAAACCTTTAAAGTTTGTAATCGTAAATACGTTCTGAATATTACCATACAAACGTACCTTGCAATCTTTCAAGAAAGGAATAAGTTTTCTGTCAAATGTATATCCCAATTCTATATTCTTCAAACGAAGATAGGAAGCATCTTCCATATAGAAAGTAGAATATATATTGTTTCGACCTGTATCCAATGTCAGACGAGGATACTGAGCTCCTTGATTTTCAGGAGTCCATCGGCCTAACCACCAATCACCACAGTTTGCAAAGCCACTAAACGGACAAGCAATTTCAAAATATGTATATCCGTTAATCCCCTGAACACCTTGCCAGAACATGCCAAAATCAAAATTCTTCCATTCTGCATTAAACTGCCATGCATAAGACAAATCAGGGAACTGTTTACCAATCACTGTACGGTCGTTTTCCATTGTCACAACTCCATCTCCATCCAAATCTGCATATTTGATATCACCAGGTTGAGCAGTATAATTAGATACAGACACTACACCTTCTTTCAGAGTATACGTTCTTTGATCATGCGGAATACTTGGATCACTGTTATTCTGCCAGGTAAAATCAGAAATTTGATAAAGCCCATCCATCTTATAACCATAAAAAGCATTGATAGCATATCCTTCAACCTGTGCCTTCGCTCCATTAATTATAGGACTGGCTCCCTTCAAATCTGTAATCTTATTCACAATATGAGAAAGGTTCACACTGGTACGAATTGCTAATCCATTTTCAAAATTTTTCCGATAAGCAATCATTGCTTCAACTCCTTTGTTATTTACTTTTCCTGCATTTACGTAAGGAGCACTTAGAGCACCCATTGTAATAGGAATAGGAGTCTGCATTAAGATATCATCCGTATTCTTATTAAAATAATCAAAGGTAAATGACAAACCATTATTTAAAGACAGGTCAAAACCAAAGTCAGTCTGAGTGGTAGTTTCCCAAGTGGTATTTTTATTTATCATACTATTTACAGCTACACCAGACTGAAGTACTCCGCCCAAAGAATAATTCTGTCCCATCGACAAAATATCACTCCCCACATAATAAGAATTAATATTTTGATTTCCCAGTCTACCCCATGAAGCTCTCAGTTTCAACATACCCAGCCAATCAAATTTCTTCATAAAGTTTTCTTCCGAGATAATCCAGCCTACAGAAAATGAAGGGAAAGTACCCCATTGATTTCCTTTTGCAAAACGAGAAGAACCATCACGACGAATATTAGCTTCCAACAAATAACGACTGTTAAAGCTATAATTGATACGACCAAAATAAGAACGCAATCCTAAATCATAAGCATCTGCGTTATTACTCATTGTGGAAGCATTTCCCAGGTTCAGGATAGGTTGGTCATTATTAACAAATCCTGATCGGAAACCACTATTCCACTTCCATTTAAAATATTCTTCCGAATAACCGGCCATCACAGAAACATCATGCTTCCCAAACGTCTTATTATACTTTAATAAGGTAGTAAGCATAGTCTGATAATTCAAATCATTTCTGCTTGTCAAATCAGACATAACCGATTTTGTCGATCCATCTGCATTGGCTAAAGTTACATTTGCATGAAAAGAATTCGTATTGGAGCTTTCTACATTATATCCATAAGTAAACTGTGCACTTAACCCATTCCAAATATCTAATTCAGCTTCAAGCTGGCCATTGAATACATATCTTTCTGCTTTAGAAGTACTTCCTTCCATGATTTCTCCATAGTAGTTACGCTCTCCATTTACACTCATCCACAACCCATCTTCATTTTTCAGTGGGAATATTGGTGCATTCGTTGCATACCACTTAGCATTCCATAACTCTGTTGGTTCATTTTTTACACCATAATTACCAGACAAACGAGTAGTAACACGCAATCTCTTATTCAACAAGTAAGAATCAATATTGGTTCGGAAATCAGTCTTTCTGTAGTTGGTACCGACCAAAATACCATCTTGATCTAAATAACCTAGCATAATAGCATACTGGAAAGTTTCAGAGCCACCAGTAACATTCAAACGATGATTCTGCATGCTTGCTTTATCATAATATACATCGAAATAATCAATGCTAGGATACATGGGATCTGTACCGTCTTTATATTTTTGAATCTGTTCTGGAAGGTATTTCTCCTGCTGTCCTGAATTTCGGCATGCTTCATTATACAAAGTGGTATACTCATACGAATTCAACGTTTTAGGCAATGCCGTAGCTTCCTGAACACCAAAATATCCATTATAAGACAAACTTACTTTTCCTGCCTTTCCTTTCTTTGTAGTAATAAGCACAACTCCGTTTGCTGCACGGTTACCATATATGGCAGCTGACGCAGCATCTTTCAAGACTGATATAGAACTTATGTCTGCCGCATCTACATCCGACATACTACCTGGAAAACCATCAATTAAAACCAATGGATCGCTATTATTCAATGTTCCTACACCACGGATATTAATTACAGCACCATCAGCTCCTGGCTGCCCAGACTTTTGTAAAGCATATACGCCTGATACAGTACCTTGCAAAGCATTACTAGCATTTGTTATCGGACGATCTCCTAAGTCTTTCAGTGAAACATTACCTACAGAACCTGTTAAATTTACTTTTTTCTGTACTCCATATCCGACAACCACAACCTCTTCCAAGGCTTGAGTATCTTCTTTTAATACTACAGAAAGTAATTTTCCAGGTACTGTTTTAATTTCTACTGGACGATAACCAATATAAGAAACATCTAAAATACTACCCGAATTTGTTTCTAAAATGAAATTACCATCAAAATCTGTAATCGTACCATTAGAAGTTCCTTTTTCCTTTACAGTTGCTCCAATAATAGGTTCTCCATTAATATCTACTATTTTCCCCTTAACTTCAACTTTTGTATCTGAAGTACGACTCACAACTTTCTGGATAATAATTTTCTTTCCTTTGACTTCATAATTCAACCCGTCTTGTCCTTTTAAAATCTGTTCCACAGCCTCCTCAATACTTGCATCCTGCAATGAAACAGACACACGTTTCTGCGTGTTCACATCAACCGATGAAAATACAAACGAATACCCGGACGATTTCTTCAACTGTTCCATCGCCTCTTTCACCGTAATATTACCGGTTTTTAGTGTGATATTCTGAGAAAATACCGATAAGTTCAGGCAAAGCGCTGCCGAGGCTACTAGCATAGCCTTATTGAAATATCTCATAATTCTGTTGATTTTTAATTAAATAACTAAAAGTAAGAATTGTAAGAATCGAAGAATACCTATCTTTGCGGCATCTTTGATTCAAGTTTTTATGCCCCATGCAAAAAGACTTGTAAACTTACAAGGAGGATGTGCCCGCATCTTCCTTGTTTTTACGTCTTTGCCTTATGGACTCTGTCAGCCGGAAGGTTCTATGTTCATGGTGTTTCTCTTTTTAAGGTTTGACAAATTAGTTAATAAAGGATGTATTTTTCATTTTCGTATCGATACTTCATGCGGTTGGTCGAAGCAATAGTTCCCAGTACTTCTTCTATAGTATTACCCATCACCTTGAAGCTGCCGTAGAAACGACGGTTCTTCAAGCTATCAGCTATCTCTATTCGTACATCGTAGCTGCGCATCAGTTTCTTGGCAATGTCTTCCAATAATTCCTCGTCGAAGAACAATTCATCACAGGTCCAAACCATTGAATTCTCTGCACGGCTTTTCAATTTAGTCATTTCTCCCGTGCGCTTGTTCAGTACCATCTTCTCATTAGGAGAAAGATATAAGTCTGACATTGACTTCAAACTATTATGCAAGGCAACCTTTCCTTCCAACAAATTTACCGTCACTTCTTCATCATCCGAGTAGTTCTTGAAATTGAACTTGGTACCCAATACACGCAAGTCTACTTCATGCGTATGTATTTCAAAAGGAAGGTCTTGGTTATGAACCACCTCAAAATAGCCTTCTCCTTCCAGACTGAGCTGACGGTTATCCATACCAAATCCCTGCGAATAGGTGATTTTGGAACCAGCATTCAACCAAACTAACGTACCGTCCGGCAAATACAGCTTGGTACGTGCTCCCAACGGAGCCTCTACCACCATATCCGAGAATGTCTGACGAAGTGTTTCCTGCCCTTTCCAATAACCGGCCAGCGGAAGCAACACAATCAGTATCACGGCTGCTACCCGGTAGAAAGCTTTCCATGGGAAACGATACATTTTCGGCTCTTTCTTTCCGATTCGTTTCTGGAAACGGGCAAATGCTTCTTCCTTATCAAACACCTTATCTTTTGCAGCCACTCCCGATGAAAACCAGACTTCTATCTGATTACGGACATACATCCGGTTCTCATCTGACTGCTGGCTCCAGTTTTTCAATTCCTGAAAAGCGTCTGCCGTCAGACTACCGGAAAGGTATTCCGTAATCAACTGATTAATCCGTTCATTTTTCATTTCTTCGTGCTGCATAATTTGCTGTGTTTATAAATAAGACAAAAAAGAGAAAAAAGAGGGTAGTCAAAAAAGAAGTTTTTTTCAATTTCCCAAGAAAATATACCACACAAGAAGCTTCAGATAGCCCGACATGCGCTTCTGTAGAAAGACCAATGCATTCTTTATGTGATACTTAACTGTATTGACTGAGATATTTAGTTCGCGAGCGATTTCTTCGTATTTTTTTTGCTCAAAGCGACTTTTCTTGAAAATCACACGACATTCTTCCGGCAGGGCCTCGATACAGCGCTCGAGTTCTTCCTCAAGTTCCTGCTCCAACAAATAACCTAACGGATGATCTTTTTCTATAAATAAGGTATCCAAAAATTCCGCATTCTCGGGAAGGGAAAAAGAAGAAAAACGCAATTCTTCACGGTGTGCAAAAGAATTCAGCTCATTCAAACAACGATTGCGAACCGATCTCATCAAATAGGCTCTTAAAGAATAAGTAATTTCCACCTCACTTCTATGTTCCCACAAATAAAAGATGGCATCATCTACCACCTCCTCCGACAAAGGTGCGTCATGAAGATATAAATCGGCAAAACGACAAAGAGGGACATAATGCCACTCGTAGATGCGTCTGAAAGCAGATTCGTTTCCACATCGCAGTTCTTCTATCAGCTGTTTTTCCGTCATAGCTCGATTCATACTCAGCAAATTTAGAGATTTTCTGCTTATATTCACGATTTTCCTTCATTATTTAATTTAAGAAATGGGTACATCAATAAACAGAAAATGTCTTGAAATATTCTATGTCCCACAGCCCAGAACCCTACATTTCCCCATCCGAAAATATACGGTTCCGCCTTGAGAAACGTACGTTTTCCGTATGCAAAACATAGAACATATAAATTCATCTTCCAATCTACACAATGAGACTTTCCTGCTTACCTCTATACCCCTCACAATACCTGAATTCGGTTTTATCAAGTGGGTTTTTCCTCAAAAAGGTAATATTTTATCGTTTTTCGATAAAATATTTCTGTTTTTCTTTTGCAGTTCAAAAATAATACCTACATTTGCATATCGAAAAACGATAAATATTTATCGAATACAAGCGCAAACAAACACTATTATTTACACACAAACACGTACAATTATGAAAAAGACATTCACAAAAAAGACACTGGTAGCAGGAATCGCTGCCGCACTGATGACATTGACAGCCACAAATGTAAACGCAAAAGAAACCTTCATTTACGGACAGAACCAGCAAAGCCTGATTGTTTCCACCTTGAATGAAGACGGCAAAACACTTACTCCCAAGTGGAAGTACGAATACCAGTACGACACGTTGGGAACCATGACCGAGAAAAAAGCTTACCGATGGAATGCAGAACAAATGGATTGGACACCAGCTTATCTGCTGACCTGGGGAGCTGAAGGGCCAGCCCTTCAGAAGCTTTCTAAAAACAAATAAACTAACCACTTAAAACGCACACATTATGGGACGCACTATCAAATTATTACTGTATTTCTTCGCTTACCAATTAGCTTTCATGGGAGTAGCCATCTGTGGATACATGTTATATCAAGGCAGTTATGAAGTTCCACAGACACCCGACAGTCTTTATACAAACCTTATCATGCTGGCACAAATCCTCTCTACCGCTGCGGTAGGTATTCATTTGCTGGTGGGGAAATATGTGGGGCTGGACCAGAAGACTTGGGGGTATCACAGTTCACCCAAACTGTTAGCTACCTCAGTGGTATTCATTGTAGCGATGGGCTTATGGACCAACTACTTTAATGAGCTGGCCGACTTACCTAACAACATGCAGGAGGCATTTGAAATGATAATGCGTAACCCACTGGGTATCATTTCCGTGGTTATCATGGCTCCTATCATAGAGGAACTGCTGTTTCGCGGAGCCATTCAGGGACATTTACTTCGCAAATGGAAACATCCGGCAGGAGCCATCGTACTTTCGTCATTGATTTTCGGAATAGTACATGGCAACTGGGTACAGGCTCCGTTTGCCTTCGTGACCGGATTGGCACTGGGATGGATGTATTATCGCACAGGCAGTCTGTTGCCCGGTATCCTGATGCACTTTGTCAATAACAGTGCAGCCGTGATTTCTTTCTTGCTGGCAGACGACCCAAATGCTACCATGGTTTCTACTTACGGACAAACGGGAGCAGCTCTTATGGCAGCTGCAGGAATGGTTCTTACCATCATCTGTGTACTGTTTATCCAAAAGAAACTAGTTCCGCAACCGGCTGTATGGCATCAACCTGCCCAGGCAGAAACTATCGAAATAGAAAACAACACATTATCTTCACAAACACATTCACACGATGAAAACATTTAAAATCATTGGATTAATAGCCCTATTAATCGTACTTTTTGAGTTCATAGGCGGCTTTAATGACGGCTGGAACGATGTAGATAAACTGGCTCCCATCAGTATGGAGCGCACCAATCCGGCTTTTGACAAGGTAACCGCAACTACCTTCGATGTATTGCCCGATTCAGCCATACAAGCAATGAACTCGCAAACCGGTACAGCCGTTCCTACCGGATTTATGCAATGTCATTCGTACATCGTACCCAGCGGACTGACAAATTTCACTTATATACTGCTTGGAATCACAGGGCTGGTATCCGTTTATGGACTTTACAACCTCATCCGTCTGTTTATCTCTATCATCCGCAAAGAGGTTTTTACCTCCATCAACATCCGACGGATACGGTGGGGAGTTTATCCTCCTATTGCCTATCACTTGGTTAAATATTTACTTAACTGGAGTGAAACCCGTGATGCCATGGCACAACTTACAATTCCGGGGTACACCATCCAGCCCGCATCTCCTTTTGAGTTCAGCTGGATAAGTATATTACTTCTGATACTTCTCACAGAAGTATTTGTAGTAGCGGTAAAACTGAAACAAGAAAATGATTTGACCATTTAAAATCTTCATCTGCATTATGAAAAAGAGACTGAATATATTCTGTGTATGCATGATTGCTGCTTTCCTATTGTCCGTTTCCGGAAATGTATATATGCTTGTAAAAGTATTTATCAACGGAGTAGAAATTGGCATGAAAGCAGCTCAAGGAGAAACAATAGATATTCCTGAGTACAAAATGGCTCACATCCTGCCTACAGACATGATGGAAACGACTGGTACGGTTACCAACCTGAAAGATGGCAAGCAATTAGCCATCAAACCACTCACAACTCTTATTGAATGCCCTTACACACATTCCAATTCTTGGCTTGAAGCCCTGCAGGGAATTATCGGACTCATAGTCCTTGTCGGGTTCATCTATGCCACTATCTATTTTGCCAAACTGATAATACATATCAACCGCAATATCGTATTCGACTGGATTAATGTAAAACACCTGCGTTGCATCGGATGGAGTATGGTGGGAATATGTGTGCTTTCTTACATTAGTGTATGGATTTCAAGCCATCAGCTTGCACAGTCCATTGAACTGGCAGGAGGTGAATTAAATATACTCATCACTTTCTCTGATTCCACACTGATTTTAGGCTTTGTCGCCCTCTTAGCTTCAGAAGTGTTTGCCATCGGCTTACGGTTGAAAGAAGAGAATGAATTGACCATTTAAACAATTGAATAATGAAAATCCAATCTAACAAACGCCTGATACAATACTGCGACTTTATTTCGGTATTAAGCCTTTTTGCAGGCATCGCCTATGGCCTTAGCCAGATATTACCTCTCTGTTATGAAATGGGGAAAGACGACAGCGACACTTTTATATGGAAAGCATTGGTGCAGGCCATCGAATGTTACGCTATTTTCTTTATCGGCTTACTGGCTTATTTCATGGCAAGTAATGTAAAAAAAGGAAAGGTCTTCTGCCGCATTAATCAGCGCATCTTATCAGCTATCGGTATCTCTACCATGCTTTCAGGAGTAGTGATAAATGTCATCGTTAACCTTACTCCGATAGATGTATTTCATCAGAACAGTATCCTGCTGATTGTGATAGGAGCAGTTTTCGTTCTAGTTTCTTTTGTATTTGAAGTAGGAATCCGAATGCAGGAAGAACAGGATTTAACCATTTAATTTTGAATGAAAAGATGAAAACTATTAATACTAAATGGAAAGCAGCAACCGGTATCATTCTGACCATGATACTTACCTTGATGCTGATGACCATCATTTACTGGTTGTTCATCGAGCAACAGATAGAGACACGTTCCCACCGCGTGTTAGTCATGATGGGAATGATTTATGGTGGAATGTACCTGCACCATGTATTGATAAAACGCTATACTTGCTGGTGGGATATAGTAACAAAAGAAAAAAGAAAAGAAAACTAAATATTTATGCCGATTATCGTAAATCTAGATGTGATGATGGCGAAACGAAAGATTTCGCTAGGAGAGCTTGCTGAAAGGATTGACCTTACGCCGGCAAATCTCTCTATTTTGAAAACAGGAAAAGCCAAGGCCATACGTTTCTCCACTCTGGAAGCTATCTGCAAAGAACTGGACTGCCAGCCGGGAGATATATTGGAGTATAGAGCAGAAGAATAATTCTCGCTCATAATAAAAGCATCTATCCGCAATTTTCTTACTCCAGATAGATGCTTTTTATGACCTTTTATTCTTTCATAGCTTACACTTAATCCCCAAAACTGCCTCTCATGACTTTTTGTTCCCACAAAAAAAGATTAAACTTGAGAAATTAAACATTAAAAAAAAAGTGCTATGAGAAAACTAAAAAACTTATTCGGCATTGTTTTGGGAATGTTATTGACAATGCCACTTCTAACTGCATGTGGAGATGATGAGAGTATTGATTTAGGAACTCCTAAATACGAATCTATCAGTGGAAAGTACACTATCGACAACCCTTCTTCTCCTTATAAAAGTATTGAACTGGGAGCAGGCGGTGATTATATTGTTACACTAAATAACGGATATCCCACTGGTTTATCTTCAAAAACTACAATAAAAAAAGATGCATGTGGTATTTTTAAACAACCCAGAAGCCTAAGTCGTGCCACTAACTACAATGGAATTATTTATGGCCAATACACAGAAAATACAGATGGTACACTGAATCTGGAAGGATTCGGTACTATCGAAATCATATATGGAACAGGAGAAGAAGTAAAAGGATTCAACCTGACTCCAACCAATGGCGGGCCTGTAACGCTTGACGTAACCAAGGAAGAGACTATGCCTGATGACGCAATGACCAATGCGTTGTGCCGTACATGGAAAATTGAAAAAATCCGGCTGGCAGGACTAGAAGATGGAGAATCTTATGATATTACCCTGACTCCAGAAAACATAAAAGAATTTGGAGATGATTACGATGAATTCCCTGAAGAAGTTTTATTCTCAAAATCAGGAACCTATATGGTTTATTACTCTGATCAAAGTATTGGTATTTCTTCATGGAAATGGAAAGATCAGTCAGCTGGAACTATCAGCTATAGCTGGGACAATTACTGGTACGACGATGCGTTTGTCACCCTTAGTTTTTCAGGAAACAAACTGGTGATATACGAAGCTTATGAAGAAAATGATGAGTACGGATACTACAAAGAAGAAAGTTACACTTATTTAGTTGAAAAATAAACATTTATCCCCCTCGAATATTATTTCTTCGAGGGGGAATATTACTACCATTCAAATAATTTACTTCTTGACAATAAGCAAGCTCCTACAACTCCAGCTTTAGCCTGTAACTTTGATAATACAACTGCCGAATCTTTGCTTACTAAATTTAAAGAGTACTTGCGTATAGCGGTCTTTATCGGTTGCAAAATATAATCCTCTGTCAACGCCAAGGTTCCCCCTATTACGACCAACTCCGGATTAAACAGATTTATCAACCCGGCCAGATAGCGACCTAACTTACGACCAATCTCCTCAACCAGTTCGATACACAAAATATCTTCTTTATTGGTCGCATCTACGATTTCCTCCAATGTGACAGACGTTTCTCCAGTAAGAATCCTTTTTGAAAGAATAGAACTTTGACCATTCTTCACCTTCTCACAAAGAATCCGATGCAAAGCTGAACCTGAAACTTCTGTTTCCAGACAGCCTTTTTTTCCACAACGACAAATTATTTCATTATCAAACACACTAAAATGGCCAAATTCACCTGAAAAGCCGGAACGGCCAGTATAGATTTTTCCATCAATAATAAAGGCAGAACCTAATCCCCAGCTAATATTAATAAAAACAATATCTTTTTCTCCTTTCACAGCACCTTTCAATAACTCTCCGTAAGCCATCGCACGAGTATCATTATCAATGCTTACAGGAATCCCTATCTTTTCACCCAGAATTTCTGCCAATGGACGTTCTTCAAAATTGAACATGCTGAAACTGTACCCTTCTTCAGGATTTACCCGTCCTGAAATATTTACTCCGACTTGAAGAATTTTTTCTTTGACTGTTTTATGCTTATCAATAAAATTACGGATATGCTGAGTCAACTCCTCCAAACTTTCCAATGTATTATAAAGCCGACACTCGACTCCCATTTGAACATCAACCATATCACCCGTGAAATTCATCAGACCGATGTTCAGACAAGAAGCTTTAATATCGACTCCTACCATATATGCAGAATCAGGATTCAAGCCATAGAGATTGGGGGGCCTGCCTTCACTTGTCTCTTGCTTTCCATAATTAATAATATACCCTTCTTCTACCAGTTCCATGACAAACTTGGTCACAGTAGGTATACTTAAATCTATATCCTTTGCCAAATCTGGAATAGTAGATGAATGGTTATGCATCAGATAAGTAATAATACGCTTCTGGGTAAGCATATTCTTTGTCCCATTCCCTAATCCTTCAATTAATCTTTGTACCATAGCTACAGCATTTTAGGTTAAACTCATAGTAATCAATACTCTGAGCATTAATATATTCTCTAATTTCTACAGTTTCTATTAATAAATTATTATATTTAAGGTCTACCAAATTAGAACTACTTATAAACTTATTCCTTATTTATAGGACTGCTAAAATAATAAAATTAATAACACCAAACAATAAAACAAAGTATTAATTATATCAGGATTACCTTGAAAAATCTTTCATTAAATAGCCATAGTTTTAAATATTATGCTTATTTTAGCATACATGATTATAACCTTAACCTGATAAAAACATCGTTATGAAAAAATTACTTATGGTTTTAGGCATACTGATTGCCCAATGCACAATAAATATAGCACAAGTTCCCATACAGTTTCCTGATTACCCTATTGCCAAAGGCATATCTGCACCTTTCGCTGGATTCATAGAAAACTGGCTAATTGTAGGTGGAGGCTGCAACTTCCCTACAACTCCTGCGGCTGAAGGAGGGAAAAAAGCCTATTACAATCAATGCTATGCATTGGACATTCATGCCCCATCTCCTCACTGGATAAAAATCTCTGATCTTCCCTGTCCCGTTGCTTACGGTTGTAGTGTGGAAACACCCCAGGGACTGGTGTGCATTGGGGGAATGAATGCAGATTCTTGTCTGACCAGCGTATTTCGAATTCAAAAAGACTCTTCCTCCGAGAACTTTCTAATTCACCAGCTTCCTTCTCTTCCTGAAACAATAGACAACGCCTCCGCCACAATAATGAATGAATGTATCTACATCACAGGAGGAAATCAACAACTGCGACAAAACGCATTATACAAACTGGATTTAAAAACATGTGACAGATGGCAAGAACTATCTTCTTTCCCTGGTCCACAAAGAGCACAGCCGATTCTGGTTAATGATGGGAAGAAGCTCTATTTGATTGGAGGTTTTCAAGCCCCGTCGGATTCTTCTGCCAGTATACTTTCACATGATATATTATGTTATACTCCCCAAACAGACAAATGGGAATATGAATCTCACATTCCTTATCAGGAAAACAAAGAAAAACGCTGTATGGCAGGAGGAAGCGGAATACAGACTGGCACACATCTTATCCTAACAGGAGGAGTTAATTATCGCATCTTCAAAAATGCGCTGGATGGAAAAGCCGGAAAAGATTATTTGACTCACACACCTTCTTGGTATAAATTTAATAATGATATTCTATTTTATGACTTTATTCATAAAGCATGGAGCATAAAAACAAACGTTCCAGGTATGGCCCGTGCAGGAGGTATCCTTCTACATCGTAAAGGTTATTTATATATGATATGCGGAGAAATAAAGCCAGGCATACGTACACCAAAAATTACAGTTTATCCTCTCAAAAAAGAAGAATAATTTCAAAATAAGCACATAAAACCTTGTAATATAAAAATTATATCCTTATTTTTGCCGTTATTAAATAAACTAATTTATTAAATACAATATTATGGAAAAGATTATTGGCTTAATTGATGCCCCGTTTACTCCGTTTTATGAAAATGGTGAAGTAAACTACGAACCTATTGCAGCTTATGCAAAAATGTTAGCAAAAAATGGGCTGAAAGGTGTATTTATCAATGGTTCATCTGGTGAAGGCTACATGCTGACCGAAGAAGAACGTATGAAACTGGCAGAAGAATGGGTGAAAGCTGCTCCCGAAGGTTTCAAGGTGATTGTACACGTAGGAAGCTGCTGTGTAAAGGCAAGCAAGATGCTGGCTGAACATGCTCAGAAAATTGGTGCATGGGGTATCGGTGCCATGGCTCCTCCATTCCCGAAAATTGGCCGTATCGAAGAACTGGTAAAGTATTGTGAAGAAATCGCGGCAGGTGCGCCAAACCTTCCTTTCTATTATTATCACATTCCGGCATTCAATGGTGCTTTCTTGCCGATGGTAGAATTGCTGAAAGCAGTTGACGGACGTATTCCAAACTTCGCAGGTATCAAATATACATATGAAAGCATTTACGAATACAACCAGTGCCGCTTGTACAAGAACGGAAAATTCGACATGTTGCACGGCCAGGATGAAACAATTCTTCCGTCATTGGCTATGGGTGGTGCACAAGGTGGTATTGGCGGTACAACTAACTATAACGGAATCAATCTGGTTGGTATCATCGATGCATGGAAAGCTGGTGATATCGAAAAAGCACGCGAATTGCAGAACTTCTCTCAAGATGTAATCAACGTGATTTGTCACTACCGCGGTAATATCGTAGGTGGTAAACGAATCATGAAACTTATCGGGCTGGATTTGGGTAAGAACCGTACTCCATTCCAGAATATGACAGACGAAGAAGAAGCACGCATGAAGGCTGAACTGGAAACCATCAACTTCTTTGACCGTTGCAACAAATTCTAAATCCATCCTTATGTCTATAGAAACTTACGCTAAATATTGGGCCGAGAACTACAAAGAAGATCTCACCCATAACATCATGCCATTCTGGTTGAAGAATGGTCTTGACAAAGAACACGGTGGCATATACACCTGCGTAGCACGCAACGGTCAGTTAATTGACACCACTAAATCGGTCTGGTTTCAGGGACGCTTTGCTTTCATTTGCTCGTATGCATATAACAATATAGAAAAAAATCCTGAATGGCTGGATGCAGCCAAGCTTACACTCGATTTCATCGAAAAGCATTGCTTCGACACCGATGGAAGAATGTATTTCGAAGTAGCAGCAGACGGAACTCCGCTTCGGAAAAGAAGATATGTATTTTCCGAAAGCTTTGCCGCCATTGCCATGTCGGAATATGCACTGGCTACTGGTAATAAGGAATATGCCCAAAAAGCACTTGACTTATTCAAGCGCATGCGCCACTTCCTGAATACTCCAGGTATACTTGAACCCAAATATTTACCTACGGTTCAGGCACAAGGTCATTCCATCACCATGATTATGGTCAATGTGGCTTCCAGCATCAAGAAAGTAATTTCAGATCCTGAACTCGATACACAGATTGAAGAATCCATTTATGCATTGAAAAACTATTTCATGCACCCTGAATTCAAAGCTTTACTGGAAATGGTTGGCCCTAAAGGAGAATTTATCGATACAATGAACGGCCGTACCATCAATCCGGGCCATTGCATAGAAACCTCCTGGTTCTTGTTCGATGTAGCACGTAACATGAATGACAATAAAGAACTCATCGACATGGCCCTGACCATTCTTGACTGGTCTTGGGAATGGGGATGGGACAAACAGTATGGCGGTATCATCAACTTCAAGGATTGCAAGAATCTTCCTCCACAAGATTATTCACAAGACATGAAATTCTGGTGGCCACAAACAGAAGCCATCATTGCCAACTTGTATGCATACAAACTGACCAAGGACGAAAAATACCTGAAACGTCACAAACAAATCAGTGACTGGACGTATGCACATTTCCCTGACAGTGAATTTGGAGAATGGTACGGATACCTGCACCGTGACGGAACAGTAGCCCAACCTGCGAAAGGTAACCTCTTTAAAGGTCCTTTCCATATTCCAAGAATGATGATAAAAGGGTATACATTATGTAAAGAAATACTTGCCGGAGAATAATCCGGCAAGTTACATTGCTAACTGAATAACCATAATATATGAAAAACTCAAAAATTTATCCGTGGATTGTAGTTGGCCTACTATGGGGCGTGGCATTGCTTAACTATATGGACCGACAAATGCTTAGCACCATGAAAGATGCGATGCAGGTCGATATTGTAGAACTGCAATCAGCTACCAATTTCGGCTATCTGATGGCAATCTTTCTCTGGATTTACGCACTGATGAGTCCCGTATCGGGTGTTATAGCCGACCGCATGAGCCGCAAATGGCTGATTGTTGGAAGTTTGTTCGTATGGTCTTCCGTAACCTATCTGATGGGAGTAGCCGAAACTTTCAACCAGATTGTCTGGCTGCGTGCCTTGATGGGAGTAAGTGAAGCACTCTATATCCCCGCCGGGCTTTCTTTGATTGCAGATTATCACACTGGAAAATCTCGTTCTTTGGCCGTAGGCATCCATATGACCGGTCTATACACAGGACAAGCTATCGGAGGGTTTGGAGCAACTGTAGCCGATGCTTTTTCCTGGCATACCACCTTTCACTGGTTCGGCATCATCGGAATAGCCTATGCCGTAATCCTGATGCTATTTTTACATGATAAGAAAACAGAGATTCTTCCTACAGAGAAACTACAAGCCAATCCGCAAAAAGAAAAGGAAAGCGTCTTTACCAGTCTGAAATCCTTGCTGACCAACGTAGCTTTCTGGGTAATTTTGCTCTACTTTGCAGCCCCAAGTCTTCCCGGATGGGCTACCAAAAACTGGCTCCCGACCTTGTTTGCCGAAAACCTTGATTTACCCATGTCACAAGCCGGACCTATTTCTACTATAACTATAGCCGTATCTTCGTTCATCGGAGTCATTATTGGCGGTCCTTTATCGGATAAATGGGTACAGAAAAATCTACGCGGACGCGTATATACCGGAGCCATTGGTTTGGGACTGACCATTCCGTCACTACTTCTATTGGGATTCGGACATAATCTGGTAGCAGTAGTAGGCGCCGGACTGCTGTTTGGTATCGGCTATGGAATTTTTGATACCAACAACATGCCTATCCTCTGCCAGTTTGTATCTCACAAACAACGAGCTACCGCCTATGGAGTGATGAACATGATTGGTGTATCTGCCGGTGCTTTCATTACTCATCTTTTAGGACGATGGGGTGATAGCGGCAATTTAGGAATCGGTTTTGCCATGCTAGCCATCGTAGTAGCTATTGCTCTTGGCGTACAGTTGTATTTCTTACGCCCCAAAACTGACAATATGGAATAATTAAAAACTTTTAAATATTATGATTGTTTCCAATTTACAAAATAGTAGCAGAATCGAACCACTACATCCTTTATTTAAACAATTGTTCGATTATGTAAAGAGTCACGACTTACTGCATACACCCTGCGGAAGAATAGAGCTGGATGGAGATAACCTGTTTATCAACAACGTAAATCCCACATGCGTGAAAGAATCTGAGCAGGTTCTGGAAGTACATCATGACTACATTGACATACACATCCTCCTGGAAGGAAAAGAACGTATCGGCTGGAAAGCCATTGAAGATGTAAACCTGCTAAAACAAGCATATCAGAAGGAAGGTGATTGTGCACTCTATTCAGATGTACCTACCACCTTTGTTGATTTACTTCCCGGACAATTTGCCATTGTATATCCGGAAGACCCGCATGCGCCCGTAATTGGAGAAGGAAAAATAAGAAAACTAATAGCAAAAGTAAAAATCTAAACCAGCAACTGCATTATGAAAAAACTATTATCCTTATGTATCGGAATGCTTTCCATCGGTCTGCACGCTGCTGATACTGTTTTTGTTAAAACTCCACAAGTACCTATATTAATAGAAAGACATGATAATGTCTTGGCTTATCTGCGTCTCGATGCCAAAGAAACAAAGACCCTTGACAATGTCACTATCTCGTTCGACAAGAACGTGCCTTTGTCACAAATCAAAGCTATTAAATTGTATTATGGAGGAACAGAAGCCCCACAAGACAGAGGAAAAAAACGTTTTGCACCCGTAGAATACATTTCCAGCAACAATCCGGGACAAACCCTTTCGGCTAATCCGTCTTATTCTATAAAAAAAGCAGAAGCAACACCTAAGAGCAATACCTTGACACTAGAAGGAAAACAAAACCTCTTTCCTGGATATAATTTCTTCTGGATCAGCATAGAAATGCAACCTACCGCTTCACTGCATACCAAAATCTGCGCAGAAGTGACCCAAGTAAAAGGTGACGGAAAAATTATACCTATAAAAAATACGACCGAACAAAAAGTCGTACAAAGAATGGCAGTAGGAGTTCGCCATGCAGGTGATGACGGTTCAGCCGCTTTCCGTATTCCCGGACTGGTTACTACAAACAAAGGCACTTTGCTGGGAGTATACGATGTACGTTACAACAGCAGTGTAGATTTACAGGAGCATATCGACATAGGCCTCAGCCGCAGTACAGACGGAGGAAAAACATGGGAAAAAATGCGTTTACCTCTATCATTCAAAGAATACGGTGGACTCCCTTCAGCCCAAAATGGTGTAGGCGACCCTTCCATCCTGGTAGACACCAAGACTAACACTGTATGGATTGCAGCGGCATGGACACACGGAATGGGTAACCAAAGAGCATGGTGGAGTTCACACCAGGGAATGGACTTGAACCACACCGCTCAATTGGTACTTGCCAAAAGTACAGATGATGGAAAAACATGGTCTGAACCAATCAATATTACAGAACAGGTAAAGCTTCCGGAGTGGTATTTCTTATTGCAAGGCCCGGGACGAGGTATTACAATGGAAGATGGTACACTGGTATTCCCCATCCAGTTTATTGACAAAACCCGTATTCCCAATGCGGGTATCATGTATAGCAAAGACCGTGGAGAAACATGGACCATACACCACCATGCACGTACTAACACCACAGAAGCACAAGTGGCAGAACTTGAACCTGGCACTTTAATGCTGAACATGAGAGACAACCGAGGAGGAAGCCGCGCCGTATATACTACTAAAGATTTAGGTAAAACTTGGAAAGAACACGAATCATCCCGTACTGCCTTAATAGAACCCGTATGTATGGCTAGTCTGATTAGTGTAAAAGCAAAAGATAATGTATTGGGTAAAGACCTTTTAATTTTCTCAAACCCCAATTCCACAAGTGCTCGCAAAGATATGACGATTAAAATCAGCATGGACGGAGGAAATACCTGGAGTCCGGAACATCAGCTTCTGTTAGATGAGGGATACAACTGGGGATATTCCTGCCTGACAATGATAGATAAAGAAACTATCGGTATACTGTATGAAAGTAGTGTAGCTCATATGACTTTCCAAAGTATCAAGCTAAAAGATATTATAAAATAATTTATTATATAAGGATTCCAATAAAAAAAGGGATATCATAATTGATATCCCTTTTTTTATTGCTGAATATCAGCATATACAAATAATATTTTTATCATTACACATATTATAAAGCCTGCAATAAAAAAAATTCAACTTTATAAACTATCGATATATAAACAAAAATGAAATACAAATAAAATCGGCATTTCATAAAATATTTTATCAAATAATTGTAATATCAAATTTTTATTTCTATATTTGTCGCATACAAATGGACGTATTAATAAAATTCATTTTAAAAAGGCCTTAAGTTAACTGAAGAATCATCAATCGCAAACTTTAACCTTATATATGCATGAATTATGAATAGAAAAATGAAGTCAGTCGGTATGTGGCTGTTACTAGGCAGTTTATCTACGGGTATGGCATATGCGGACTTATCAAAAAATGAATCTGAAATTGACATTGTACAACAGGCTGGTATATGTCAAGGTATTGTGAAAGACGCAACAGGTGAATCTGTCATTGGAGCTTCTGTAATCGTAAAAGGAACTACTAACGGAACAATTACAGACATTGATGGAAACTTCTCTCTATCAAACGTAAAGAAAGGAGATATTATTGAAATATCTTTCGTAGGATACATTACACAGACCATGAAATGGGATGGCACTCCAATTAATATAATTCTGAAAGAAGATACCCAGACATTGGAAGAAGTTGTCGTAACCGGATATGGTGGTTCACAAAAACGAGCTGCACTGACTACGGCTATCTCAAAAATGGATGACCAGGTTCTGAAGAATGCTGCTATGAGTAACGCGGGACAGGCTTTACAAGGTTCTGTAACAGGTTTGCGAGTTGTCAATACAACAGGACAGCCTGGAGCTGAACCTGATATCACTCTTCGTGGTGGAGCTACAATTACAGGCGGTAATAGTAAGGCCTTAATCGTTGTGGATGGTATTATCCGTGAAAGCATGAGCGACATCAACCCTTCAGACATTGAATCTATACAGGTATTGAAGGATGCAGCGTCCACTGCAATTTATGGTGCACGTGCAAACGGAGGTGTTATCCTTGTAGAAACAAAAAGTGGAAAAGCAGGAAAAGCTTCTGTTAACTATAAATTTAAACTTGGTGTAAACTTTGCACGTTACGGATATGATTTCTGTAATGCCCATGATTATTTATACTACAACCGTCTAGGGTATAAGCGGTATACAAACAACGTACCTGGAGCGGCAAGCGTAGATACTCAAACAGGATATGGTACTCAAAATAATCTTATCGACGTACAATATCTAACCGATGAAAACTCCCATTTAAGAAATGAAGGCTGGTTAGTTATGGATGACCCATACTATGAAGGTAAACAACTTCTTTATAAGGATTATAGTGGCCTGTTGGATGATGCTGTTTTTGCTAATACAGCCTTAACACAAGACCATTATGTAAATATTACTGGTGGAAATGATAAGGGAACTTACATGGCCAGTATGGGATACTACAATGAAGATGGTCAGATTAAGGGAACTGGATACAAACGTTTCAACGGATCGGTAAGTGGTACTTATAAGATTTTCCCATTCTTAAATGTGAAAGCTGGTGCTACCTACACATGGTCACAGCAACCATCGTTATGGATTGGTTCTTATGAATTGTTCTATCGTACACGCTCACAACGCCCGACATGGAATCCATACAACGAAGATGGTTCTCCTGCATCAGGATGGGGTACAGGTGATGGTAACCCAGAGTATTATCGGGACAAACTGACAAGTGAAGATGGTACACGTAAATCAACATATAATTTTGGATTTGACTTGGACATCATTCCTAAAAAGCTGATATTCAGCGGAAACTCCTCACTTTACCATTATGATTATCAGTATGAAACTTTCAACAAATCATACCAAACCCAAACATCATCTACGCCAAACAATGCGCGTGATGCCAGTGCAAAAATAGAACGTTATACTCAGATTCAGGTTAATGGAACATTGAATTATAAGGATACATTCAAAGATAAGCATAACTTGGATGTGATGGTAGGAAGTGAATACTTCGGTTATAATGAGTTTATGATGGAAGCCAAAACTCAGAATTCTCCAACAGATGACATTCCAACCCTGAATGCAGGAGCTACACGTACATCTACTACTTCTCAAAAAACAGGTTACCGAATTGCATCTGTATTCGGTCGCATCAATTATAACTATCAGATGAAATATTTGCTTTCACTGGTGGCCCGCTACGACGGTATCTCTCGCCTGAAAGACAACCGTTGGGGTTTCTTCCCGGGAGTTTCTGTAGGATGGAATGTCACAGAAGAAGATTTCTGGAAAGAATCTAAAATTTCAGAAGTAATCAGCAACATTAAACCACGTTTAAGTTATGGAGTAAACGGTAACGTAAACGGTATCGGAAACTTTGACATTTATGGAATCTATAAGCAGATTGGAGCCGGTAATTATAATGGTGCAACTGCATACTACAACTCTTCATTGATAAATACAGGACTAAGATGGGAGCAGAGCCGCTCATTTGAAGCCGGATTGGATTTAGGATTCTTCAACAACCGGTTAAGCTTCATCTTCGACTACTACAACAGAACAACAGATGATTTGCTTACAGATGTGAACCTGCCCGCATATACAGGTTTCTCAAGCATGAAAACCAACCTGGGAAAATTACGTAACTCAGGATTTGAAATGGAAGTAAGAGCTAATATTCTTTCTAATGCTAAAGGCTTTAACTGGGAAGTTTCAGCTAACTTAACTTCAGTATCAAACAAAGTTTTAAAATTACCTACAAGTGACAAACCATTTAATCAGATTGATGGTTATGAAGTAGCTGCAGGACTCTACAATCCTGAAACAGGAGAAACTCCAACTAAATGGATTGGAGGTTATAGAGAAGGAGGAAAACTGGGTGATATGGTAGGCTATGTACAGAATCATATCTTCAGAGATTGGAACGACGTAAAAGCTAACGCCAACATGATCATTGACGAAGTTGCCAACTTGTATGGACCGGGTATGGCCAATGAAATAAATCCTCAAACAGGTGTAACCTATGCAGAATCAAACGGATGGAAACCTATAGAACCAGGAGATGTATGCTGGGAAGACATCAATAAGGATGGAAAGATTAATAGCCTTGACCGCGCTGTAGTTGGTAATATATTCCCTAAAGTAACAGGTGGATTCTCGACTACTTTATCTTATAAGAACTGGTCATTGTACGCACGTTTTGACTATGCTTTGGGACACACTATTTACAACGACTTAAAAGCTCGTTCTTTAGGACAGTACCAAGGACAGTTTAATATTATAGACAAAGTACATGACACATGGAGTGAAACTAATCCGGATACAGATCTTCCAGTCTTCACTTATGCAGACCAGTTGAACAAGAAAAACATTACTCGTTCTAATAATGGTACTACAGCTGTGGATAATAATAGTTCACGCTTCTATGAAAAGGGAGACTATCTGGCATTAAGAGAGATTACTCTCAGTTACTCTTTGCCAAAGAAATGGATTGGTAAAGCAGGTATGCAAGATGCATCTGTATACGTAACTGGACAGAATCTATTCTATATTACCGGATATGACGGCGTATCTCCAGAACCAGCTGTATCTACAGTTTATGGACGGGGAATTGATAACGGTCGTTATCCAACTCCTAGAACCTTATTGTTTGGCTTATCTGTAACATTCTGAAAAAACAACAATTATGAAAAAAATATTCAACTATATCATAGCCGGATGTCTGGCAACATCTTTTACCGGTTGCTTGGACATGGAACCTGTTAGTAGTATTACTGATGTAAACTATTGGAAAGATGCGGCTCAATTTGAAGCATTTAATGTAGGACTTCACGGTCTGCTTCGTGAAAGATCGTATACCATTTTCGAATTAGGAGAACCTCGTGCTGATATTTACAACTCCAATCCATTCACAGGAGAAGCTACCCAGGGAGTAGAAAGAATGATTGACAACACCTTGAATGCAGCCAACCCTGTAATTAGTAATTACGGAGACTTCTATGTATTAATTAATCAATTAAACTTGATGATTAGTCATGCAGAATCTACAGATTTACTAGACGCAAGTACTAAAAACTATTATTTAGGAGAAGCTTATGGTTTAAGAGCCTATGTATATTTCCACTTGCTACGTTCATGGGGTGATGTAGTACTACAGCTGGATTATACTAATGGTAACTCTATTGATATAGGTAATCCGAGCAAAGCTGCCTCATCTGCCGCAGATGTAATGACCCAAATCAAAAAGGATATTCAAAGTTCAGAAGACGCCTTTGGTGATGACTATTCTTTCAAATATGGCAAATGCTATTGGTCAAAAGCTGCCACTATGATGCTGAAGGGAGAAGTTTACTTATGGAGTGGAAGACAAATGAATGGTGGAGATAGTGATTACACTACTGCGAAGACTGCATTAATGGCAGTTAAAACAGCCGGTGTAGGATTGTTGAGCGACTTTAAGAAAGTATTTGCATACGACAACAAAGAAAATGAAGAAATCATTTTCACCATACATAACGGAAGAAACGAGTACAGCCTTTGGAACGACCAATACCGCATGAATATGGTAATGAACCAGCAATTCTTCTCTTCTTACTGTGACGAAAATGGAACTCCATTATCTAATAGTGAAATTGCAGATATTAACGGACTTATACGTTACCAGATTGAACAAGATTTGTATACTCAATTATTCCGTGAAGGAGATAGCAGAAAAGCAAATTCTTTAAAAGGAATTTATAGCAAAGAAAATGGACAAATTACATTCAAGGCCCCCATTGCTTATAAATTCCAAGGAGTATTATTGGATGGTGACGCAACTAGAAGCTGGCTAGATGATTATCCTATTTACCGATATGCAGACTGCCTGCTTGCATTAGCTACTGCTAAAGCTTTCTTAGGAGAAGATATTTCTGCAGAAATCAACGAAATACGCGAACGTGCCTATGGAACAGAATATTTTAATGAACATAGAAACGAAATAGCATACCCCAATGATAAAGATGCTTCCTTCTATGCTAATAACAGATTTGTAGGCAGTGATGACAATCCTATTGAAGCTATTCTAAAAGAAAGAATGAGAGAATTCTTATTTGAGGGAAAACGCTGGTATGACATCCGCCTTATGGGAGATGATTATGCTACCAAATATTCTGATGCAAATTCTTCACGCTTGTTATGGCCTATTGATGAAAATACTTTAGGAGAAAATAGTGCACTAGAACAAACACCAGGATATTAAATCTTGAAATAATTTTAATCCCAAGAGGATATTCCTGAAAGGGAATATCCTCTTTTTTCTATATATACCGCCATGAAACACTGCTTACTTACGATTCTCATCTTGCAACTATTTTTGTTCCCTTGCAAAGGAAATAATTCCTACCCTCTTCTACCTTATCCACAAAAAATAACTTTTACCGGAAAACAATTAGTATTAGATCAAATATACCTTGAAACAACGGGAAATAGTATATCTCAAGAATGGGAAGACTGGCTACAAAGTATCAAGGTAGTCTCAACCTCTGTACAAACCGGCAAAATCATTAAAATTAGCATTCTAGATAATCTACCCGAAATTCCTATTAATTCAAATGAAGGTTATAAACTAGAAATTTCAGAAAGACAGATCCATGTCACAACAACCTCTTCTACAGGAGTATACAGAGCTTTACAAACTATACAACAATTGACTTGCAAAAGCAATGGATATCATTTTCTTCCTACCTGTGAGGTTATTGACTGGCCTGCTTTTCGTATCAGGGGATTTATGCATGATGTAGGACGTACTTATATCTCCATGGCAGAATTAAAAAAAGAAATCGATTTACTCAGTAAATTTAAAATCAACGTATTCCATTGGCATCTTACAGAGAATCAAGCATGGCGACTGGAAAGTAAGATATACCCAGAACTCAATGCTCCTGAGAACATGACCCGTATGCCAGGAAAGTATTACACTCAACAAGAGGCTAAAGATCTTGTGGCTTTCTGTAAACAGCGACATGTCATATTAATTCCCGAAATTGATATGCCTGGACATAGTGAAGCTTTCGCTAGAACTTTCCAGACAGACATGCAAAGTGAGAAAGGTATAGCTATTCTAAAACGACTCATGGATGAGGTATGCGAAACATTTGATGTCCCCTATATACATATTGGTACAGACGAAGTACAATTTACAAACCCACAGTTTGTTCCAGAAATGGTAAGCTATATTCGCCAAAAAGGGAAAAAAGTCATTTCATGGAACCCAGGCTGGAAATATCAAGCAGGTGAAATAGACATGACACAGCTATGGAGTTACCGAGGAAAAGCCCAGTCAAGTATTCCAGCAATCGACAGCCGCTATCATTACATCAATCATTTTGATATTTTTGCTGATTTGGTAGCTTTATACAACAGCCGCATTTATAATCAAGATATGGGAAGCGAAGATATTGCAGGAAGTATTCTGGCTATATGGAACGATCGTTATCTCACCGATGAAAAGCAGATCGTAGCAGAAAACAATCTATATGCCAACATGCTGGCTTTGGCTGAACGAAGCTGGAAAGGAGGAGGATATGGGTATTTTGACGAGCAGACTAATCTTTTATGGAAAAACGACACAGAAATCTATACTCAGTTTGTTGATTTTGAAAATAGAATGCTTTGGCATAAAGAACATACATTCACAAACGAACCTTTTCCCTATGTCAGACAAGCAAATGTGGTATGGCGTATCACAGAGGCATTCCCAAACGAAGGGGATTTGTCCCGTTCATTCCCACCAGAAAAGGAGGAAAAAGAGAATTATTTATATAAAGGAAAAACTTATCAAAGCCGCATCGTTTATGGAGCTGGAGTATACTTACGTCATGTTTGGGGAGATTTAATTCCCGGGTTCTATACTTCTCCAGAAGAGAATCATACAGCTTATGCTACTACTTGGGTATTTTCTCCTTACGAACAACACGTAGGATTATTTTTGGATTTTCAGAACTACAGTCGTTCCGAAAGTGACCTAGCCCCACAACAAGGAACATGGGACTATAAAAGAAGCCGTGTCTGGCTGAATAATACAGAACTACTTCCACCTGTTTGGGAGAATACACATAAAGACCGATCTAACGAGATTCCATTAACTAATGAGAATGCAACTTCCCGTCCACCAATACAAGTCACTCTACAAAAAGGATGGAACAAACTCTTCCTCAAGTTACCTATAGGAGAATTTAAAACCCCAGAAGTCAGACTAGTAAAATGGATGTTCAATGCTGTCTTCGTCACTCCTGATGGAAAAAAAGAAATAGACAATATTATTTATTCCTCCGATAAAAAATAATTTTAATCTGTTTAATACTATATACTTATGAACAAAATAATATTATTCATCATAGGCTTAGCAGTAAGCCTATCTACTTCCGGACAAACAGAAAGAAAATATTCTACTTATTACTACCAACGAGCTTCGCTGTTTGAACAACTCCCGACAAGTCCAGATGATATCCTTTTTATCGGAAATAGTATAACCGACGGAGGAGAATGGAGCGAGTTATTCCAAAATCCCCATGTCAAAAATAGAGGAATCAGTGGAGATACTACTTGGGGAGTATATGATAGAATCTCTATCCTTCTTAAAGGAAAACCCGCACAAATCTTCCTAATGATTGGAATCAACAACGTTCCTCAAGGAGAATCTCCTAATAATATTGCTTCTGATATACAACAAATCATACAAAAAATAAAAAAAGAGTCACCACATACAGAAATCTTGATACAAAGTGTATTACCTGTTACCACAAAGTACAACATGTTTCAAGAACATACTTCTCATTGGCAAGAAATCCCAGACATTAATCAGGCTATTTTAAATATCTGCCAAAAAGAAAATGTGAAATATATTGATCTTTTCACCCACTTTGCAGATAAAAATGGCCAAATGAAACCTGAGTACACTAATGACGGTTTACACCTTTTAGGAAAAGGTTATATGTTATGGAAAGAAATAATCACTCCTTATCTAAGAAAATAAAATGAAATACTCTATCTTAATCTTACTACTATGGCAGTTTGCCTTTTTATGGCAGCCAATACAAGCTACAGAAACAATAAAAGTCGCTTGTGTAGGCAACAGTATCACATATGGTACCGGTATTACAAACCGTGACACAGACTCTTATCCAGCACAATTACAGAAACTATTAGGGAAGAAATATTCTGTGGGCAACTTTGGAAAACCTGGAGCAACTCTACTAGCACATGGACATCGTCCTTATATTCAACAAGAGGAATATCAAAAAGCTCTTGATTTTTCTGGAGATATTGTAGTCATTCACCTTGGTATCAATGACACAGATCCAAGAAACTGGCCCAACTATAGAGATGAGTTCGTCCATGATTATTTAAGACTAATAGACTCTTTTAAAAAGGTCAATCCGCAATGCCGCATTCTATTGGCATACATTACCCCAATAGCTGACCGACATCCTCGTTTTATCTCAGGTACCCAACAATGGCACGAAGAAATTCAAGAAGCAATTAAAGTCGTTGCTCAAATAAGTCAGGCAGAGCTCATAGATTTCCATACCCCATTATACCCTTACCCTATTTTATTGCCTGATGCCATTCATCCTAATGAAGAAGGAGCACATATTCTGGCTCAGACAGCATACTCAGCTATCACTGGCGATTATGGAGGGCTTAAACTACCGATGCTCTATACTGATTATATGGTATTGCAACGTAATACCCCACTACGTATTCATGGCACAGCTAATACGAAAACTCCTGTCACTGTAAGTATTGACGGACAAAAGAAAAAAACAATTGCTGATACAAACGGTAAATGGGAAGTAATCTTAGATCCGATAAAGGCTGGAGATAATTATGAACTTTCCATACAAACTCCACAGCAATCACATACTTTTCATCACGTAGCCGCAGGAGAAGTATGGCTATGCTCTGGCCAATCTAACATGCAGTTTATGTTACAACAAACCAAAGATGGCTCTACAGCTGTATCACAAGCACATAACTCTCAAATTCGCCTATTTCACATGAAAGGGAAATGGGAGACCAATGCTTCTGAATGGCCTATAGATGCTATTGATTCCGTTAATCACCTACTATATTATCAGACTACATCATGGAAAGAATGTACCCCCAATACCGTCTCAACTTTCTCTGCTGTAGCATACTATTTCGGAAAAATGTTACAAGACAGCTTAAAAGTCCCTGTTGGACTGATTTGTAATGCTGTAGGAGGATCTACCACTGAATCTTGGGTTGATCGTCATTCTTTGGAAAAGTATTTTCCAGCAATACTGAAAGACTGGACAAACAACGACTTTATTCAGGACTGGGCTAGAGAAAGAGCCTTATTAAACCTAAAACAAAGTACAAATACATTCAAACGACACCCGTATGAACCTTGTTATTTATACGAAGCCGGCATACTTCCTCTACAACAATATCCGGTCAAAGGGATAATCTGGTATCAGGGAGAATCGAATGCTCACAATATGGAAGCCCATTATAGATTATTCAAACTTCTAGTTAATGGATGGAGAGACAACTGGAATAACCCTGACATGCCTTTTTATTTTGTACAACTTTCAAGCCTAAATCGTCCCTCATGGACCTGGTTTCGAGATAGCCAACGACGCTTAATGAATGAATTACCCCATACTGGTATGGCTGTCTCCTCCGATAAAGGTGATTCACTGGATGTACACCCTAAAAATAAACGCCCTATTGGAGAGCGTTTAGCTAGATGGGCATTACATCAAACTTATCATTATTCTTTACTCCCATCCGGTCCTCTTTATAAAAAAGCAATAAGTAAAAATAATGAAGTTATTATAGAATTTGATTATGCAGAAGGGTTACACAGTTCTGACGGAAATCCTCTTACGGGTTTTGAATTAGCAGAACACGAAGGAATGTATTTCCCTGCCCAAGCTATAATTGAAGGGAATAAAATTAAGGTTTATACTAATCAGGTAAAGAACCCCCAATATATACGTTATGGATGGCGGCCTTTTACACGAGCAAACTTAGTCAATAAAGACCAACTTCCTGCATCTTCATTCCGAGATAAAATTCAATAGGTCAACATTACATAGGCTGTTTCAACATAGATATGAAACAGCCTATATTAATTATATCCGATAAAAACGAGTCATATTTCTTTACAAAAAGAAAACATCTCACAATAATAAAACAGAAAAACAAGAATTCTGCAAATTAAAATCTTAATAAGAAAGATACTTATAGTATCTACATATCATAACCTAATTTTCCATTGCAAGATAAGCTCTTTACATAGAAAACCAAATCAAACAGTTGACTAGCAACCTGAAATTTCGTATTTTTGCCCAATCAATTGAAATTACGTAATTTTATCAAGATGAATCAAGAATTCGAGCTTATCGCCAAGACCTTCCAGGGACTGGAAGAAGTTCTGGCACAGGAACTCACGGAATTAGGAGCCAGCAACATTGAAATCGGACGACGTATGGTTTCTTTCACCGGAGACAAAGCCATGATGTATAAGGCTAATTTCTGCCTTCGTACTGCCATCCGTATCTTAAAACCTATCAAACATTTTACTGCGAAGACTGCCGACGAAGTGTATGAGGCCGTAAAGAGTATCGCATGGGAAAACTATCTGGACAACATGAGTAGTTTCTCGGTGGATGCCGTAGTGTTCTCTAATGAATTCCGTCATTCTAAATTCGTGGCATACAAAGTGAAAGATGCGGTAGTCGACTATTTCCGCGAAAAGACAGGCAACCGTCCTTCCGTACGTATCAGCAACCCGGATTTGGCTATTCACATCCATATTGCAGAGGAAGAGTGTACACTTGCCTTGGATAGTTCAGGTGAATCACTTCACCGTAGAGGATACCGCCAGGAACAGGTGGAAGCACCGTTGAATGAGGTATTGGCAGCCGGTATGATTTTAATGACAGGCTGGAGAGGCGAATGTGACCTGATAGACCCGATGTGCGGTTCAGGAACTATACCTATCGAAGCTGCTTTGATTGCACGCAATATCGCCCCAGGTGTATTCCGTAAAGAATTCGGATTCGAGAAATGGAAAGACTTTGACCAGGATTTGTTTGACGCCATCTATAACGATGATTCACAGGAGCGTGAATTTACTCATAAGATTTATGGATACGACAACAATCCGAAAGCAAACGAAATTGCTCAGCATAACGTGAAAGCTGCAGGAGTAAGCAAGGATGTCATCCTGAAAATCCAGCCGTTCCAGCAGTTTGAACAGCCTGCGCAGAAAAGTATTATCATCACCAACCCTCCTTACGGAGAGCGTATTTCTTCAGAAGACCTGCTGGGACTTTACCAGATGATTGGTGAACGCTTGAAGCATGCATTCACCGGAAACGACGCCTGGATTCTGAGTTACCGTGACGAATGCTTTGACCAGATTGGACTAAAAGCTTCTATAAAGGTACCTTTGTTTAATGGAGCATTAGAATGTCAGTTCCGTAAATACCAGTTGTTTGACGGGAAATACAAGGAATTCCGTTCCGACAACAGTGACAAGGAGTTTAAGCCGAAACGTGAAGAAAGACCGGCACGTCCACGCCGTCAGGGAGAAAAAGTGGAATACGGCCGTAAGGAGCGCAAAGACGGAGGTCGTGGAGAACGGAAAGAAGGTTTCTGCAGCGACCGTAAAGAAGGATTCCGTAAAGATGCTGACCGTAAAGAAACATTCCGCGGACGTAAAGCAGGTGACGGAAAAGAATTTACCCGTGAACGCCGTAAAGAATTCAAATATAAAGAAGATTCGAAACCACGCACTCCGCGTCCTTCTACAGACGACGGACGCCCGAAAGCGGCTCCTGCCCCACGCTACATGCACAGACGCCGCAGCGAGGAAGAAGGTAACTCACAAGATTAAAAAACGGACAGAACATGAAACGTATATTCTTTTTATTCTTTTTGTGCTGTATGACCACTCTCACCACTTTTGCCCAGGAAAAGAAAACTTATACACTGGAAGATGTGATTCCGGGCGGAAACAATTATTTTAACCTAGTTCCTAAAAACATTCCGGGACTGCAATGGTGGGGAGATGTGTGTGTACGTGCGGATGTGGAAAATATTCGCAGCATTCAGTTGAAAGATGGCAAGGAAACCATACTTGTCACACTGAAAGAGGTAAATCAAGCTATTGAAAAAGGAGAAAAACCTTATCAGCTGTCGCACGAACTAAAACCGCTTCGCAGCCTGATGTCAGCTTCATTGCCTTGGGCAGAACGTAAAGTCATTGTATTTCAGCAGAACAGCTACTGGGTGGAATATGACTTCGAACAGAAAAAAATTACAAATATTTTCCGTCTGAACGAAAAAGCTTCCAACCTTGACTTTTGCAAAACCAATGACAAAGTGGCCTATACCGTCGGTAACAGTTTGTTTGTAACCGGCAAAGGGGAGGAAAGTCACCAGATTAATCCTTCACAAACAGAAGAAGGGGTAGTTTACGGACAAGCTGTACATCGTAACGAATTCGGTATTTATAAAGGTACATTCTGGAGCCCAAAAGGAAGCTATCTGGCTTTCTACCGCATGGATCAAAGCATGGTCACAGACTATCCTCAGGTAAACACATCGACTCGTATCGCAACTCTTGAGCCGGACAAATATCCAATGGCAGGAATGACCAGCCACAAAGTGACGGTAGGAGTGTACGATGTAAAGACTGGAAAAGTAACTTACCTGCAGGCAAGTGACCCGACCGACCGTTATTTTACCAACATCAGCTGGTCGCCCGATGAGCAGCATATTTATGTCATCGAACTGAACCGTGACCAGAATCATGCCCAACTTGTATGCTATCAGGCCGCCACAGGTGAACGAGAAGGGGTATTGTATGAAGAAAAGAATCCGAAATACGTAGAGCCTCAGCATCCATTGGTATTCCTGCCGTGGGACGAAAGTAAATTTATTTATCAGAGTCAGCGCGACGGTTTCAACCACCTGTATCTGATGGATACAAAGGCAAAAGGAGAAGATACATGGAAAAATGGCAAACTGGAAGGCAGTACCTATCTGGAACACCTGAAAGTAACTCCTTTGACGCAAGGCGACTGGCTGGTGCAGGATATTCTTGGATTCAATGCAGGAAAGAAGGAAATTATTATCGGTAGCACAGAAATATCTCCGCTGCAAACCAATCTGTTCAGCCTCAACGTAAAAAACGGAAAACGTACATTACTGGGAGAAAAAGACGGAATGCACCGAGCTTCACTCTCTGAAAGCGGTACTTATTTGATTGACAATTTCTCTTCATTCCATGTAGGACGTGAAATCACCTTACTGCCTACCAACGGTAAAAAAGGAACTACGTTACTGAAAGCAGATGACCCGATGGCCAGCCAATTCAAGTTGCCGGAAATTACCATCGGTACCTTTAAGGCTGCTGACGGAACAACAGACTTGTATTACCGCCTGATTAAACCCGTGGACTTTGACCCGAACAAGAAATATCCGGCCATTATCTACGTATATGGTGGACCGCATGCACAGCTCATCCACAACACACGTTTTTATGATGCTAGAGGATGGGATTTATACATGGCTCAGAAAGGGTATGTGATGCTGACAGTAGACAGCCGGGGAAGTGACAACCGAGGACTGGCTTTTGAGAACTGTACATTCCGCCATTTGGGAGTAGAAGAAATGAAAGATCAGGTAAAAGGTGCCGAGTTCCTGAAATCACTGTCTTACGTAGACGGTGAACGAATTGGCGTACACGGCTGGAGTTTCGGTGGCTTCATGACGACCAACCTGATGCTAACTTATCCTGACATCTTCAAGGTAGGTGTAGCTGGAGGACCAGTCATTGACTGGAAATTCTATGAAGTGATGTATGGTGAACGCTATATGGATACTCCGGAAACTAATCCGGAAGGATACAAGGGATCAGACTTGAAACAGAAAGCCGGCAACCTGAAAGGCCGTTTGGAAATCATTATCGGAGGTACAGACCCCACTTGTGTACCGCAACACAGCTATTCGTTCCTGAGAGCTTGTATTGAAGCTGGTACCCATCCGGACTTTTTCGTTTATCCGGAAGACGGACATAACATGATGGGACGTGACCGTGTACACCTGCACGAACATATCACCCGCTACTTTGAAGACCATTTGAAATAATAGACTAAAAAAACAGATACATATATGAAACTTTTACTTTTAGGTTCAGGAGGACGCGAACATGCACTAGCATGGAAAATCGCACAAAGCCCGAAAATTGAAAAGTTATACATCGCTCCGGGAAATGCCGGTACGCATGAAGTAGGCGAAAACGTAGCTATCAAAGCCGATGACTTTGAAGGTATCAAGCAGTTTGTAACGACCCACGGCATCGACATGGTAGTAGTAGGTCCGGAAGACCCATTGGTGAAGGGGGTATATGATTTCTTCAAAAACGATGACGCATTGAAGCAGGTACCGGTTATCGGTCCGTCAAAGGCTGGAGCCGTACTCGAAGGAAGCAAGGAATTTGCCAAAGGTTTCATGCAGCGTCACCACATCCCGACTGCCGGATACAAGAGCGTAACCGCAGCTAATCTGGAAGAAGGACTGGCTTTTCTGGAAACACTGGAAGCACCTTACGTGCTGAAAGCTGACGGATTGTGTGCTGGGAAAGGTGTATTGATTCTCCCCACATTGGAAGAAGCCAAGAAGGAACTGAAAGAAATGCTGGGCGGTATGTTCGGAAATGCCTCAGCCACAGTAGTTATCGAAGAGTTCCTGAGCGGTATTGAATGCTCTGTATTCGTACTGACTGATGGAAAGAACTATAAAATCCTGCCGGAAGCCAAAGATTATAAACGTATCGGTGAAGGTGACAAAGGGCTGAACACCGGTGGTATGGGTTCTGTTTCTCCGGTTCCATTTGCAGATGCGGAATGGATGAAAAAGGTGGAAGACCGTATCATCCGTCCTACAGTAGAAGGACTGGCTGCAGAAGGTATCGATTACAAAGGATTTATCTTCTTCGGACTGATTAATGTAAAAGGTGAACCGATGGTAATCGAATATAATGTCCGTATGGGCGACCCTGAAACAGAAAGTGTCATGCTTCGTATCAAGAGCGACTTAGTAGACTTGTTTGAAGGGGTGGCTCAAGGCAACCTGAATGAAAAGACCCTGGAAATTGACCCTCGCTCAGCTGTCTGTGTCATGCTGGTATCTGGCGGATATCCGGAAGCTTATGAAAAAGGATTCCCGATGACAGGCATTGAAGAAGCAAAAGCAGGAGGAAGCATCGTATTCCATGCCGGAACAGCTTTGAAAGACGGACAGGTAGTAACTGCCGGAGGACGTGTCATTGCTGTCAGCTCTTACGGAGCCAACAAGGCAGAAGCTCTGGCACAGTCTTTCCAAAATGCAGGTAAAATCTGTTTCGAGAAAAAATATTTCCGTTCAGACATCGGGTTTGACCTGTAACACATGCTTGCCCGAAATAGATTTCAATATGAACTGGCCACCGGAAGAGCAACTCTTCCGGTGACTATTATTATCTGTCTTATCATGTATGGCATCACCTATCAGGAAAAGACAGATTTACTTTCTTTGGCCATCCACGGAGCTATAGTCTACTGCCTGATTGAATTAAACACCACATTCTCACTCATCCGGACACGTACAACACTTCATGCGGCCATATTTCTATTCTTTTTAAGTGGGCTACCTTTTTTGCACGCCTATTCACATGAGCAATGGATTCCCTTATTGTTCACCATTTCTTTCTCTTATTTGTTCCGAAGCTATGAATCAGTATATGCTCCGGTTCCTATTTTTCATAGCTTCCTCTGTCTCGGTATCAGCAGTTTTCTGCTTCCGCAAGTACTCTACTTTGTGCCGCTGATTTATTTCTACATGATTGGTTTGAGGGCTTTTACCCTCCGTACATTCTTTGCCGGTCTCATCGGCCTCCTCATTCCTTATTGGATTGCATTAGCTTACCACCTTTATATTGGAAATATGGAAGAAACCTGGCTACCCTTCAAGGCACTTGCCCACTTTCCTCCCATAGACTACTCTGTTCTTTCTTTGTCACAATTGGTTTCGGGAGGTATTGCAATCTTATTCATAGCCATCTGTAGTATAGAATGTATTCTACATAGCTACCAAGACAAGGTACAAACGCGTATCATGCTTCGTGTCCTGATAATTACAGGAATAGGCACATTAGCTTGTATGCTACTTCTGCCGTCACATTTTAATACTTATTTTCTTATGACATTAGTCGTAGGTTCCGTCATGGGAGGGCACTTACTGGCACTGACCTTCAACCGGTTTACCCGTATCTTTCTTTGGGTATCCCTTGGAATCTGGACCTGCGTATGTATCATGAATTTATGGAGACATTTATTCAATTTCTGATAGATTGGGGATACTGGGGAATGTTTCTCTCCGCATTCCTGGCCGGTACCATATTACCGTTTAGTTCCGAAGTTGTGCTACTAGCCTGTATTGGATTAGGATTAGACCCTATATGGTCCACACTTTTCACAACGGCCGGAAATGCACTTGGAGGTGTTACTTGTTATTGGATAGGACGAATTGGTAAAACAGAGTGGATTGAGAAATACTTCAAAGTAGACAAGAAACAAATGGATAAGGCCATCCGGTTTATTCACGGAAGAGGATCATGGATGGCTTTTTTCTCGTTCCTCCCTGTCATTGGAGATGCCTTACTTATTGCCTTGGGATTTATGAGAGGCAACGTCTGGATTACGACTATTGCCATGACCATTGGCAAACTGGCACGCTATGCCATCATCGTAGCTACAGCGCTGGGAGTATTTCAGTTCATCGGATAGAAAACCGTCGCAAATTTTTCGTGCTCAGAAGATATGACTATCTTTGCGAAAACGACCGAAAATCGTCTACGAAGAAATTAACAGAAACATGAAAAAACTTCTTTGCATCTATTACTTGTTATGCATAGCCACATTGGCTTATGCACAAGACTTAAGATTTAATGCCAACGGGAAATTTAAAATCGTTCAGTTTACCGACGTACACTATATTTTTAATGATTCACGCGCTGAAATAGCCATTGAACGCATCAATGAAGTGCTAAGTGCTGAAAATCCAGACTTGGTAATGTTTACCGGAGATATTATCTATGGCAAACCCGCAGAGGAAGGAATGCGCACCGTACTGGAACAAGTCTCTAAACGGAAAATCCCTTTTGCTGTAACTTTCGGAAATCATGATGACGAACAAGGGCTTTCCCGTGAAGAGCTATTGAAAATCATTCAACGTATTCCTTATAGCCTGACTTCTACCACAAAAGGTATTTCTGGTACAACCAACTTTATTCTGCCGGTCAAATCATCCGATGGACAGAAAGATGCTAAAATCCTTTATGTATTTGATTCTCATTCTTATTCACAAATAAAAGAAGTGGGAGGATATGACTATATCAATTTCGACCAGATTCAATGGTATCGCAACAACAGCTTGAAATATACACAAGCATACGGTGGAACTCCCCTTCCTTCACTGGCTTTCTTTCACATACCTCTTCCAGAATATAATCAGGCTTCAGCCGATGAAAATTCAGCATTGTTCGGTACTCGGAAAGAAAAAGCATGTGCCCCTGTCTTAAATTCAGGTCTTTTCACCGCAATGAAAGAAATGGGTGACATTGAAGGAGTGTTTGTAGGACATGATCACGACAATGATTATGCGGTAATGTGGCAAGGTATTCTTTTAGCATATGGACGCTATACCGGTGGAAATACGGTTTACAATAACTTGTCCAACGGAGCTCGTGTTATCGAACTGACCGAAGGCGAAAAAGGCTTTCGTACCTGGATTCGTGTAAAAGACCACACGGAACAACATGTGAAATTCCCGGAAAGCTTTTTAAAACCCAACAAATAGCTCCACAAAAAATAACCAGATTTGTTTAACAAAACTGTTGATATAAAAATGATTACACTTGAGCCGACGGCTGATGGAAGCAATACATTATACGTTCCTGAATTGAATGAACATTATCATTCCGTGAAAGGCGCATTGACCGAGTCAGCACATATTTTTATTCAAATGGGGTTGAATCACTCTCAGGCAGTAAATCCTCGTGTACTTGAAATCGGTTTCGGCACAGGATTGAATGCATTTCTCACCTTGCTGGAAGCAGAAAAAAATCAAAAGGCCATTCACTTTACCAGCATTGAGCGATTCCCGCTTCCCGAAGAAATTGTACGTGAACTTGCCTATCCAGAAACAATCGCTCCGGAAGAATGTGAGAAATTCTATGCACTACACTCTGTACCTTGGAATCAGGAGGTCAAAATAACATCTTATTTCACACTACACAAAATAGAAGGAGATTTCACTCACTTCTCATTCAGTGAATATTATGATGTAATCTATTTTGACGCCTTTGCCCCCGAAAAGCAGCCTGAAATGTGGAATCAGTTACTTTTCAACAGTTTATATAACCAAATGAATCCTGGTGGAATCTTGACTACCTACTGTGCAAAAGGAGTGGTAAGAAGAATGTTGCAGGCAGCTGGGTTCACCGTAGAACGACTCCCTGGCCCTCCGGGAGGTAAAAGAGAAATTCTCCGAGCAACCAAAGAAAGAACCTTAAAATAAACAAAGGAGTCTCCCGCAACCAAAAGAAACTACTATATTTGTATTATACTTTCAATACGGCACAAACGAATGAGAAAATATTTTTTTGCTCTAATAAGTATCCTGCTTCTCACCGTTTCTTGTACGGGACAGCAAGGAAAAGAAACCACTCCCACTCTGACAGTAACTATTGAACCGTTACGATATTTCACAGAAGCTATCGCTGGAGATAAATTCCAGGTGGTCAGTATCGTTCCCAAAGGAGCCAATCCGGAAATATACGACCCTACTCCACAACAACTCGTCGAACTGGCACGAAGCAAAGCCTATTTGCGCATCGGCCACATCGGATTTGAACAAGCATGGGTAGAAAGACTGCAAGCCAACACTCCCAAACTGCCTTTCTATGATACATCACAAGGAGTAGATCTCATTCATGAAATACATCCTCATGCCCATACACATGGAAATATAGACGGAGTAGAACCTCATATCTGGAATTCTGTTTCGAATGCACGTATTATTTCATCTAATATCTGCAAAGCATTGTCTGAGATAGACCCGGACAATCAAGCTTACTATCAGACACGATTGGACAGCCTGCAACAGGTCATCAACCGTACTGAACGTGAGATGCAGAGTTATTTGGCGAATGCTGACTATTGTTTCCTGATTTACCATCCGGCATTAAGTTACTTTGCCCGAGACTACAGCCTGCAGCAAATCAGTATCGAGGAAGGAGGAAAGGAACCTTCACCGAGCCATCTGCAGGAACTGATGAAAACTTGCACACAGAAACAAGTAAGAGTCGTATTCGTGCAACAGGAATTCGACCAGCGCAACGCGGAAGTAATCGCGCAGGAACTGGGATTAAAAATCGTCCCCATCAACCCACTAAGCTATGACTGGAACAAAGAAATGATTCACATAGCTAAATCACTGAGCAAAAACAATAACTAAAACTTATCCTCATGAATCAACCGCTTCTTATAAGACTGACTGAGATTGCCGCTGCGTATGACCAGAAAAAAGTGCTGGAACATATCAATCTGGAAATTGCAGAAAAGGATTTTCTTGGAGTTATTGGCCCGAACGGAGGAGGAAAAACAACCTTGATGAAAATTATTTTAGGATTACTAAAACCTACAGCTGGAAAAATTCAGTTTTTTCATCAGGGAAAGGAGGTAAATGAGATTACAATGGGCTATTTGCCCCAATATAACAGCATAGACAAGAAATTTCCCATCTCGGTGTACGAAGTGGTTCTTTCTGGATTAAATAAACAAAAATCATTGTTCCGCTCATTCTCCAAGGCACAGCATGACAAGGTACGAGAAACCATTGCCCGCATGGGATTGGAAGGTTTGGAGCAAAGAGCTATCGGACAATTAAGTGGCGGACAATTACAAAGAGCTTTATTAGGACGCGCACTTGTTTCCAATCCTAAGGTGGTCATCCTGGATGAACCCAACACATACATTGACAAACGTTTTGAGGCTCGTCTTTATGCGTTGCTGGAAGAAATCAACAAAGAGTGCGCCATCGTGCTGGTGAGCCACGACATTGGCACCATTTTGCAAAACGTAAAAAGCATTGCATGTGTAAACGGCACGCTGGATTACCATCCGGACACGGAAGTCTCTGCCGAATGGCTGGAAGCACATTTTGAATGTCCTATCGAACTGTTAGGACACGGCAACCTGCCTCATCGAATATTAAAATGCCATCATCATGAGGAGTAGAAGGCTGCTTTTAACGCCTTTTGCAACATTATCATTTACTTTTGAGACTTGATTAGCAAATGTTTGCTATCTTTGCCACATTGAAATTTAACGAGAAACTAAAAATAATTCATGAAACAGTACAACAAGATTAACAATCTGGTAGGCTGGCTCGCTTTTGCAGTGGCTGCATTTACTTATTGCATGACCATTGAACCGACAGCCAGCTTCTGGGACTGTCCGGAATTTATTACCACCGGATATAAACTGGAGGTAGGACACCCTCCTGGCGCACCTTTCTTCATGCTGACAGCCAATCTGTTCAGCCAATTTGCCAGTGATGCAACACAAGTGGCTAAAATGGTGAACATAATGAGTGCTCTAATGAGTGCGGCATGTATCCTGTTCTTATTCTGGAGTATTACTCACCTGACCAAGAAACTTATTTGCCCCGATGACAAAGAGATGACTACGGGCAAACTGATTACCATTATGGGATCAGGTCTGGTAGGCGCACTGGCTTATACATGGAGTGATACATTTTGGTTCAGTGCGGTAGAAGGTGAAGTATATGCGTATTCCAGCCTTTTCACTGCCGTTGTTTTCTGGCTGATTCTGAAGTGGGAGAACCGGGCTAACGAGCCTCATAGTGACCGTTGGCTGATTCTGATTGCTTACCTCACAGGATTGTCTATCGGTGTACACTTACTGAACTTACTTTGTATTCCAGCCATCGTACTGGTATATTATTACAAGAAAAACCCCAACGCCAACCTGAAAGGCAGTCTGATAGCCTTGGCTGGTTCCATGATTCTGGTAGCTGTCGTATTGTATGGCATCGTACCGGGTATCGTGAAAGTCGGTGGATGGTTTGAACTCCTGTTTGTCAACGACTTCGGCTTGCCATTTAATACAGGTGTCATCATTTATATGATTATTCTGGCCGCAAGCATTATCTGGGGTGTGTACGAAAGCTATACCGTGAAAAGCCGCAAACGGATGAATATCTCTTTCCTGACCACTGTCGGTCTGCTGGGTATTCCGTTCTACGGACATGGCTGGAGCAGCGTCTTTATTGGTATTATCGTACTGGCTATTCTGGCTATTTACCTCTTTGCCAATATCAGTGAAAAATACCGTGTCAGCGCACGCACGTTGAATACCAGTCTACTGGCCATGATGATGATTGTGGTAGGTTATTCTTCGTATGCGGTCATTGTGATCCGTTCTTCGGCTAATACGCCAATGGACCAGAACTCTCCGGAAGACATCTTTACTTTAGGAGAATACCTGGGACGTGAACAATACGGTACCCGCCCGTTATTCTACGGACAGACTTATGCTTCCAAACCTGCGCTGAAACCCACAGAAGGGGGATGTGTGTACGATGTGGAAGAGGGTGCTCCGGTGTACCAGCGGAAAGAAAAGGAACGTCCGGATGAAAAAGACAGCTACGAAATCGTACGTCATAAAACGGAATATAAATACGCCCAAAACATGTTGTTCCCACGTATGTACAGCGATGCACATGCACAGGCCTATGAAGACTGGCTGGGAGGAGTAGAAGGACGTCAGGTTCCCTACGACCAGTGTGGAGAAATGATTATGGTCAAGATTCCGACACAATGGGATAATATCAAGTTCTTCTTTATCTACCAATTGAACTACATGTACTGGCGTTATTTCATGTGGAACTTTGCCGGACGTCAGAATGACATTCAGGGACAAGGAGAAATCGAACATGGAAACTGGATTACCGGTATCTCATTTATTGACAACATGCTGATAGGTGACCAGACCTTGCTCCCAAGTGAACTGAAAAACAACAAAGGACACAATGTATTCTATTGTTTACCATTGATTTTGGGACTTATCGGTCTGTTCTGGCAAGCTTATAAAGGAGAAAAAGGTATCCAGCAGTTCTGGATTGTCTTCTTCCTCTTCTTCATGACCGGTCTGGCCATCGTACTTTACCTGAACCAGACACCGCAACAGCCTCGTGAACGAGACTATGCATATGCCGGTTCATTCTATGCCTTTGCCATCTGGATTGGACTGGGAGTGGCAGCCATAGCTGAATACCTGAGCAAGAAAATCAATGAAAAACCTGCGGCTATCTTAGCCAGCGTGGTCTGCTTGCTGGTACCCGCACAAATGGTAAGCCAGACATGGGATGACCACGATCGCAGCGACCGCTATACCTGCCGCGATTTCGGACAGAACTACCTGAACTCTGTACCGGAAAAGGGAAATCCGATTCTCTTTACCAATGGTGATAACGATACATTCCCCTTGTGGTATAATCAGGAAACAGAAGGTGTACGCACGGATGTACGTGTCTGCAACCTGAGTTATCTGCAGACTGACTGGTACATCGACCAGATGCGCCGTCCGGCATACGACTCTCCTTCAGTACCTATCAACTGGGATCGTATTGACTATGTATCCGGTCACAACGAAGCAGTATACGTACGTCCTGATGCCATGCCGACTATCCTTGAATTCTACAAAAAGAATCCAGAAGAGGCAGCTAAAGAGTTTGGAGATAATCCATACGAACTGAAAAACATTTTGGAACACTGGGTACGCTCACCGAAGGAAGACTTACAGATGATTCCGACCGACAGTATCGTCATAAAGCTGGATAAGGAAGCCATCAAACGTTCGGGTATGCTGGCACCTGATTCTATTCCGGAATACATGCATATCTCTCTGAAAGGTAAACGAGTACTGTATAAGAGCGAACTGATGATGCTGGAAATGTTGGCCAACACCAACTGGGAACGTCCGATGTACATGGCTATCACCGTGGGTTCTGACAATCATTTGAACCTGACCAATAACTTCTTGCAGGAAGGTCTGGCTTATCGCATCACTCCGTTTGACAATGCCAAATTAGGCAGACGACTCGACAGCGAAAAGATGTATGACAATCTGATGAACAAGTTCAAGTTCGGTGGTATTGACAATCCTGATATTTACCTGGATGAAACTGTATTACGTATGTGCGATACGCATCGCCGTATGTTCGTACAGCTGACCAGCCAGTTGATTAAGGAAGGCAAGAAGGATAAGGCACTGAAAGCACTGGATTATTGTGAAAAAGTGATTCCTTCTACCACTGTTCCACACGACTATCTAATGAGCAGTTCCAAGGAAATGGCTGAAAACTACCTGGCATTGGGACAAACGGAAAAAGCTGAAAAGATTCTCAATGAACTGGCCAACAATGCAGTAGAGTATGCTACCTGGTACTTGAGTCTGGACGATGCCCGTTTCGCAAGTTCATACGAAAACTGCATGCGTTATTTCTATATTTTAGATGATGTATGCAAGACCATGGCGCAAATGAAGAACAGCAAGACAGGCGAAGAAAATAAATCAGCTTTGCATTATGCTCAAAAGTTCGACCAACTGTACAAATTGCTGGAAAAACGAGTAGGCAATAGCGCTACTGCTCAGTAACCTAAAGATTGAATGTATCAGATACAGAATGTCATTCTGAATAGCACAGAGAATATTACCACCTTTGCTGGTTCAGAATGACATTCTTTTCTTTTCAAGTCTTCATACAAACCTGTTAAAAACGACGAAAAACATGTTCATAGAACAACCTCCACAAATTATCCGTCTGCTTTATCCAAAAGCTTTCTGGCGCATGGATAAGAAAGAAAGAGCTGTCTACCTCACCTTTGATGACGGTCCCATACCTGAAATCACTCCGTGGGTACTTGATTTGCTGGACAAATATGGAATAAAAGCCACCTTCTTCATGGTAGGCGATAATGTAAGGAAGCATCCTAAAGAATTCCAGATGGTAGTAGAACGCGGACACCGCATCGGCAATCATACTTTCAACCATATACGAGGATTCGAGTTCTTAAGTAAAAATTATCTGGCCAATACAGATAAAGCCAACGCTTATTTACAGACCAATTTATTCCGTCCCCCTCATGGGCACATGCGATGGATGCAATACCATGTGCTGAAAAAGAAATACCAGATTGTGATGTGGGATTTGGTTACGCGAGATTACAGCAAGCGGCTCAATGGCCCGCAAGTGTTTGAAAAAGTAAAGAAATATGTCCGGAATGGTTCTATTATCACATTTCATGACTCCTTGAAATCGGAAGAAAACCTTAAATATGCTCTTCCTCGCTCCATTGAATGGCTTTTAAAGGAAGGATATGAATTTAAAGTCTTTCCCTAAAAATAGAAAGGCGCAAAGCTGATATAACATTTGCTTTGCGCCTTGTCTATAATTATGTGGATATCTTATTTCTGAATAGTTACTGTCAGCGGATTACGTACTTTTTCAGCATAATTATTCAAATAATTTATCCAGTCTTCTGCTTTTTCAAAACCATATTTGCTCCATCCTGAACCCCAATAATAAACAAAATCATTACCCGGTTCATATGTAGACATACCTAATACATGCCCCAAGGCATCTCCTACTGGCTTTTCAAACAACTGTGTAGTAGCCTGTACAGGAGCAGGGAATACTGCTCCCACATATATAATACCGTTATCAGCTTTAGCATCTGTCGTGGGATCTGCATAAGAGATATATCCTTTAGCTGCATCAAAGGCATATCCTTCAGGATTTGCCGCATGAAGTACCAGACCGGCAGCAACAGGAGTTGCCTGCGTCAGATATTCATATGAAACAGTGGTCTTATTCAACTGAGAACCCTTATCAAGCTGTATAATACGAGTTTCTATCACATTTGAATCGTTCTTCACTACCAGAGGATTGAATACCAGCTTTACGGTAAAACGCAATGGTCCATTATCCAAAATCTCGTAGTCCTTGTAGCAATAAGGATATACAATCACAGAATCCGGCATCAAGGCAGTGGTACCACCTCCTAAAGTAGGCCCAACCGCATAGCAGTCCATTCCGTTACCATGGTCAACATGATAAGAGATGGCACGCGACAAGCTGTCAGCTTCCGCCTTCTTTCCGGCTTCTCTCAGCGCCTTGATTTCTGCACGTGCCGCAGAATCCAGTTCCATTGCGTAACGGTCCTCCACAACGAGCTCTTCTACACTCTTTGTAAAAATATCATATCCATAAGCTCTTTCCCCACTCTTCTGCAACGACGGACCATATGTACGATAAGCCACACGGTCATTCTCCCACGCAATGTCATCCAAACGTTCCGGATAGCAACGGCCATACACTACTGCATTAACTATTGAAGGAGTTCCTTGCTGTACTGTATAATTTACTGAAGCATTTGAAGCGATAGACACAGGAAATATCACCTTCTCATCGTATGTCAACTGATAAGGAACTTCCTGAGCCTTTTCATCGTAGATTACAAACTGTGCAGTATCAGAAAGATTCAACTGCGTATAAATATCACTTACAGGAATTTCTACCATTTCCCCTGTACGTTCAATACTCAAAGGGTTGGCAATTGTCACAATAACAGATTCTGATTTACTACATCCAGTCCACAATACAGTGGCACAAGCAGCGGCAGCAAACAAAGTCTTTCTCATAATATTATCTTTAGCTATTTACCAAAAAGTCATTCTGAGAAAGCCCATACATACTTCCCCAGAATGACATTCTATCTACAAATAAATATTAACTTATTTAGGTTGTTTACCGATATAAGCCAAAATACCACCGTCCACATACAATACGTGACCATTTACAAAATTAGATGCGTCAGAAGCCAGGAATACAGCAGGACCCATCAAATCTTCCGGAGTTCCCCAACGAGCAGCCGGAGTCTTAGCCACAATAAATGCATCGAACGGATGACGAGAACCGTCAGCCTGACGTTCACGCAAAGGAGCTGTCTGAGGAGTAGCGATATAACCCGGACCGATACCATTACACTGGATATTGAATTCACCATATTCAGAAGCAATGTTACGAGTTAACATTTTCAAACCACCCTTTGCAGCTGCGTATGCAGAAACAGTTTCACGACCCAATTCACTCATCATAGAACAGATGTTGATAATCTTTCCGTGACCTTTCTTAATCATGCCAGGAATAACAGCTTTTGAAACGATAAACGGTGCGTTCAAATCTACATCAATAACCTGACGGAACTGATCAGCTGACATTTCACACATCGGAATACGTTTGATGATACCTGCATTGTTTACCAGAATATCAATTACACCAACTTCTTTTTCTACCTGTGCCACAAGTGCATTTACGGCATCTTCATTAGTTACGTCACATACATAACCATGTGCATTGATTCCTTCTTCTTTGTATGCAGCCAAACCTTTGTCAACCAATTCCTGTTTAATGTCGTTAAACACGATAGTTGCACCAGCTTTAGCAAAGGCTGTAGCAATAGCAAAACCGATACCGTAAGAAGCACCTGTTACAAGAGCTACCTTACCTTCAAGTGAAAAGTTTACCATAATAATTATAAATTTTAAAGTCATCCATTGTTCCCCGAAAAACAGAGAACAACTTTATGTTATTGTTTAAAGTTCTTTCTCTCTACGCAGACAAAAATACAAAAGTTAGCTGGAATCCAGGTACAATATTTGTTCACAAAACCTATAAAATTGTGCTACTTCTTGTGTATTTATTGATTTTTTCTACTAAAAATACGTTCCATCGTACTTTCTTACTCAATTCATACGTACCAATAACTCACAAATTTTATCCTGCAGTTTACGAGCCTGACGAGCTTTCAATACATTTTGATTAATGATAACAAAAGAAATTTTGTGCCCGTTCACAGATGTCAAATAACCAGCCAACGAACTAATTCCTGTAACAGTTCCTGTTTTTGCCCTTACATTACGGAAGGCCTTCCCCGTACGCATTCTCCCCTGAAGTGTACCATCAACTCCTGCTACAGGCAGGCAGTCATACAAAATCTGGAACATGGATGGATGACAATAAGCATAATTCAAGTATGCTAAAATCAGACGAGGAGATACATAATTATACAAAGAAACACCGCTCCCGTCTACAATCTGATAATTTTCGGAATCATACCCCAGTGTATTTCGCATAAATCTTTTTACTACTTCCTGACAATCCTTAAAAGAAATATGTGAAGTATGTTTTCCATTCATACGCCCTAACTGACGAAACAATGCTTCCGCAGAAAGATTGTCACTTTCCTTTAAGGCACGCTTCAATACGGCTTCTACCGGACGGCGACAAGTGTAAATCCACTGTACAGTATCGGGAGTAGTCAAAAAGAAAATACTGTCTTTCGACACGGATAACCCTTCTTTTTTAAGCTTGTAGCAGAACGTATCCATAAAGAAACGTTTGGAATCATATAGATTTAAAGTACGCTTACGCACAGATGAAATATTTCCTGACACCTCAATTGTATTACCATTGGTAAGCCAGTCGCGTGTAATTTTTAACCGTCCTGCGCCGGAATCCAGACTTACAGACTGGTTGCTTAACTGATAATAATCTGACTCTGGAGTAATTTCCACAGTGCCAACTTGCCCTTTAGAAGAAGGAGAAACCTTAATATCCACACAACCTCTGTTCAGCATAAGCGGCGAAAGATAAGGTTGAAAAGCTTCCGGAGTATCATCCCATGACCAGCCTTCTCCCCAATATATAGAATCCATCAAAGAAACATCACCCACAAGTTTTCCAGAAATGGCTTGTATACCTGCCTCCTTTACAGCCCTGACCAGAAAGTCCATATCCAGTTCCATAAACTCCGGATCAAAATCTCCTTTTACGTACAGATTTCCTTTCAATATACCTTTTTCCACCACACCGTCGTACGAAAGTGTAGTCTGAAATTGAAAATCCTTTCCTAATACGTCTAAAGCCGTTACCGCAGTAACCACTTTCTCAATAGAAGCCGGCCGGTACAACTTGTCTGCCTGATAGCTATAAAGCTCCTTGCCTGCGGTTAAATCATGAACCACAATACCTACTTCCGAGGTTTTCAACAAGGGGTCGGTAGATATTAACTTGTTTAACTCATCTGTTAATAACGTCTGGGCATGAAGAAAACCGGCCCAAAGAAATAAAAAAAATAATACTCCGCTTATCCGTTTCATTCAACACTTCAATTTATAACTCGCGAAAGATTTCGCCTACCGTAGGATGTGGAAAGACATACTTTTTCCAGTCCGAAAGTTTACGTCTGTCTTCTATCATCATTCCTGCCTGAATAATTAATTCAGACGCCGGATTTCCCAGCAAATGTACTCCTAAAATTTCTTCATCTTCTCCTACCAGTACCTTGCAGACTCCATTCACACCTTCATTTTCAGCCACAAAACGCCCTGAATAAGCTGCAGGCAAGCTTACTACACGATAGACAAGGCCTTCACGTACAAGCGCTTCTTCGGTATAACCGACAGAAGCAATTTCCGGATTGGTATAAACAACTCCCGGTATGGCACGATAACTCATGGCATCTGTTTTTCCTAAAATATGATGAACTGCCACCTCTGCTTCACGTACAGCCGTATGAGCCAACAAGGATACTCCATTCAAATCACCACACACATATACTCCCGGTACAGAAGATTGCAGATGTTCATCTACCTTCACCATTCCACGTGCCGTAAGTTCCAGATTCAGGTTTTCTAATCCAAATCCGCTCATTACCGGCCGGCGTCCTACGCTCATCAACAGTTTTTCGGCACAAACGCTGTTTTTTTCTTCTCCGCAAGTATATTCTATTTCTATTCCGTCTTCCTTCTGTATCACTCCAATTACTTTTGTATTCAGTAAGAACTTCACCCCTCTCTTGGCATAATCTGCCCGTAGAAGGCCCGACAATTCCTTGTCCATTCCTCCCAAAATCTCATCCATCATTTCCACAACCGTTACTTTCACTCCCAAACTATGGAAAAACGAAGCAAACTCCATACCGATAACTCCTCCTCCCACAATTACTAAAGAAGAAGGGATTTCTTTATTGTCCAATGCTTCCCGATGAGTCCAGTAGCTTACTGAATCAAGCCCTGCCACAGGAGGAATAAAAGTCGCACTGCCTGTACATACTATCATCTGTTCACATTCATACAACTCCTCACCACAACGAACAGTATGTGCATCCTGAATATAAGCTTCACCCTGCACCAAAGTGACTTTTTGCGCCGCAAGTTTCGCTTTGATACCCAGCACCAGTTTTCTGACTACCTTCGTCTTTCTGGCTATAATCTTTCCTAAGTCGGCAGAAACCTCTTTTACATTAACACCGTATTTCGATGCATGTAAAGCCGTATCATGTACTTTCGCCGCATATAACAAGGTCTTTGTGGGAATACATCCCTCGTTCAGACAAACTCCGCCCACGTTATTTTTTTCAAACAGAACCACACTCAGTCCTGCTTTTCCAGCCATTTCAGCAGCTGTGTATCCAGCCGGGCCACCACCAATTACAGCCAATTGATACTTCATAATCCGTTCAAATTTTTAGGAATAGTTATTCTTCACGATAGTCTGCATGAGGATTGCGCTCTTTTGCACAAGCCACGAATCCGTTCAAATCAGCCGGGTCAAAATTAATAAACCCTTTCGTATAATATATGGTAATTCTGCCTTTCAACAACGAATCTTTCTTACGCAATACAATCCGTCTTACTCCATACGCCTTAATACTTCCACTGAAACCTCTTTTCAGCCAGATATCCCCATTTTCCTGTATTAGAATACGCGTCATCTGTTCATCGATTAACAACAAAACAGGAAGCACAATCGGCATCAGATTCCAATAGTTTTCTGTATGCAAAGCCATCAGCACAATGGCAATAATCACAATAATGACTCCTAGCCACACTTTAAAAGGAGTTCTGCGGATTTTAAACTCACGTACCATAGTATTCTTATCAGTTAATTATTTGTCTCAATCATAAAATTGAATTGTTTCGTTCTTTTTCAACAAGCAACGAATAAAATCTTCCTGATTCTTAGGAGACAGACAAATGGAACGAACTTTTCCATGTTTTTTAAAAACGACTTCAAGCCGTTCGAACGACAACGCGGGTTGCCAGAAAGTCATCGAACGGACTTTCCGTATACGAAGAATCTGCTCTATTTCAAGTGAAGCATTGGGGATAAACCGTCCGGTCTCGACTTTCAGCCAGCCATCTCCTGTAATTACATACTGCGTATGAATCAGCATTTCGATTTCAAAAATCACCACAGTTGCACACAGAATTGTACACAGCAGATAATGTTCCCAGAAAAAAAAGAATAACAACACAGAAGTTATTCCTATCACTATCCAATACCACCAACCAACTTTTGATTGAAAAGTACGATTCATTGTCTGATTTTTTGATTTAATTTCCCGTGAAGATAAGAAATTCTGCTTGAAAACAAAACATCTCCAACGCATCTTTAAGTATTTTAAAAATCAATCTACAGAGACACACAAAAAAGAATGCTTTTGAGCATCATATAACTGACTTTTTTGTAGTTTTGCGTCATAATACCCAATCTTATGATAAGAAAATTCGATTTTCTCGTTATCGGTTCAGGAATTGCCGGAATGAGCTTTGCGCTGAAAGTGGCGCATAAGGGTTCGGTTGCACTGATCTGCAAGGCCGGACTGGAAGAAGCGAATACCTACTATGCACAGGGAGGCATCGCTTCAGTAACCAACCTGAAGGTGGATAATTTTGAAAAACATATCCACGACACCATGGTTGCAGGAGACTGGATCAGCGATCCTGCCGCTGTAGAAAAGGTTATCTGCAACGCGCCTTCTCAAATAGAAGAGTTAATTAAATGGGGAGTAAACTTTGACAAAAAAGACAACGGAGAGTTCGACCTGCACAAGGAAGGCGGACATTCTGAATTCCGTATTCTCCATCATAAAGACAATACTGGTGCTGAAATACAGACCAGCCTGATAGAAGAAGTAAAACGTCATCCCAATATCACCGTCTTCAGTAATTTCTATGCGGTAGAAATCATCACCCAGCACCATTTGGGAATTATCGTTACGCGCCACACGCCGGGAATCAAATGTTTTGGTGCTTATGTGCTGAATGAAAAAACAGGGGAAGTAGATACATTCCTTTCTAAAATTACTGTCATGGCCACTGGAGGATGTGAAGCGGTTTATACTCACACCACCAATCCTTTGGTTGCTACAGGCGATGGTATTGCCATGGTATATCGTGCCAAAGGAGTAGTAAAAGACATGGAGTTTATACAATTCCATCCTACGGCCTTATATCATCCGGGCGACCGCCCCAGCTTCCTTATCACAGAAGCTATGAGAGGATACGGAGGTGTACTGAGAAACTTGTCGGGTGAAGAATTTATGCAGAAATATGACCCGCGCCTTTCATTGGCTCCTCGTGACATCGTGGCACGTGCCATAGACAATGAAATGAAACAACGTGGTGAAGACCATGTATACCTGGATGTAACGCATAAAGATCCGGAAGAAACAAAGAAACATTTCCCCAACATTTATAAAAAGTGTCTGAGCCTGGGAATTGATATTACAAAAGATTATATCCCGGTAGCACCGGCTGCACATTATTTGTGTGGAGGTATCAAGGTCGATTTGGACGGACAATCCAGCATCAAGCGCCTGTATGCTTTGGGAGAATGTTCTTGCACAGGATTGCATGGAGGTAACCGCCTTGCATCCAATTCACTGATAGAAGCCATTGTTTATGCGGATTCTGCCGCTAAACACGCACTCAGTGTACTCGACCGTTACGATTTCAACGAAGATATTCCGGAATGGAATGCAGAAGGCACTATCAGCAACGAAGAACGAATTCTGATTACACAAAGTATGAAAGAAGTCAACCAGATTATGGAGTCGTATGTAGGTATCGTACGAAGCAACCTCCGTCTGGTGCGTGCATGGAACCGTCTGGATATTCTCTATGAAGAAACAGAGCGCCTGTTTAAACGTGTAAAGGCTTCCAGAGAGATTTGCGAGCTCCGTAACATGATTAATGTAGGTTACCTGATTACTCGCCAGGCAATGGAAAGAAAAGAGAGCAGAGGGCTTCATTACACGATTGACTATCCTCATCCAAGCAAAGACAATGCAGAGAAATAAAATTTCTAATTAATATTTTCACAAGCCGGGGTAAATACTCCGGCTTTTTTATATTCTCCTCTGAAAATTCTACTCTAAACACAACACTCCAAAGTAGCCCCTCTTCCAGAGGGATTTTCGTGCGTTCTGAGCGCATCCGGATATTCCGGTGAAGAATGACTCTCCTTTTCGGAGAAAACGTCTCCTGCCGCATTTCTGAGAGCCGATTGAACAGGAGGTAAAGAAACAAGGGAAGGCAAGGCAAGGGAAGAAAGAAACCGTCAGCAGAAAGAGGAAGCGGCCTGCCGCGGAAGGAGCGGAAACGGACAGTACGGACAACAAAAAAGCCCCGAAGTATTTCTACCTCAGGGCTTCAGTTAAAACGGCGACTACCTACTCTCCCACTATACGCAGTACCATCGGCGTGACGAAGCTTAACTTCTCTGTTCGGAATGGGAAGAGGT
>ERZ1027150.223-NODE-223-length-52029-cov-12.712895_pt1 | contig 52029 bp, 50 predicted proteins | sample MGYA00519276_ERZ1027150 | MGnify/ENA primary metagenome ERZ1027150 (study PRJEB26926, sample SAMN06164860) | human gut metagenome | biome: ENVO:00009003; feature: ENVO:2100002; material: ENVO:00002003 | host: Homo sapiens | place: USA | collected 2012 ... | reverse complement strand
AAATCCAGATTAAGAGCTGGCAGGAATATAAATAAGGTATACCAAAGGTAGAAAATAAGAACGTCAAAGCGCTTGCAACAAAACGCTTTGACGTTTAGATTAAAACGCCAGTGCGTTTGAAGTAAAATGCACTGGCGTTTCAACTAAAACGTCCTTGCGTTTTCCCTTAAACGCAAGGACGTTTTTTTCATATACCTTTTTCTTATTTCAAAGCGGCTTCTATATCAGCCATAAGTTCTTGAAATTCAGCCTTTGTATAACCTACTGAGGCATGAATCAACTTACCGTCTTTTCCGAACAGATACGCTCTGGGAATTGTCTGGTCAGCAAAAAGAGAGAAGACCTCCCGTTTTGGATCCGGATAGAGCGGGAAACTGAATTTCTTCCGTTCATTGTATTTTTTCAGTTCTGCATCCGTATGCTCCCGGCCGATAACTAACAGCTTGAAATCCTTGTTATCCTTGTATTTCGGCCACAAGGTCTTCTGAACTTCTGCCAGTTCTATCTGACAAGGACCGCACCACGTAGCAAACAAACTGACCAGCACTACCTTTCCTTTCAAATCGGCAGGTGTCACTTTACCATATATCTCCGAACTCAGGGTAATGACAGGCATGGCATCACCTAAACTGATTTTTTCTTTCCCGGTGTCTTGTGCTGAAGCAGCCAGTACGCCCATCCAAATCAGACACAAAAGGCTCCAAATCCGTAAATTTCTCATTGTTCTTTCCTTTCTATAAAATGTTAAACCCTGACAAATATACCGTAAACCGCTGGAAAATCCGCCAAGGAGTCTATCTTTGTAAATAGTTTTAACGAAAAACAAGAGCGCGTATGATGACATTTATCTCGTGTGCCAAGACTATGACTGCACGTAGCAAAACCCCATATCCAGAAAGCAGTACCCCTCATTTTCTGAAAGAGGCCCGCGAAAACGCCTTGTATATGAACCAGTTTACTGCCGAAGAGCTGGCTCAGATGCTGAAAGTGAATCCGAAGTTAGCAGCCGAAAACTATCTGCGCTACCACGAGTTCCTTTCACCGGAGACTCCTGCCCTGCCGGCTCTTCTGGCCTACACAGGCATCGTGTTCAAGCGCATCCATCCGGCTGACTTTACCGCAGAAGATTTCCGGTATGCCCAACAGCATTTGTTGATTACCTCTTTCTTATACGGATTGCTCCGTCCGCTGGACAGTATTCAAAATTACCGTTTGGAAGGCAATGTACGGTTACCGGAACACGAACGGAAAACCATGTTTGAATACTGGCGCCCTTTGCTGACGGACCATTTCATTGATGCCATCCGGCAGCAAGGAGGCATTCTTGTCAACCTGGCCAGTGGTGAAATGAAAGACTTGTTCGACTGGGAAAAAGTCTGTCAGGAAGTACAGGTCGTTACGCCCGAGTTCTACACCCTGAAAAACGGGAAACCTACCACGGTAGTTATCTATGCCAAGATGTGCCGGGGCGAGATGACCCGCTTCATCCTGAAAAACCGGATAGCACATCCGGAACAACTGAAAGACTTTGAATGGGAAGGATTTTCCTATCACGGAGAAGAAGACGGAAAAATGCATTTCATTCTCCAATAAAAAGGAGCGGTCTGCCGAGCCATTTCTCCCGACAGACCGCCATCAATCAAATGAAATCTATTTCTTATTCTTCAGCACCGTTACATTCAATATCCGTAGCCAAAGTTACGTAGTTCAATACTGAAGTACCGTCTACCAATGCCTTTTCTGTTTCTGTAGTTTCAGTTGTCAAGCATTTTCCTTTACCAGAAATCAGGGCATTGTACATCTTCACTTGTGTACCGGCACGCAAGCGAACACCCTGTTTCTCACCACCATTACCAATCAAGGTCAGGTTAGCCAAAGTAGGACAAGCTACCGGAGTGGCTGCAAAGTTCTTACCGTTGTTATCGCATTCCATCAAACAGTCGCAATCAAATCCGAGTGTTTCCTTTGCTTCCTGATAAGCCACCAGGAACTGGCCGCGTCCGTTCCATCCTTCAGTCCAGTCGAAAGAGTCATCACTACAGTTGGTCACTACCATGTGTTTCACGTCAACGCTACCACCGAAGAATTCAAAACCGTCGTCAGAACCATTGTAAGCCTGTACGTATTCTACTGTAGTACCGTTACCTACGCCATAGAAAGAAATACCGTTTGCTTCATGTTCAGAGTCCAATGCATATCCGGTATTTTCCAGACGAATATATTTCAGTGTACCAGAGTTATCATTGTCAGCAGAACCTCCATAAGCTGCATCACCGATTTCTGATTTACCGGTACCACCTTCTGCATTGGTATGAGCTTTACCGCAGATGTGCAAACCGCCCCATGCACCAGATTCCTTTTTATCTGAAGTCATGATGATCGGATTTTCTTTTGTTCCTACAGCCTCAATCTTAGCACCCTGCTGCACCAAGATATAATCTACAGACTCATCGTCGGTCATGGCAACAATTTTCACACCTTCCTCAATAGTCAGTGTAGCGCCAGTCTTCACAATATATTCACCGCTAAGTGCATATACTTTATTCTTCAATAAAGTCTTATTGGCAGTCAGTTCACCTTGCAGAATTTCTTCAGCATTGGCACTTGTTTCATCACCGTTGCCGCTTGTACGAATCCATCCGGCTGTCCAGTCATTATTAGCCGGAACTGCACCACGATAAGCAGCTGCTTCAAAGAAATTATCTACCTTCGTCATGTCGGCTCCACCGTCAATCGTACCGACAAATTTGTTTGTAAATGTATTGCTGAAATTATAATTGATTGCGTTATTGTTTGCTGTAGCCAAGAACAACTCTGAAGAATACGTATCTGCAACAGGAGGTTCCGGATTCGGAGTGTTGTCATCTTCACTACAAGCAGTACACAAAGTCATAGCAGCGATTGCAGCCATCGACATAAATTTCAAGTTCATTGTTTTCATACTTTTCTCGTTAATAAAAAGTTTAGAATAGTGTTCAATTTTTTCCTTTATGAATTTTTATAATGTATAGCTAAAACCTAACTCAAAAGCAGTTCCTCTTCCGTAGCGTTCCACTTCCAGTTTTCTGCCGTCTTTCACTTCCTGCTTGAAGACGATATCCTGGTTCAGCAAGTCGGTCATCTGCAACTTAAAGTTCCAGTGGTCATTCAGCTTATAAGTGGCTACGAAATCCAGTGTATGCAAATCCTCCTGTTTCACATCGCCCAATCCGGAGATACCTACCGCATGAATGCGTGGTCCTTGCAGGTTATAGAGCAGCGTAGCAGTCAGCTGTGTATCGTTCTTAAACTTAGGCGCATAGCTGATATCCGCATTCACCAGATAAGGAGAAGCTCCCTGCAGGGAACGCTGTGCGTTGGTATAGGCTCCACCTTCCGGCAATTGTACGTTGGTGTACATGTAAGAAGCATTGGCTCCTACGCGGAAGTCGCGGAACAGTTCTCTGCGAAATTCCACTTCCACTCCGGCAGCCACACCTGTATCTGCATTCTGGAAAGAGTGAACGGCCGCCCCGCCCGACAAGGTCTGTGTACGTTCAATCGGGTCTTCCAGGATTTTTGCATAACCCGTAATAGAGAACATATTGTTGCTGTTCTGCTGGTCGAAGCGTTCGTAACGTAAGTCGATATTGTAGTTATATCCGTTCTTCAATTCTGCATTACCTCGGATCATGGCTGCTCCATACGATTCCTGATAGAGGAAAGGAGCCATTTCGATAAATGACGGACGAGTTACCGTACGTGAGAACGAGAAGCGCAGACTGTTGGCATCGTTCACGGTATATTTCAAATTTAATGCCGGAAAGAAATCATGGCAGTTCACCTCATTCCGTTTGGCTTCACCCCCGTCTGTAGCATAATTCACCCACTGGTGACTGTATTCATAACGTACTCCGATATTCACCAGGAAATTGGCTGTCGGGTAATATTCCGCGTCAATAAATCCGGCATAAATGGAGTGTCCGGCATCATACTGGTCTTTCGGCTGCTGGTCACGGATTATAGAAATGTCTCCATTGGCAATATGGTCATACCCCATAAAGCTGGAAGTCTCGTAAATATCCTCTATTTCAGGATTGAAACGGCTTACATCATAGTAAAAACGTGTAGAACGGAACGTACGGCTCTTGTCTTTATAAGTAGCTCCCATACGTATCAGGTTATTGTCTCCATAGCGATAAGAGCTTCGCAAATCGCCCACCCATTCTTCTTCATTCAGCGAGCCGAAATAACGCATATTCTCCTGCTTGTTCAGGTCGAACAGTTCCAGAGAGTTACCTGCCTTTTCAAACATCACCTGTCTGCGGTCCGGCTCTTCGCTGGAAGTCTTGCTGTACGAACCGCTCCAGTTCAAGTCCCACTGCTTTCCAAACTCATGGTGTCCGTTCAGCTGATGATTTTGAAGTGTATAAATGTGGGTTACAGAGTTGTTACCTATCAGTTCATTGTCTTCATAGTCTTCTCCCTGTCGCAACATGTAGGTATTCTCCGCATTACGTGCATAAAAGAAGGTATATCCTATGCGGTCAGCATCTCTCAGCGTATAAGCCAGGTTACCAAGACCAGCCAGTTTCAGTTCCTGACGGTAACTGTCGTAATTAAAGCGGTCGAGGGTAGTACCTCCGGCCTCAAGGGTACGATAAAAAGCATCTTTTGTGGTTTCATTGGTATTGCTTGCACTTAACGCGGCCAACAGACTCAGATTCTGTCCATTCACATCCCAGTTCTTTCCACCGGCTATATTACCGCCAAATTCCGGAAGACTTGTACTCTTATTCACATCGAAAGTTGTATGAAAAGGATTTTCCTTTGTAATGGCAGTAGAAAAGTCCGCTTTAGGCATATCAATGTACTTCTGATTAATGCCCGGATTACGGAACAAGGAATATTGCTGATCCATTTTATAGAAATCCTGGAAAAGTGTATTGAACCGGCCTCCCGTATTGAAACCGATGGAGAAAAAGTCTTTTCCGGTATTTTCTTTGGTACTGATATCAATGTGTGCGCCTGAATAATCTGCAAATGTTCCTGCTTCATATACTTTACTTACCGTTATGTTTCGTACCGTACTTGAAGGAAATAAATCCAAAGGAATCAATTTGTTATCCGGATTAGGGGAAGCAATCGGCAGCCCGTTTAAGGTAGTCGTACTATAACGGTCGCCCAATCCGCGCACAATCAACTGCCCTGCACTGGCAATCGAGATACCGGTTATTTTTTTCACGCCTTCCTGTACATTACTGATGCCTTTCACGCTCATTTCTTTTGCCCCAAGGTTTTCAATGGCCACAGTGGCTTTCTGGCGTTCCATGCTCAACGCACGTTCACCTTCCAGGTTTTTACGTGCTACGACGGAAACTTCGCTCAAAGTCTGCGCATCGCTTTCCATTTCAAAGTTCAGCACCACATCTTTACCTTTTGCTTTTACACCGCCAGCTTTAATATCGGTGTATCCCACGTATTTCACTACCAGTTCATACTCACCACCGGGAACATCCAAGATATAATTCCCGTCAAGGTCGGCCACAGCTCCCACTGTGGTACCCAGCACTTGTACGGTAGCTCCCGTCAAGGGTTCTTTAGTCTGCTTGTCTATAATGGTACCTTTTATGGTTTCTGCCATCACTGTCATGGTAGAAAATCCCCAAAAACTGGTCATCAAAACAACCTTTTCAAAACCTAATTTCATACTTTTGTCATGCATTTCTGTTTCCAGTGCAAAGATGGGAGGTTTATATTACAAGGTTACTTCGCACTATATACATTCCATTAACACCTTCATTACATTTCTATTTCTGACATAACCCCCTACAATAACCCTCTCTTTTTATCTTTTCCTCTCCATTTATAAGAGGGATATTCATAGTTTTTCCTATTTTTGTACAGACCAAAATAAATAAGATTATGTATCCTTTGAAATTCAAACCTATTTTAAAATCGACCCTTTGGGGAGGAGAGCGTATTATTCCTTTTAAACAACTGGACTGTCAGCAGGAACAAGTGGGCGAAAGCTGGGAAATCTCAGACGTACCGGGCGACGAATCTGTAGTAGCAGAAGGTGCAGATGCCGGCAAGAACCTGACTCAGCTGATGGAAGAATATAAAGGAAAGCTGGTGGGAGAAGAGAACTACAAGCGATTCCAAGGCAAATTCCCTTTGCTTATCAAGTTTATTGATGCCAAGCAGGATTTATCTATTCAGGTACACCCTGACGATGAACTGGCCATGAAACGCCATCAGTCTATGGGTAAAACAGAAATGTGGTATATCATCGACAATACTGGTGGAGAAGCACACTTGTATTCTGGTCTGAAAAAACAGATTACTCCGCAGGAATATGCCGACATGATTGAAAACAATACGATTTGCGATGCCCTCGACAAGTATGATGTACAGCCGGGTGATGTATTCTTCTTGCCGGCAGGACGTATCCACAGCATCGGAGCCGGATGCTTCCTGGCAGAAATACAGCAGACTTCCAACATCACGTACCGTATTTATGACTTCAACCGTAGAGACAAGAACGGTAACCTGCGTGAACTGCATACGGAACTCTCAAAAGATGCCATCGACTATACCGTATCTGATGATTATCGTACGCACTATGAACCGCGCAAAGACGAACCGGTGGAACTGGTAAGCTGTCCGTATTTCACTACTTCTGTTTATAACCTGACAGAAACCATGAACATGGACTACAGCGAACTGGATTCGTTTGTCATTTACATCTGCATGAAGGGAGCCTGCACCGTTACTGACAACGAAGGCAACCGCATCAGCGTAAAAGCAGGTGAATCAGTATTGTTCCCGGCTACTACCCAGAATCTGGAAGTTGTACCGGAAGGAGAAGTATCTTTCCTGGAAACTTATGTATAATCTGATTTGATTTATACTCATTGCTGAGTCCTTTTCTATTGTCCTTTTTCAGGCAAAGAAAGGGACTCAGTCATTTTTTACAAATGCATTAGGTGATACGCCTGTAATCTGACGGAACACACGGTTGAAATGGTTGGGAGTGGCAAAACCTACTTCGTATGCTATCTGCTGCATGGTTCTCCCCCCATCGGCAAAAAGTTCAATAGCCCGCATGATTCTCAGATTGTTTACATAATAGCTGAAACGTATGCCCGACTCATTGAACAAACGGCTCAGATTACGTACAGAGAAGCCGAAATGAGCAGCTAATTGCGGCATTTTCAGATTCTCATGCAAATGCTCCTGCAAATATGCCAGAATAGGATGCAAACGTGCATCATTGGGAATGGCCAGTGTCTTCAACAGAAATCCCATATTCTGACTGATGGAAGGAAGCAGTTTGAAAAAGCTGAGTGCAAAAGCATACAGGTCAGGCAAATCAACTTGCTTTATTTCAGAACCTTTGGAGGCTATAAATTTCAAGTTCTCTGCAACAAAAGAATTGATGTGATAAATTGAAAATGCCTGAGGCCCCATATCGTCGCCATAAATATCAAAAGATAGATAAAATATAACGAGTGAAGTCTGGCGGTTATTACTGCACAATTCATGCTCTGTACCGCTGGGTATCCAAGCAATATGCTTTTCGGGGACAAAATAGCTTTCAGGACCAATCTGCACATGCAACGTACCAGAAAGAGTATAGACAATTTGATATTTATCATGTATGTGTCCAGACAGATTAATCTCTTCCCAACCGGTCTTCTTGATGCGGATAGTCTCTTTACTCGTCTGATTTATCAGCGAGATATAGCTTTTTTGTTCCTGATTCATTCCTCTATAATGGCTTAAAATGGTAATCTTTTTGCATAAATCGCAAATTCAGCATAAAAATAAAGGTTTAATTTTGCACCTACAATAGAAGAGACTATAAATTATCGTTGAAATTATGATGAAATGTATTTTTGCAATTGCAGTTTTGTTGGTAGGATACACTCTACGCCTGTGGGCTGGCCCAGAAAAGAGTTTCCAAAACAAACAGGAGAGCATAAAAGTAGAAATCACTGAAGGACAGATTGATGTGATAAGTGGAGTCATCTATTCACAAGTCATCACTACCCGGAGCAACCGTGCGTTGCGAATGACAGTCTTAGTTCCAAGAACTCGTACGCTAAAACCGGCAATTGTATATTTCCCCGGAGGAGGATTCACCACTTCAAGTTATGAGAAGTTTATTGAAATGCGCATGGCATTGGCCAAAGCAGGCTTTGTAGTTGCATCAGCAGAATATCGGACCGTTCCAGATAAATTCCCGGCATTGGTCATAGACGGAAAAGCTGCTGTACGTTTCTTAAGAGCACATGCGACACAGTTTGGCATTGACACTACCCGCATCGGGGTTATTGGAGATTCTGCAGGAGGATATGTATCGCAAATGCTAGGCACAACCAATGGAGAAAAAGCATTTGACCAGGGAGATTATCTGAATCAGTCATCCGATGTGCAAGCAGCTGTTACTATTTACGGAATCAGCAACCTGCTGAATATCGGAGAAGGATATTCCGAACAAATTCAGCAAGTACATGCTTCACCGGCTGTCACAGAAGCATTGCTCGTACACGGACCAGCTTTTGCCAGCTTCCCTGGTGCCAGCATTCTGTCGGATCCGAAGAAAGCAATGGAAGCCAGTCCGCTGGGACATATAAAGGAAAACATGCCTCCTTTCCTGATTATGCATGGCACCAACGACAAACTTGTATCTCCCGTACAAAGTGACCAGTTGTTCGAGGCCCTGACTAAGAAAGGCAACAATGCCACTTATATCAAAGTGGAAGGTGCAGGACATGGCGATTTATACTGGTTCCAAAAACCGATTATCGAAAAAGTGGTCGACTGGTTTCAAACAATTTTCCAATATCACACAGAAAAATGAATAAAAGACTAATTACAAGCATAGGAGTTCTTTCTTTTTTTATCTATACTACCGCGCAAGAACGGGTTCTTTCTATCGATGAGTTGTTCCAACTGGCTGACCAGAACAGCAAAAGCATCCAACTTCATTCGCTGGCCATTGATGAAACGACACAGGCAGTAGAAGTGGCTAAAAATGCCAAACTTCCCTCCATCCGGGCACAGGTAGACCTTAACTACATTGGTGACGGCTGCATGACAGACCGAGATTTCAGCAACGGCATACATGCCGATATGCCGCATTTTGGTAATTCTTTTGTACTCAAAGCCTCACAGACTATCTACGCCGGAGGAAGTATCAATGCTAATATCCAGAAAGCGAAGCTGCAACAGCAACTGGCACAACAGACTTATCAAAACAACCAGCAGGATTTGCGCTTCATGCTGTTGGGATATTATCTTGATTTGTTCCAACTGAGAAACCAACAAACGGTTTACGAAAAGAACATTGAGCAGACACATCTATTGGTAAAGGATATGCGGGCTGCTTATCAACAAGGTACGGCACTGAAGAGTGACATTACCCGTTATGAACTACAGTTGCAGAATTTACAATTAGGCCTGACCTCTACTATCAACAGACTCAACGTCCTGAATTACAAACTGACAACTACTGTCGGACTGGACCCTTCGGTACATATTGTACCAGACTCCACGGCACTGTTCCGTATCAATGTAGACAAACAGCATGAAACGACTTGGATGGAAGCTTCCCAGGAATCTCCAGAACTCCAACAGGCACACACGGAAATCAAACTGACTCACAACCAGCAGAACCTGATCCGCTCGGAACGCAGACCTCACATCAGTCTGACGGCAACCAACGAATTTAACGGACCGATTTTGGTGGAAGTTCCACCATTAAACAATAACTTCAACTACTGGTTTGCCGGAGTAGGTATCTCATACAACTTGGATGCTTTGTTCAAGAGCAAGAAGAAACTGAAACAAGCACGGATAGCTACTTCAAAAGCAGAAAAAAACTACCAGCTGGTCAAGGAAGAAATTGAGAATAAGGTGCACGAAGCGTACGTAAACCTGAATGAGGCTTACGTAAGACTACAGACACAGCAGAAAAGCGTACAGCTGGCGCATGAGAACTTCCGTATCGTGCGGCAACGTTACCTGAACGGTCTGTCACTGATTACCGACATGCTGGATGCCAGCAACATGCAGCTGGACATGGAATTGCAACTGGCCAACTACCAGATAGGTATATTGTATCAATATTACCTGCTGAAAAAAATTACGGGAACACTTTAATGAAATGCATATTTACACAAAAACAAAAAAATATATGATGCGAAACAAAAAAAGAGCTATTTCTAATTTCTTTATACTGCTGGTCCTCGTAGCCGGTATCAGCTGGGTTTGCGGCAAATTTATCCACCTGGGCAATGTGGAATATACAGACAATGCCCAGGTGAAACAGCACCTGACCCCAGTCAGCACACGGGTGCAGGGCTTCATCAAGAAAATCTGCTTTGAGGAATACCAGACAGTGAAAAAAGGAGACACACTGGCTATCATAGAAGATACGGAATACCGTCTGAAAGTGGCACAGGCCGAAGCTGACTATCACAATGCACTGGCCGGAAAAAGCGCCATGCATACCACTATCAACACCACACAGAACAATATCCTCGTAACAGATGCAGCCATTGATGAGCAGCGTATTCGTCTGCAAAATGCCCAGACAGATTACAAACGTTATCAGGAGTTGCTGAAAGAAGAAGCCGTTACTCCCCAACAATTCGACCGGGTAAAAACGGATTACGAAGCTACACAGGCACGCTATGAACAGCTGTTACGCCAGAAACAATCGACTTTGCTCCAGAAGCAGGAACAGACCCAGCGCCTGGAACAGAATGAATCGGCCATCAAACTGGCAGAAGCTGCACTCAACCTAGCCAAACTAAACCTCTCTTATACAGTGATTCTGGCTACTACAGACGGGGTGACCGGACGAAAAAACATCCATGAAGGAGAACTGGTACAACCCGGACAAGCCTTGGTAACTCTGGTAGACGGTACGGAGAAATGGGTCATTGCCAACTACAAGGAAACTCAAACTACCGACATGAAGAGAAACCAGCTGGTGGAAGTAAGGGTAGATGCCATCCCTGATGTAAAATTTGAAGGACGTATCGCTTCTATTTCGGATGCTACCGGAGCTTCCTATTCACTTATTCCACAAAACAACTCGGCGGGCAATTTCGTAAAAGTAGAACAACGCATCCCTGTCCGTATCGAGTTTACGGAAAACAACCGTCCGGAAGATTTGCAACGTTTGAGAGCCGGAATGAATGTAGAATGTTACGTTAAACAGTAAACAAGACAATGGCTGAACAACGTCCTCAGATTCCTTACTTCAAAGAATTTTTGCCTACTCCGGTCTGTATCGTCCTATCGCTCTTCTTTGCCATGGTCTTTCAGTTTAACGGAGGAGTTTTCCTGCCGGCTGCTACCCAGATGTCGAGCGCATTAGGATGTATCCAGGAAGATGTGACCATGGCAGGTTATGCTTCCTTCATCGGCATGACCGTCATATTTCCGATACTGTTCCGTCTGAAATCCCGGTTTACCACCCGGTCTATTTTCATGACGGTATGTCCGGTACTCATTCTCTGCAACCTGATTACCATGCATACAGAAAACATCTTTCTCATGATTTGCGTATGCTTCGTATCGGGATTCTTCCGCATGTGGGGTACCTTCGAGTGTTTCTCCAATACCCGTCTGAGCATCACGCCTTCCGGAAATTTCTCGGTGTTCTATCCCGTTATCTATATCATCGTGCTTGAGAGTATCCAATTGTCCGGACTGGTCACCATGCACATTAACGACTGGGCCAACTGGCAATATATGCACTGGTTTGTCATCGGTATGCTGATTCTGGTATGGATTTGTGTGATATTTCTGACACGGACTATCCGCATAGGCAAAAAAGTCCCTTTATATGGCATAGACTGGATAGGGCTCCTCTTATGGACAGCCATGCTATTTGCGGTTGTTTTTATCTGCATCTATGGCGACTTTTACGACTGGCTGGACAGCGTACAGATTCGCTCCTGCATTGTAATAGCCGTAGTTTCCTTACTGATAAACATCAACCGGATGACTTCCATACGGCACCCGTATATTGACCCGCAGGTATTCAAATACAAGAAATTCCCCGTAGTGTTGTTCCTGTTCTTGATGCTCTGCTTGTTTCTCACCACCTCATCCGTGCTGCAGAATGCGTTCATGACCTCCATTTTACAGTACGATACGCTAAATGCCATTTCATTGAACTGGTGGGTATTTGCCGGAATCCTGGCAGGAGCAGGCATCGTATTTTTCCGGCAAGCAGTATTAAAGAAAGGATATAAGCTATTGATTTCTATTGGATTTACCCTGATAGTCATGTACCAGTATTACATGTATTTCCTGATATACCCCGATTTGAATATTGAAAGCTTGTATCTGCCCAACTTTTTAAAAGGAATCGGTCATGGAGTGCTTTATATTTCGCTGACTATTTATGTGGCAAAGAATATACCCTTCAAGCACTTCTTCCAGTCTTTGTGCGTACTCAGCTTCATTCGTACAAGCATAGCTACTCCGCTGGGAACAGCCATACTGAACCGTTGGATGAAGCACTTGCAACGTGACAACTGGGGATTATTAAGCAGAAACATGGACAACATACACGAGTGGATGCCGGATGTATCACTCATACAACTCTATAATGAAGTAAACACCCAAACTATGCTGACCAGCCTGAAAGAATTATTCGGCTGGGTATGTCTCTTGGGAACTGTTTTTCTAATAATTGTGCTCAGCTACCGAATCTGGCGCGACCGCCACTTGGCAGCTCTCAAAATGCTGCATAGCCTGCCCGTGAAGAAACGGTACAGGCCATCCAGCATACATAAAATCTCTAAAAATTAAAATTTATAGCCAGCAGTGAAGAAGAACGCCAAGTTACGTGTCTTTGAATTGCTGGCTAATTTGCAGCATCCAAATTCCCCGTCAAGTCCTACCGTCCAGCGTTTAAAGTCGAGTGCTACACCCGCCATCACACCGGCATCAAAACGACGCAACCCTGAAACTATTTCTCCCTCAATCTTTGATTCACCAAATGTATTATAGGAAACCGTCAAATCATCAATGTCGATATTTCGCTTACCGCTCACCCCATACGCCAAATAAGGACCTGCTGTAAACACCATATCAAAATTAGCAGCTGTACCTACATGGAAAGCCGCCAGCAAGGGCATCTCAAAATAGTTTTGGTTTACGTGCATATCCACCACACTCTGGGTATTGGTTCCTACATAATCTACATCGATACTTGCCCCCTTCGAAGCCCAGTACAATCCGGTCTGGAATGACACCAGTCCACTTAAGGGCACATCAATCCCCACTCCTACCTTCTGGTTAAATAATGGAGAAGAATCTCCAGCATCCTTTCCCATCCAGGAACTCATACCCAGTCCGAGTTCCATACTCCAAGTTACTTTTGTCTGTGCGGCCATAGTCAAAGCTACGAACAAACCTGCCACTATACATGCAATCTTTTTCATAAGCTAAATAATAATGAATTACACAAATTTAAAAAGATAAAGCCGAGATACAAATAAAATGGGAGCAAAAAAGAAGTTTTCACCTCTTTTTGCTCCCTATCTGTTATTTATTCAACCGTTCTTATTAAAATTCGTACTCAATACCAATGGAAATATTCTCGCCATCCAAAGCAACACCGAATCCATTTCCGTTCATATTACGATAATAGTCGTCACGATAACCCGCAAAACCTACTTTAGTAATAAAGCTGAAATTATCATTCAATTTCACCGCCAGCCCCGGTTTTACTCCGATTTCAAAACCATTTACTGAATCAGCATGTTTCTCTTTGTAAGTAGAGAATCCAAATCCCATATCCAAAAACAAACGTACAATCTTGTTTTCATAGAAAGAGTAACGTGCATACGGAGCTAAAGCAAATGCATTACTATTGAGTTTATCACCATCATAGCCATTGTGTGCATAAGCCAGTTCCACACCTACAGCCCATTGTTCGCTCAGGTTATAACCAACATCCGGTGTGATAGAGAATGAAGTCTTATCTACATCATTGTTTCTCCACAAGCTGATACCACCACCTAAATAAACACCTTCCTGTGCGCTAGCAGTGATGGCAGCCATTACAATTACTACGAGTAAAAATAATTTTCTCATAATCTTCCTTTTTTAGTTTTACAAATATATTAACAACTGAATACAGTTTTTTGTTCACTTTCATCCCTGCTTGTGTCTGTTGGCCCTCCGACGACGATATTCCGCTTTCATCTTGGCAGAGCCAGAACCATGCAACCCCGTAATGTAAGTTTTCTTCTTGGCTTTAGTCTTTACTTTCTCTTCTTTCTTTTTTCCATCAGAAGACTTCCCTCCTCTGAACACAATTCCTTCTGTCAATATCCTTTCAATATCCATATTCTTTCATTTTTTAGGAGATAATTTCACATGTTTTCCTACTTTCGTACATACCAGCGTACGTTTCAATGGGACGCGAGTAGACATATTAAACAATAAACCGGGATTAAAATGCTGTCCGTTGGCCCTGAGTTCAAAATGCAGGTGCTCTGTCGTAGCACGTCCGGTGCGCCCAGTCAATGCAATTACCTGACCAGCCTTTACGGAATCGCCCGATGCGACAAAATTTTTGGAATTATGACTATACACCGTTTCCAATCCATTAAAATGCCGTACCACAATCACCTTTCCATATCCACCATAACTTTTAGCCATGCGTACCACACCGTCGAACACACAAAAAATAGAATCATTAGCCTTAGTCTTTATGTCTGCTCCCGAATGTCCGCCACGGCTTCCATAAGCAGAAATGACTTTTCCTCCAGGAAGCGGAAAGCAAAACTGAGAATCAGCCAGACATTCCAGGTGAATCTCCACACTATTTCCCTTTGAAAACAGTCCCGGCGTATGCACTCTGACATGACTACGCTCCATATGCGTAAAGTCAGTTGTCATCGGTTCATCAGCCTGCATATTCCCCATACAAAGGAACAATCCCCCCAACATTAAAATCAAGCGATTCATTTTACTCAAAATAATAAAGTTCTACATCCTGAGCATCCGCAAATTCTTTCAGTAAGTTTACCATATAGTTTACGGCTTCCTCCAAACCGTCACTCCCACTGTACGCATTCATGATGGCTAACAAATGAGTCGTTTCCGATGAGATTTTTGTCCGCTCATTATCGCTTGTCGGTGTACCTACACCTCCCACGGCATCACGATATACAGGCATTCCTTCAATGTTAAGTTCTCCACGTCCAATACCTTCGTAAGGCTCACCCGCCTTTCCGATACCTAATACCAACTTGTCTCCTTGAATTTTATCCCGGTCAAAGCCTCCGATGGAATGTCCGCTATTGACAGATGCCAAATTAATCAAATCGACCAGCGTATCAATCTGATAAAGTGACAATCCTCTCAACAAACGGCGGCATAAAGCTTCTGAAGAAGGTCGGTAACGGCTAGGATCTTTCCCACATTTCTTGTAGGCCTGACGAGTAGCCTGGATGGCAGGCATTTCTTTAATTGAATCAATGGTATATTTCTGACGGTAGAGTTCCGTAAACTCACCGATACGTTTCCACAATTCTTCACTGTATGGAGAATTCTTTACTGTGGCAAAGACAGCTGCTCCACAAAACTGCGGCCAAGCCTGTCGCAATTCCTCTGATACTTCAATTTTCAAATCCATTTCGCTATTTTCTTAAATGGTTCTACATCCGCATAATCCCCGACAAAATACGTCCGGAACGAATACCCAGCCGACGCGCCGAGAAGAAATCCGTATAATTTTGATAAGTACAAATCCCTGCTACTTCCACATTCTCCTCCTTTACCCCTTTAGACAGCAACTGCATCCGGTTAGCTTCCCAGAGATTGATGTGCCACTTCTCATCTCTGCGAGCAATACAAGCCATATCAAATCCGGCTGATTCAAAGGCCTCATACACTTCATCTCCCACTTCAAAAGCATCTAAGGAAATACCCGGACCAATATAAGCTTGTACGTCTTCTCCCTTTGTACCATAAAATGCAGCCATCTTGTCTAATGTCTTTTCCACGATACGCTTCACAGTTCCTCGCCATCCGGCATGTATCGCGGCAATGACTTTCCGCTTCGTATCATAGCAAAGCACCGGGATACAATCGGCAGTAGAAATGCAAAGACAAACCTGCTCCATATCGCTGACCATCGCATCCACTCCCTCCAGTTGTTTCATTTGTTCCTCTGAAGAAAGTAGAGAAAAAGCCTCATCCACAACTCTCACCACCGTATCGTGCGTTTGATGAGGAACAACCAGCATCCGGGGACGCACAGGCAACAACGAACACAGCAACTCCCGGTTCCGTTCTACCTTATCGGGCACATCACCACAATAATGATTGCAGTTAAACGAAGCATAATTTCCCTCACTGCAACCGCCATGACGTGTCGTAGAGAAACAAAAAATGTCGGTGTGCGGACTTTTCGGGCCGTACACCAACATTCTTTTATCATCAGTCAGATTATTCATTACTTTTGTGGTTCGTCTTCCCAGTCTTCCTCTTCGTACTCGTAGTCAAAGTCATCTTCATCATCCACGTCTTCATACTCATAGTCAAAGTCTTCGTCTTCGCCCATATCTTCCAACTCCTTACGAAGCTTGGTCATATCTTTCGGACGATGTACAATGGCCTCCCGACGTACTGCTTCCAACTGGTTGCTGTCTTTATTCAGTTCGGCCCAGAGCAAATCTTTCAACTGTTGAATGCCCATTCCTGATACCGAAGAAATAAAAACATGAGGTATATCTTCAGGTAATGTAGGTTCCAGCATCTGCATCAGTTCCTCGTCCAGCATGTCACATTTCGTAATAGCCAACACCCGCTGCTTATCCAGCATCTCCGGATTAAAGGTAGCCAGCTCATTCAACAGAATCTCATACTCTTTGCGTATGTCATCCGTATCGCCCGGCACCATAAACAGCAGCAATGAGTTGCGCTCAATATGACGCAAGAACCGCAATCCCAGTCCTTTTCCTTCACTGGCTCCCTCAATGATACCCGGAATATCCGCCATCACGAAAGACTTTCCTTCGTGATAAGACACAATTCCCAAGTTCGGTTCCAGTGTGGTAAAAGGATAATTGGCAATTTTCGGGCGTGCAGCAGAAACCGAAGAAAGCAAAGTGGATTTTCCGGCATTCGGAAAACCAACCAGACCTACATCCGCCAATAATTTCAATTCCAAAATCACCGTCATCTCCTGCATCGGTTCACCCGGTTGGGCAAAACGGGGTGCCTGACGGGTTGCTGTACGGAAATGCCAGTTTCCCAATCCTCCGCGTCCGCCTTTCAGCAAGATGACTTCCTGTCCGTGCTCCGTTACGTCGCACACATATTCCCCTGTTTCGGCATTATATACTACCGTTCCACAAGGCACTTCAATGACTTTATCTGCCCCGTCCTTTCCGAAACTCTTGTTTTTTGAGCCATTACCTCCATGTTCAGCAAACACGTGACGGTCGTACTTCAGGTGCAGCAATGTCCAGTAATTGCGGTTTCCCCGCAAAATCACATGACCTCCTCTACCACCGTCGCCACCGTCCGGACCTCCGTTGGGCATATACTTCTCACGGCGCATGTGCACCGAGCCACGGCCTCCCTTTCCGGAGCGGCAGTAGATTTTTACATAATCAACAAAATTCGATTCAGCCATAAATTCAAGTTTAAGAACTGGCAGACCGTCACCGGCCCGCCAGTTTTTTTATTATTTAAAGTTTATCAATAGCTGCACAAATATCAGCGAAGATACCGTCCATAGTACCCAATCCCTGAATGTGGCAATATTTACCGTCGTTCTTGTACCAGTCAATCAACGGAGCAGTCTGAGAGTGGTATACCACCAGACGCTTCTTGATAGTTTCTTCATTGTCGTCAGCACGACCAGATTCCTGTCCACGTTTAATCAGACGAGTCATCAGTTCATCTTCAGGAACTTCCAGGTCAAGCATGATAGAAACTTCCTGTCCGCGTACCTTCAACATTTCTTTCAAAGCCTCAGCCTGAGCGATTGTACGAGGGAATCCATCGAAAATCACACCTTTGCTATCCTTGAAGCTGTCGAATACGCTAGCCAGAATATCAATCATCAATGCATCCGGAATCAACTGACCATTGTCAATATAACCTTTTGCTGTTTTACCCAGTTCCGTGCCGTTCTTGATTTCAGCACGCAATACATCTCCCGTAGAAATATGGTTCAAGCCATATTTTTCCACAATACGAGCACTCTGAGTTCCTTTACCTGAACCCGGAGCACCAAAAATTACAATATTCAACATGTTGTCTTATAATAAATAAAAAAATTACTCTATCACTGTATAGATGTCGCGGTAGTTCCGTCCAAAGCCATCGTAATCCAGTCCGTAGCCCACGATAAAATCATTCGGGATATTCATCGCCACATAGTTTATATCCAATTCCACCTGCAACTTATCTGGTTTTACCAACAGTGTGGCAATACGAATCTCTTTCGGATTACGTGCTTTCAGAGTTTCCAGCAAACGTTGCATGGTCAGCCCCGTATCCACAATATCCTCCACGATTACTACCGTACGACCTGAAATGTCTTCATTCAGTCCTACCAGTTCTTTTACTTTTCCTGTAGAAGCCGTTCCTGCATACGAAGCCAATTTCACAAACGAAATCTCACACGGAATCGTCAGATGTTTCATCAAATCGGCCGTAAACATGAACGAGCCATTCAACACACTCAAAAACAACGGATTTTCACCCTCCAAGTCATGATTGATTTCATTGGCTACACGTGCCACTTCTTTCAGGATATCCGCCTCTGGGATAAACGTTTTGAAACGTTTGTCTTTAATCTGAATCGTCTCCATGCTATAATCTAGTTTTAGAAATTGTGCAAATTTACGGATTTTCCCTAAAACCGCCACACTTCCCCCTGAGTATTTAAAGATATTTTCAATAGAATATATATACCATTCGAGGCTTTTTTCGTACTTTTACCGACAAAATAGCTATTTTATATATACAATGAAAATTTTAAGTTGTACACAACAAAAAGAGGCTGATGCATATACCATCGCCCACGAATCTATATTGTCAATCAACCTTATGGAAAAAGCTGCCGGCCTGCTGGCACAAGCCATCAGCGAGCGATATGATAAATCACACCGTCTTATCGTATTTGCCGGTCCGGGAAACAATGGCGGCGACGCACTGGCCGTAGCCCGGATTCTTTTCCTGAAAAACTATCCGGTAGAAGTCTATTTGTTCAACGTTAAAGGTACACTTTCTGAAGAATGCCTTACGAACGTACAGCGTCTGAAAGAAAGTGGTTTTGCTAATTACACCGAAGTCAGCAACCAGTTCGACCCTCCTCATTTGGGCAGTCACGACGTAGTAATCGACGGTCTGTTCGGCTCCGGGCTTCAAAAACCGCTAAGCGGAGGATTTGCAGCCGTGGTACAATACATCAATGCTTCTCCTGCCCAGGTGGTATCCATTGACATACCTTCCGGACTAATGGGGGAAGACAATACCCATAACATCCGACAAAATATCATCAAGGCCAACCTGACCCTGAGTATCCAATTGCCCAAACTCTCCTTCCTTTTCGCAGAAAATGCAGATGTAGTAGGCGAATGGCAATTGCTCGATATCGGTATCAGCCGTGAATTCATCGAAGCAGCCAAGACTCCCTATTATATTACCGAAGCCAGCGAAATGCGTGCGCTCATCAAGCCGAGAAAGAAGTTTGCCCACAAAGGCATGTTCGGCCACGGTCTGCTGATAGCCGGTTCCTACGGGATGGGAGGTGCCGCTTTGTTAGCTTCACGTGCCTGCCTGCGTTCAGGCATCGGACTACTTACCGTACACACTCCTGTATGTAATCATGACTTGCTTCAAAGCAATGTTCCTGAAGCCATGGTGCAAGATGACGTACACGACCGCTGCTTTGCCGAAGCTGCCGACCTCGACAACTTCCAGGCCGTAGCCATCGGGCCAGGACTGGGACAGGAAGAAATTACAGTGCAGGCACTGTTCGACCAGGTAAGCAACTGCTATATCCCTTTGGTTCTGGATGCAGATGCACTCAATATCTTCAGCAACTACCGCAACTACCTGACCCGTATTCCTCGCCACAGCATCCTGACTCCACATGTCAAGGAACTGGAACGCATAATCGGACGTTGCAGCAACAGCTATGAACGCTTGTCAAAAGCTAAAGAGCTGGCAGCCCACCTGCAATGCTACATCATACTGAAAGGAGCATGGACTGCCGTCATTACCCCTGACGGAGTGACCTATTTCAATCCGACAGGCAATCCGGGTATGGCCACAGCCGGAAGCGGTGACGTACTTACCGGTATTATCCTGTCACTGCTCTCACAAGGCTACACACACGAAGAAGCCTGCCGACTGGGTGTATATGTACACGGTCTGGCCGGTGACATTGCCTGCCAGCAAAAAGGCGTTATCAGTATGACTTCCGGCGACATCGTAGAAGCACTGCCAGAAGCCTGGAAACAACTAATGGAAACTAAATGACAGACAATATGAAAAGAGGAATCATTGCATTGGGACTATTGGCCTCTCTGAATGCCTACTCCCAGGAAAGCTATGTACCACAAGCAGGCGAAGGCATCGTGTACTTCTTGCCTAAGACCAAAGTTGCTATCGACATCATTGCAACCAAAGTGAACTACCAGCCAGGCGACTTCAGTCTCTATGCCAGCCGCTACCTGCGCTTAAATGATGTCAACACACAGCCTGAAAGTCACTGGGAAATCAAGGATATTCATGTGCGCCTTGTGGGAGTACCTGACTCTACCAAAGCCTACATCATGAAACTGAAAGATAAAAGTGTGGCATCCAACGTGGAACTGACAGATAAAGGTATTGTAAAAGCCATCAATACGACCTCTACAGAGAAAGAATATGTTCCAGACTACAAGCTGGAAACACCCGAGTCACATGAGAATGCCCGCAAGTACATGACAGAAGATATCCTCATGGCTGGTTCCAGTGCCAAGATGGCTGAGCTGACAGCCCGCGAAATCTACAACATACGCGACAGCAAGAATATCATCCTGCGCGGTCAGGCAGAAACCATGCCAAAGGACGGGGCTTCCCTGCAACTGGTTATCGACCAGCTGAACAAACAAGAAAAGGCCTTAACCCAAACATTCACCGGTACTACTGACCGCAAAGACAAAGTCTTTACGTTTTTAGTAGAACCTGACAACAATGTACAAGAACAAATTGCCGCTCGTTTCTCAGCCCAGCTAGGAGTACTTCCTACGAACAATCTGGCAGGTGATCCGATTTACGTTTCTATTCGAAACACTTCTACCCTGCCTATGCCTGAAGAAGAAGGGAAAAAGAAGAAAAAAATTGACGGTGTCATTTACAATGTACCCGGTAAAGGCAATGTCACAGTCAGCTATCAAGGCAAAAAACTTTTCAATGACGAAATGTCGTTTACCCAGTTCGGTTACACTGAAGTACTGGTAGATGGTTTGTTTGACAAAAAAATCAACACACGGGTTATTTTCAATTCCACGACTGGTGGAATCTTAAAAATAAATAAAGACTGATACACCGAATTTACCAAAAATAAAACTCCCGTTCTCTGAAATTCTGCTTAGAGAACGGGAGTTTTTATTTTAGCCCCTCTGTTGATACATTTTTGTATAACTCCCTAAAAAAAGAAATTATTTCCTCAAAAAGTTTTCTATGTTTCCCAACAAAGAGCCGTATATTCCCTTCCCGGGAAACATACAATTTCAGTTAAGGAAACGTATGTTTCCCGACAGAAAGACATAAAAAAAAGAATAACTTTTCTTCAAAACCGAAGACAGTTTTCAACCAATTTGCACAACAAACATTTTTAAAAAGTTTAGAGCACATGATTCGTATATCATAATACTATAAGAATAGACAGGTTGTATCAGAATCCTTTTTTCTCTTCATTAAAGAGGAAATATTCACTATGGATAGTTTTTCTGTTTCTATTATTTGCAGAGTTCTCAAATTAGCCCTATCTTCGCACGATAAAAACATTCAACTTTGTTATGACCCGAATGAACAAGATAAAGAAACTAAAAAAAATCCGCCTCCACCATGAAGGAACTCACATTCTGATTACCAGCGCAATCTTATTGCTTCTTGTAAACTCTGCTTTATATTGGGGGATAGAATGCCGGATACCATTTTATATTGTAGCAGCCATTAGTATCATCCTTTATTTGCTGATGGTTAATTTTTTCCGTTGCCCCATTCGATTATTCAAAGGAGATACCGAGAAGACTGTAGTAGCTCCAGCCGATGGACGCATTGTGGTGATTGAAGAAGTGGATGAACATGAATATTTCCATGACCGCCGACTGATGATTTCCATTTTCATGGACATAACAAATGTTCATGCCAACTGGTATCCTGTAGACGGAGTGGTAAAGCATGTAGACCATCATAACGGACGTTTTATGAAAGCATGGCTTCCCAAAGCCAGTACGGAAAACGAACGCTCCATGGTGGTAATTGAAACCCCTGAGGGCCATACAGTAATGGCACGACAGATTGCAGGTGCGGTAGCAAGACGCATTGTCACATACGCAGTTCCTGGTGAAGATTGTTATATTGACGAACACATGGGATTCATTAAATTCGGTTCACGAGTAGATGTGTATCTGCCATTGGGTACAGAAGTATGCGTCAGCATGGGACAAAAAACCACCGGTAATGAAACGGTAATTGCCCGTCTGCCTTAAACCTGAAATACAATATTTACACCTTATTATATTAATAAGATATGGCAAATGTGATAACCCGGAACATTCCCAATACCATTACAAGTTGCAACTTGTTTTGTGGATGTATAGCCAGCTATATGGCTTTCCATTGTAAATACGAATTGGCCCTGCTTTTTATTGTATTAGGAGCCACATTCGACTTTTTTGATGGAATGACCGCCCGTCTGCTGCATGTATCTTCTCCCATAGGAAAAGAACTTGATTCACTGGCAGATGACATCACTTTTGGACTTGCACCGGCTGCCATCGCATTTTCTTTGTTTAAAGAAGTACATTATCCGGATTTTCTTCTGCCATTGTCAGGAATCATGCCCTATACAGCTTTCCTGATAGCTGTTTTCTCTGCCTTACGATTAGCCAAGTTTAATTTGGATGAACGACAGACTTCCTCCTTTATCGGGATGCCGACTCCAGCCAATGCGTTATTCTGGGGCTCACTGACCGTAGGTGCACATAGTTTTTTAGTATCCGACCATTTCAATGCTTTATACCTGTTCATCTTAGTAGTAGTCATGTCACTGCTACTGGTGGCAGAACTCCCGATGTTCTCCCTGAAGTTTAAAGATCTGTCATGGGGGCATAACAAGATAAGCTATATTTTCCTGATTGTCAGTATCCCTCTACTAATTATTTTCCAATTGAGCGGATTTGCGGCTGTCATCGTCTGGTATATCATTCTGTCATTACTGACATATAAGAAATAGCTTAGAAATCGTATGGCACATTTTTTGCATATCTCACATTAAAAACAAAAGACAATGTTCCATATTTTAGGTTTTCTATTTTTTATAATACTGGTTGTGCTGGTGATTGGACTGTTGATACTTTCCAAAATCATCGGTATGGTATTCGGATTCAAACGCCGTATGCAAGGTAAAAATTCGGGCCAGAGAACAACTTATTCTTCTCAAAACTATCAGTCGAATCCTCATCAGGAAGAGACAACAGATTCTTACTCCACACAAGGAGATGTACCTGTGCGTCAACGCAAAAAGATTTTTGATAAAGACGAAGGGGAATACGTAGAGTTCGAAGAAATCAAATAAATCTTCATCTCCTCTTTCGGAAGAAATCTTTCATCAGCCCGGCACATTCATCGGCCAGCACTCCTTTCACGACCACGGTCTTCGGATGCAAGGCTTGAGGTGCATAGCGCTGGTAGCCTCTTTTCTCGTCTTCTGCACCGAAAACGAGCCGACCGACTTGTGACCAGGCAATGGCACCGGCACACATCACACAGGGCTCCACCGTAACGTAGAGCGTGCAATCAGTCAAATATTTTGCTCCTAACGAATTGGCAGCGGCAGTAAGTGCCTGCATCTCGGCATGGGCTGTCACGTCGTGCAGTGTTTCGGTCAGGTTATGTGCACGCGCCAGAATACGGTCACGACAGACTACCACGGCTCCCACCGGAACCTCTCCTCTTTCTGCTGCCCGTGCGGCCTCAGCCAGAGCCTGTTTCATGTAAAAAGAATCGTCTGCCATAACTTATCTGCGCATATCGTGTTCCTTAAAAAGAGTAGGATAATCTTCCTCCATATTCTGATGGATAAAAGCCAATACAGTCTCGCGAAGCCAGCGTGCCTTGTTGGTTATCTGGTATTTCTCCAGATAACGGTCTACAATTCGCACCTCTTCTTCGCTCATCAAACAAACCATCCGCTGGCGGCGGGGAGGATTACTGACTGGTACTTTTTTTCTTTTTTTTCCGCTATTTACCATCTTCGGTGCAAAATTAGCGTATTCTGTTAAAATGGAAGCATAAAAATGCGTATTTTTGCGAAAAAGTGGAAAAATGGCATCACATAATGAACTGGGAAAAGAAGGAGAAAATGCGGCCGTGAAGTACCTGCTGGAGAAAGGATATGAAATCAGGCATCGAAACTGGCACTCCGGACACCGCGACCTGGACATCGTGGCACAGAAAGACGGTGAACTGGTCATTGTGGAGGTAAAAACACGAAGCGATGCCAGCTTCGGACAGCCGGAAGAAGCAGTAGACAGGCGTAAGATAAGAAGCATCGTAGCCTCTACGGATGCATACATCCGAAAGTTCGCCATTGACCTTCCGGTTCGCTTTGATATTATCACGGTAGTAGGAAACCGGCCTCCTTTCCACATAGAACACATTGAGGACGCCTTTTTCCCGCCCGTGTGGAACTAACTTTGAAACAGAAAAAACAATGACATATCCTGAACCTATTGTATTGGCAGAAACGACTTCTACCAACACATATCTGGCGACACTCTGCCAGAAAGAAGCGTGTGCGGAACTGACCACCGTGTATTCATCTTTTCAGTCGGCCGGACGCGGCCAGCGCGGCAACAGCTGGGAGTCGGAAGCCGGAAAGAACCTGCTCTTCAGTTTTGTTGTTTATCCGGAGTTTCTGGAGGCACACCGTCAGTTCTACCTTTCACAGGTGACCGCCCTGGCACTGCACGATGTGCTGTCCACCTACACAGAGGGAATTTCCATCAAATGGCCTAACGATATTTACTGGAAAGACAAGAAAATTTGCGGCACACTGATCGAAAATGACCTGACAGGCATCCATATCAGCCGTTCCATTTCGGGTACCGGTGTAAACCTGAATCAGGAACGTTTTCTCAGCGATGCCCCTAATCCGGTATCGTTATGCCAGATTACGGGCAACCAATACAATCCACGGGAGATACTGGAACAGATTATGGAAAAAGTGACGGAGTACTATCAACTTCTGAAAGAGAACCGGACAGAGGTGCTGGAAACACGCTACAAGGAGGCACTTTACCGAAAAGAAGGACTGCATCTGTTCCGCGATAAAGACGGTGACTTCCGGGCACGCATTGCCGACATTGAACCGAACGGACGACTGATACTGGAAGACGAGAACGGACAGACAAGGGGATATTTATTTAAAGAAGTGGAATACATCTTATGACACGTACTGACCGACAGATTCTTCACATCGCCCTTCCTTCCATCGTTTCCAATATTACGGTTCCCCTGTTAGGCCTGATTGACGTCAGCATTGTAGGACATTTGGGAGCAGCGTCTTACATCGGTGCCATTGCGGTGGGAGGTATGCTGTTCAATATGATTTACTGGTTGTTCGGTTTCCTCCGTATGGGAACCGGAGGACTTACTGCACAGGCCTACGGAAGACATGACCTGCAGGAAGTGACGCGCATCCTGCTTCGTTCACTGAGCATCAGTCTGTTACTGGCGCTTGCCTTGCTGTTACTGCAATATCCGATACGAAATTTCGCATTTATGTGTATGGACACCAGTGAGGAGGTCCGGCAATTAGCTACGTTATATTTTCACATCTGTATCTGGGGGGCACCGGCCACTTTAGGCCTCTATGGCTTCACGGGCTGGTACATCGGTATGCAGAATTCCCGTTTCCCGATGTTCATCGCTATCACCCAGAACATTGTCAATATTGCGGCCAGCCTGTTCTTTGTATTCGTACTGAAGATGAAAGTAGAAGGCGTAGCATTAGGCACGCTCGTGGCACAATATGCCGGACTGGGTATGGCCTGTCTGCTCTGGCTGACTTATTACCGTCCGCTCCGGAAATACCTTCGCCAGAAAGCCCTGTTCGATCGTACGGAAATGAAGCGTTTCTTCCAGGTAAACCGGGATATTTTTTTCCGTACACTCTGCCTGATTGCAGTTACCGTCTTCTTCACCTCTACAGGTGCGGCCTACGGGGATGTGGTGTTAGCCGTAAATGCCCTGCTGATGCAGCTATTCACCCTCTTTTCTTATTTCATGGATGGATTTGCCTACGCAGGAGAGGCGCTGACCGGAAAATACATCGGGGCCAAAGACGACCAGTCGCTAAGACGGACCATACGACACCTTTTTAAGTGGGGAATCGCCTTGTCACTACTGTTCACGTTACTCTACGGAGCAGGAGGTAAAAGTTTTCTCGGCTTGCTCACCAACGACACTTCTGTCATTTCGGCTTCTGAGGAATATATCTATTGGGTACTGGCCATTCCGCTGGCAGGATTCTCGGCCTTTCTGCTCGATGGAATCTGTATCGGTGCCACAGCTACCCGCGTGATGCTTCGCTCCATGTTAGTGGCCTCCGCCAGCTTCTTCCTACTCTATTATGGATTCCATACCACATTAGGGAATCATGCGTTATGGATGGCTTTTATTGTGTACCTGACACTGCGAGGCATTGTGCAGGGAGGAATACTCTACTGCATGCCACACGCAAACCTTAACAAGCAGGCATAGTTTTAATGACAAGCCTCAGGATATATACAAATTATTACTAACTTTGTAGCAATCTAAAAACAAATACGATTATGGCAAAATTCAAACGCATCCTGTTAAAACTCAGCGGCGAAAGCTTGATGGGAGAAAAGAAATACGGTATTGACGAAAAACGTCTGGGTGAATATGCACAGCAAATTAAGGAAATCCACGACATGGGGGTACAGATTGGTATCGTGATTGGTGGCGGTAACATCTTCCGCGGATTGTCTGGAGCCGGAAAAGGTTTCGACCGTGTAAAAGGTGACCAAATGGGTATGCTGGCTACGGTTATCAACAGTCTGGGATTAAGTTCTGCATTGGTAGCAGCCGGTGTAAAAGCCCGCGTACTGACAGCCATCCGCATGGAACCCATCGGTGAATTCTACACCAAATGGAAAGCCATTGAAGCCATGGAAAATGGAGAAGTAGTAATCATGTCGGCCGGAACAGGTAATCCGTTCTTTACTACAGACACTGGTTCTTCATTGAGAGGCATTGAAATTGAAGCTGACGTGATGCTGAAGGGTACGCGCGTGGACGGTATCTATACTGCCGACCCGGAAAAAGATCCGACTGCCACCAAGTTCGATGACATCACTTACGATGAAGTACTGGCAAGAGGACTGAAAGTAATGGACCTGACCGCTACTTGTATGTGTAAGGAAAACAACCTGCCGATTATTGTATTCGACATGGATACAGTGGGCAACCTGAAAAAGGTAATGTCTGGCGAAAACATCGGTACACTGGTACACAACTGATTATTCACTTGAATCAAAAAATATACGGCAAGACTGGAAACGCATCCTGGTCTTGCCGTTTTTGTTTATTCACGTGTCAGTTCGTAACGGTGAAGTTCTGCATTTTTCATCAGTGGAACCGTACGCAGTTCCTCCAGCGGAACACCTGTAATACGGGCTTCCAGGCAACGGTTGATTTGTCCGTGTGCCACTACCAACACACGTTTTCCGTCATAATGGTGCCACAGATAGTCCAAGAAAGCACCGGCCCGGTCGTACATCATCTGACGAGTTTCCACTCCAGCAGGAGGATTACTTAAATCGACACTCCCCACAGACAACCCAGTCCAAGGTCCCCAGTCTATTTCCCTCAACAACGCAGTCTGCTGCCAAGGAAGTTGCCGGTCGCCTACAGCCAGTTGCACGGTATCCACAACCCGCTGCAAATCACTGCTGACCACTGCATCCAGTGCAATGTCCTGCAACGATTCTCCTAAATCCATCGCCTGCTTTTTTCCTTCTTCTGTCAATGTACCAGGCAAGTGCCCCTGAAAAATACGGCTTAAGTTTTCCACCGTCTGCCCGTGGCGCGCCAAATAAAGTGTAATCATACAACCGTGCTGTTTTATAGTGATAAAACAAAGATAAGAAGTTTTTCAGGATATCTCCGAAACCGGAAGACACAAACTTATTTTCAGAAGTATTGCAAGGAAATAAAAAATAGCTTATTTTTGTTCACATAAATACTTATCAACGAATATAAAACCTATAAATGCAAGAAATATATGGCAGATTCTAAAACAATTATCAGCGAAGCTGAAGAGAAAATGGATATGGCAGTCATGTACCTGGATGAGTCACTGGCTCACATCCGTGCCGGAAAGGCTGACGTACGTTTGTTGGACGGTATCCGCGTAGATTCTTACGGAAGCATGGTGCCCATCAATAACGTAGCAGCAGTAACTACTCCTGATGCGCGCAGCATCGCCATCAAGCCGTGGGACAAGAGCATGTTTCGCGTAATTGAAAAGGCTATCATCGACTCTGAACTGGGTATCATGCCGGAAAACAACGGTGAAATCATCCGTATCGGTATCCCGCCGTTGACAGAGGAACGCCGTAAACAGTTGAGCAAGCAGTGCAAGGGTGAAGGTGAAACTGCAAAAGTAAGTGTGCGCAACGCACGCCGCGACGCCATCGACGCACTGAAAAAAGCCGTGAAAGATGGTATGCCGGAAGATGAACAGAAGAACTCGGAAGCCAAACTGCAGAAAGTACACGACAAGTACATCAAGCAGATTGACGACATGCTGGCTGCCAAGGACAAAGAAATCATGACAGTATAATCTTATTCACCATATACGAGGAGAGAGGAGTCCTTATGGCCTCTTCCCTCCTCTTTTTAATTTTGCACATATTCATTTTGGAAAAAGGTCTGGTCATTAAAAATACGGGAAGCTGGTACCTGGTCAAGACAGACGAGGGAAAGCTGATTGAATGTAAGATAAAAGGAAATTTCCGCCTGAAAGGAATACGCAGCACGAACCCCATTGCGGTGGGCGACCGTGTACAAATCAATGTCAATGCGGAGGGAACCGCATTCATTACTGAAATTGAAGACCGGAAAAATTACATCATCCGCCGTTCTTCCAATCTTTCCAAACAGTCACACATCATTGCAGCCAATCTGGACCAGTGCATGCTGGTGGTCACAGTGAACTATCCGGAGACTTCGACAGTTTTCATTGACCGTTTTCTGGCCTCTGCAGAAGCCTATCGTGTGCCAGTCTGCCTAGTTTTCAACAAGGTAGACCGTTATACGGAAGAAGAGCTGCATTACTTGGATGGCTTGACAAACTTATACACGCACATCGGCTACCCGTGTTACCGGATTTCTGCCTTGGACGGTACGGGAGTAGACGAAATCAAACAGGCATTAGAAGGAAAAGTAACTTTATTTTCCGGCCATTCCGGTGTAGGAAAATCTACCCTTATCAATGCCATCCTACCCGAACAGAATGTCAAGACAGGAGAAATCTCTACCGCACATAACAAAGGTATGCACACCACCACATTCTCAGAAATGTTTCCGGTGGCAGGCGACGGCTACATCATTGACACACCGGGTATCAAAGGATTTGGTACGTTCGACATGAAAGACGAAGAAGTGGGACACTATTTCAAGGAAATCTTTGAATTCTCGGCCCAATGCAAATATGGCAACTGTACCCATCGGCACGAGCCGGGATGTGCTGTACGGGAGGCTGTAGAAAACCACTATATCAGTGAATCAAGGTATGCTTCTTACCTGAATATCTTAGAAGATAAAGAAGAAGGGAAATACCGTTCCGCATACTAATATGCCACTAAAATACACAGCCCCGCTCTGACGCCAACTAGTGTCAGAGCGGGGCTATTTTTTATAATAAAGAATGATGTTAGAAACGCCCTCCTCCCAAAGAACGGTAAAGAAGAGTATGAAGCTGACAATAAGCCACATTCAAGTCTATACGTTCCAGTTCACAATCTAGATAGCGTTCATCGGCAGACAGTACATCCAGATAACCTACAAAACCTGTACGGAACAATTCGTTCGCATTCTCAATGGAACGGCGATGTACGCGGCTTTCTTTGGCTTTCAACAATTTACGTTCGTCCATCCGTTCAGATGCCTCCAACAAATCGGCCACCTCCTGATAAGACTTCAATGCCACCCGGTGATATTCCAGCAATGCCATACGCTGACGTGCTTTCGATTCATTCCACAAAGCCCTGATTTCATGCCGCTTGAATAAAGGAGCACTGATACCGGCTGCTAAGTCGTAGACCAAAGAGGCCGGTGAGACAAACCATTTGCTTAAATCAAAGGCATTGAATCCGGCCCCTCCCCCAATAAGCAAGGAAGGGAAGAAAGTCTTACGGGCTGCAGAAGCATCGGCCTTACAAGCCAGCAGTTCCAGTTCGGCAGCTTTCACGTCCGGACGGTTACACAGCAATTGAGCCGGTATCCCGGAAGCAGCAGGGAACTGCGATGCAGAAATTTCCTCAAAAGTGGAACGCTTGATTTCAAAAGGCAATTTTCCCAACAATAATGCCAGTGCGCGCTCCGCTTCTGCAATTTGCTGACGCGTATCGAGAAGCATCTCTTCCAGTTTCAGTCCACGCGACTGAAACTGGTCGACTGACAAGCGGGAGACTTCACCTTCTTTCATCAGTTCATTGGTCAGTTCATAAGCTTCCTGTGCCTTCTGGATTTCTTCTTTCAGAATGACACATTTCTTGTCCAGCCCCACCAAATGATAATACTGTGAGGCCACTTCAGAAACCAACATGGCTTGTGCCAAGCGCGCAGCCTCCAGCGAATTCATCCAGCGAAGTGCTGCTGCACGTTTTTTATCTGTCAGTTTTCCCCATACATCGGCTTCCCATTGAAAGCTTACACCTAAATTCAAGTTTTTATAAGGATTAGGGATATGCTTGTCTTTAGCCAAATCGGGGGTATTGGTCGTACTGTTTCCTACCCCATCCATGGTGTATTCACCAAAACGCTGCACACCCGCACTTAAGCCTAAAGAGACTTCAGGCAGCAAAGCGCCCCGGCCTACCCGTAATTGTTCACGGGCAAGCGACACCCTCTCCAAAGTTTGCAAGAAGCTATGATTTCTTACCAGTGCCGTATCGATATACGCCTTTAAATAAGTATCCGGAAAGAATTCTTTCCATGACAAGCTGGCCACACTCAACGTATCCGAGCTTCCCCCGACAAAAGTCTCGGGCAGAGCCACCTTCTCTTCCGAAAGGAGAGAAGGCGACTTACAGCCACTCGACAACAGTATAACAACGGCAATTGCGATATAATTTCGTAAACTATTAGTCTTCATCTTCATCATATTTTTTATCGGTCTTTAAACGAGACGACCAGGTTTCAAACAAGATATACAAACCGGGGACAAGGAAGATTCCTACAAAGGTTCCAATAAACATACCTCCGGCAGCTGCTGTACCGATGGAACGGTTTCCTAACGCACCTGCTCCAGTGGCTACCAGCAACGGAATCAATCCGCAGATAAAGGCAAACGAAGTCATCAAGATAGGACGCAGACGGCTTACTGCCCCTTTCACTGCAGCTTCCATAATCGAAAGTCCGCTCTGACGATATTGGTTGGCCATCTCAATAATCAAAATCGCGTTCTTACCCAACAAACCTATCAGCATGACCAGAGCCACCTGTGCATAAATATTGTTCTCAAGTCCGGCCAGTTGCAGGAAGAAATAAGAACCGAAGATTCCCGCAGGCAAGGAGAGGATGACAGGGAAAGGCAACAGCAGACTTTCGTACTGTGCCGCCAACAGCAGGTACACGAACAACAGACAGATTCCGAAAATCAATACGGTCTGTCCGCCCGAATCTTTTTCCTCACGGGTAATACCCGACCATTCCACATCGTAGCCACGAGGAAGCACTTCCTTACTGATTTCTTCTACGGCTTGTATCACCTCACCCGAACTGACACCTCCTTCTCCTTCACCTGTAATCAGGGCAGAAGTAAACATGTTGTAACGGGTAATCTGGCTAGGGCCGAACACACGGTCCATGGTCATGAAGTTTGAATAAGGTACCACGTTGCCGTCATTATTCTTCGCATACAAACGATACAAATCCTCCGGATTCATACGATACTCCGGTGAAGCCTGAATCATCACCTTATACATCTGTCCGAAACGGATAAAGTTGGACGAATAGAAACTTCCGATATAAGCCTGGAGGGTTTCCATGGCCTTATCCAAGTCTACACCTAACTTGGCGGCTTTCGCCAAATCCACTTTCAACAAATACTGCGGAAAGTTCGGGTTAAAACCAGACGTAACTCCCTGAAGACGCGGGTCGGCATTCAACTTCTCCACCAATGTATTGGCCACTTCCGCAAAATCATGGAAATCGCCTGCTGTCTTGTCCTGCAAACGAAGCTCAAAACCACTGGCATTACCGAAACCGGGCACGGAAGGTGGCAAGAAGAACTGTATGTCGGCGTCTTTGATATGAGAAGTACGTTCTTTATATAGTTGCATCAGTTCCTCTACTCCCTTATCACGTTCATTCCAAGCTTTCAGGTTAATCATACCCATACCGTAGCTGGCACCTTCTGTCTCTGTCATCAAACTATAGCCGGCCAGTGTAGAGATGCTTTCAATCTCATCAAAAGGCAGCAAGGCGGCTTGAATCTGATTCAGCACCTTTTCGCTTCGTTCCACCGTCGCTCCCGGAGGAGCATCCACATTTACATAAATCATACCTTGGTCTTCATTCGGGATAAATCCGGTAGGAAGTACTAAATTAATGCCATACGTAGCCAGGAAGAACAACACTAACGTAGCGTAAGTAAAAGATTTCCGTCCTAAATACTTGTGCAATCCTAACTGATAGCTGCGTTCAAAGCGGTCGTAACGGCGGTTGAACACCACAAAGAACTTGCGGAGCCAGGTAGCTTTCTTGCGTCCGTGACCTGCCGGTCGGAGCAGCAAAGCACAAAGTGCAGGCGAAAGCGTAAGCGCATTCACACCCGAAATGACGATAGCCACAGCCAGTGTCAAAGAGAACTGACGGTAGAAAATACCTACCGTACCTTCCATAAAGCCCACCGGCACGAATACTGCCGACATGACCAGCGTAATGGCGATGATAGCCCCACCAATCTCTTTAATAGCGGCCACAGATGCCTTATAAGGACTCAGTTTTTCTTCATGCATCTTGACATGAACAGCCTCGACCACCACAATCGCATTATCGACCACAATACCAATGGCCAGTACCAGTGCAAACAAGGTCAGCATGTTAATGGAGAAACCTAACATTTGCATGAAGAAGAAGGTTCCAATCAAGGAAACCGGTACGGCAATGGCCGGAATCAGTGTAGAACGTAAATCCTGCAAGAAAAGATACACTACGACAAATACTAACAAGAAAGCCTCCAACAAAGTCTTCAACACGGAAGTAATGGAAGCGTCCAGAAAGCGGGATACGTCGTATGCAATGTTATAGTCCATGCCGGGAGCAAAACTGCTCTCCTTGATTTCCTCCATGCGCTGCTTGATGTTTTCAATGACTTCACGTGCATTGGAACCCGGACGCTGCTTAATCATAATAGAGGCAGAAGGACGTCCGTCGGTCATAGACACCATGTTATAGTCTTCTGAGTCAAACTCGATGGTAGCCACATCCCTCAGACGCAGCAACGAACCGTCGGGTAAGGCCTTGAGCACAATTTCCCCGTACTCTTCGGGGGTACTGAACTTTCCGGTGTACTGTAATACGTACTGCAACTGCTGGGGCAATTTATCGGAACTGATACCTGTCTTTCCGGGAGCCGCTTCAATGTTCTGCCGACGGATAGCATCCGTCACATCCTGCGGCACCAAGTTATAGGCAGCCATACGAGCCGGATTCATCCATACACGCATGGCATAGTCACGGCTTCCCATGATTTCTACCAATCCCACTCCATCAATACGTTTCAACTCACGAAGCACATTGATGTCGGCAAAGTTATACACAAACTTCTCCGTATGTGTGGTATCCGTACTGAACACATTCAAGTACATCAACATACTGTTCACTTCTTTCTCTGTCACCACACCGGCACGGATTACCTCTTCGGGCAACTCATCCAGTACGGTGGTCACACGGTTCTGCACGTTTACTGCGGCTACATCCGGGTCGGTTCCAACCTTAAAATAAACGGTTGTGAGCGACATACCGTCATTCGTACATACCGTGGTCATATAGGTCATACCCGGTACACCATTGATGGCACGTTCCAGCGGAGTAGCTACTGTCTTCGCCATCACATCGGCACTGGCTCCTGTATAACGGGTCGTCACCGTTACCGAAGGAGGCACAATATCCGGGAACTGCGTAATAGGCAACGATACCAGTGCCAGACCTCCTAAACAAACGATGATGACAGAGATAACTGCCGAAAGAATCGGGCGACGAATAAACAACTTAAACATAGGCCCTTATCTTTGCAACATGTTCAACTTCAATTCCTTTCTCACATCTTCAAACGGGATGGTGTCTGCCTTAATCTGCATGCCGTCTTTCACCAACTGCACGCCCTCGTACACAATTGTCGTACCTGCCGGGAAATCCTGCGTCACATAATAGTTCTGGAAACGCTCAATCGGATTAAAGCTGCGCACCTCTACCTTTCCTTCTTCATTAAACAAATACACATACGTAAAGTCTTGAATTTCAAAGGTAGATTTCTGAGGAATCATGTACACATCCTCCATGTGAGTCATCATACGTACCTTTCCGGTTACCCCATGCTTCAACAGTCCGTCTGGATTCGGGAAGCGTACACGGAATGCGATAGAACCGGTCCCCCGTTCAAAGTCCCCTTCCACGGTTTCCTGCTTTCCCTTATGTGAATACACCGACCCATCGGGCAAAATCAACTCCACGTTATCCAGCTGCTGCAAGTTTTCTCCGCTCAACTGCGCACGTTTCAAGCGCAAGTATTCGCTTTCATTTACCTTGTAATAAGCAAAGATTTCTGAAATATCGCTCACGGTAGTCAACAGGCTTTCCGGGTTCACCAGACTTCCCACTTTATAAGGAATACGGTCTACATAGCCGGTAAAAGGAGCGGTAATCGTGGTGTAACTATATTCCATCTGCGCCCGTTGCATTTCAGCACGCGCCTGCTCCACTTTCATTCGTGCCACTTCCCGTTCACGTTTCACCTGGTCCAGACGAATCGGTGAAATAATCTGTTTGTCCACCAGACGCTGTACGCGTTCGGTTTCATAATTTGCCAGTTCCAACTGGGCCTGCGTCTGTTTGTAGTTCGCCTCAGCTGCCTTGAGCACCTCCATATAATTCTCCGAATTCAAACGGAACATGGGTTGTCCTTTTTTTACCAACTGACCTTCGTCGACCAGTACCTGCTGGATAAAGCCCTCTACACGAGCTTTTATTTCCACAAACTGAATCGCCTGAATATCGGCCACATACGAACGTGGCAAGTCAATGGTAGTAGGCTGAAGTACCGTCACCGGTATGGTTTCCTTACTCTTTACTTGTTTTTCGCCTGATGACTGACAGGCAGGCAACAGTCCGGCCACACACGACCAGATTGCAACCTTGTGAAGAAAATTTTTCATAAGATGACAAAATAAAGATTACTATGTTATTTGATTTTTAAAAACAAGAATAACCTTCCGGTCTGGCATACACCGGACCGGAACACGCTTTTTTTCACGCAATACGCGAAAAAACTAAATCAATAAGGTACAAAAAGTCACGTACGGGCGTACAGAAAATACGCGTAAGGATACAGTACGGACTATTACAGAAATATCAGCAATAAAATTTCGAAAGCAAATGAAAAATAAGGGAAGCGAACCTAATACGAACCACCAGAAAAAAGGGCGTACAGAGGTTTTTGAATAAGACAAATCCTCCCAGTCAAGAATATATGTATCTTTTTCCTGAAAAGTATCATCTACAGAAGGTACTGTCATTGCATCTTGTGTATCAACCTGAAATGCACTTATTACCTCATACGCATACGCATCCATATGTATGAGTAACAACATCATCATACATAAGGCACGGAAAAGCTTATTTTTTCTGACAATATGAGATAACATAGTATAAATACACAATCGGTATGCAAAGATAGCAGTACACAGAGTAATATAAAAAAGCCATTCTCAGTTTTCCATAAAATTAACAGATTAAAAATGCTTTTTTAAAGTATCTGTGGATAATAATACACAAAAGAAGAAATAAAGATAGAACTTACTCTTCTTTTTTCTTTATTTATCAAAACTTCAAGCGCTAATATCCTGGCAAGGCACACTCTCCAAAATCAAATAATCAACATTTTTTCTTACCTTTGCCGAATAGTTTAAAAGAATGAAGAAATGGGGCTTTTTATTCGAAAAAGTATAGAGGCTTTGCAAGCAGAAGCCAAAGAAACTGGAAGTGGTACCCTTAAACGAGTGTTAGGTCCTGTCAGCTTAGTAGCTCTCGGAGTAGGAGTGATTATCGGAGCCGGATTATTTTCAATAACCGGAACCGTAGCAGCTTCTTATACTGGACCAGCCATCACACTTTCCTTTATCATTGCAGCCATCGGTTGCTGTTTTGCCGGACTTTGTTATGCTGAATTTGCTTCCATGATTCCAGTATCCGGAAGTGCCTATACTTACTCCTACGCCACCATGGGAGAACTTATCGCCTGGATTATCGGATGGGACCTGGTACTGGAATATACGGTAGCCGCCACTACTGTCAGTATCAGTTGGAGCCGTTACATGACCGTATTCCTGCAAGGAGTAGGCATTGATTTACCCCATGCGTTTACAGCGTGTCCCTGGGATGGAGGCATCGTCAACATTCCGGCCATGATAATTGTGATACTCATGAGCCTGATTTTGATGCGGGGTACTGCCGGCAGTTCATTCATCAACGGACTGATTGTCTTTCTGAAAATAGCGGTCATCCTAATTTTTGTGGTACTAGGCTGGCAGTTTATTCAAAATGAGAACTATACACCTTACATTCCGGCTAATACCGGTACATTGGGAGAGTTCGGTGTTTCCGGTATTTTCCGTGGAGCAGCGATTGTCTTCTTCGCCTTTTTAGGATTCGATGCGGTAAGCACGGCAGCCCAGGAAACCAAAAATCCGAAGCGTGATATGCCTATCGGTATTTTAGTGTCTCTGCTGGTTTGTACCATTTTATACATTCTCTTTGCACACGTCATGACAGGAGTAGCCCATTATACCGATTTCAGCGGACAAGTAGGAATTGCTCCGGTAGCTGTAGCCATTGAAAAGATGGGGCATCCCGACGCTGCAGGTGTCATACAACCCGCTTATCCATGGTTGAACAAGGCCATCATCCTGGCTATTCTGTTCGGATACTGCTCGGTAATCATGGTCACCTTGCTCGGACAAAGCCGTGTATTCCTGAGCATGAGCCGCGACGGTCTTTTGCCACCGTTCTTCTCCAAAATCAACCAGCGCTTCCGTACACCGATACACAGCAACTGCCTATTTATGATACTCGTCAGCTTGTTGGCTGGATTTATCCCGGCACAAGTAGCCGGTGAGATGACCAGTATCGGTACACTTTTGGCATTCACCTTAGTCTGTGCAGCCATCCTGATTGTACGCAAGACCATGCCCGACGTACCTCGCGCCTTCAAAACTCCTTTTGTGCCCTTCGTTCCGATTATGGGAATCCTCACTTGCCTGTGTATGATGAGCTTTCTTCCGGCTGATACTTGGATACGTCTGGTGTTGTGGATGCTTATCGGACTGGACGTCTATGCATCATACGGAATCCGTCACAGCAAACTAGAGTACGGTCAAAAACATCGCAAAGGGGATATTGTATTAAACCTGACCGGACTTATTTTGTCTATTCTGAGTGTAATTACCGGACTATGGCATCAACAGACCGTAGGATGGGATGAAGATAAAACCCTATTGACGATTTCTTTTATATTTGCCTTCACACACTGCGCCTTTTACATGTGGCGAATCTGGAGACACCCGCACAGTCAGTCCAAGGTTTCTTAAAAGAAGTTATAAAAATTCGTCAGGAACAGAAAAAACGAATAATAAACCACAACCAACATATAAAAAAGCTGTTATTTTACAACGATTTATACTATTATGGATAAGAATATATTGTACACGGCCATTCAGGCCGCCCTTGCTGCGGGAACAGAAATTATGTCTGTCTATACAGACCCGAAAGCAGATTTTGAGATAGAAAAGAAAGCGGACAATTCTCCGCTGACCATTGCCGACCGCAAGTCGCATGCAATCATAGCCCAAGCACTGGCTGCGACTCCCTACCACGTTTTGAGCGAAGAAGGGGCTAAAATCGCTCCTGAAGAAAGACAACAATGGAAAGAATTGTGGGTAGTCGACCCATTAGACGGCACAAAGGAATTCATCAAACGTAACGGGGAATTTACCGTAAACATTGCCTATGTAAAGAATGGTTGTCCTGAAGCTGGAGTCATTTACATTCCGGTAAAGCAGGAACTCTATTTTGCCGACATTGAACTGGGAGCCTACAAAATCAAAGACATTACCGATATAGAAGCTTATCCGTCGCTGGATGCACTGATGGAGCAAGCCGAACGTCTGCCGTATGCTAACCGGACAGACGATACATTCATTATCGTGGCCTCACGTTCACACCTGACTCCCGAAACGGAAACTTACATCCATGAAATGCAGCAAAAACATGCACATGTGGAAACAATCTCCAAGGGAAGTTCGTTAAAGCTATGTCTTATTGCCGAAGGGAATGCCGACGTATATCCTCGTTTTGCTCCTACTATGGAATGGGATACTGCAGCCGGACATGCCATTATCCGTGCTTCCGGGAAGGAAGTATACCAGGCAGGAAAGACAGAACCACTACAATACAATAAAACAGACCTGCTGAACCCCTGGTTCATTGCAGAATAACCCACTAATTTATGTCTATCGAGATTATCATCGTACTTCTTTCACTTGTGGCCATGCTGACCGCATTGATTATGGACAAGATGCGCCCGGGAATGATTCTGTTCTCGGTGGTTGTCATTTTCCTTTGTACAGGTATTCTTACCCCTAAAGAAATGCTGGAAGGCTTCAGCAATAAAGGAATGATTACTGTCGCCATGCTGTTTCTGGTAAGTGAAGGTGTCCGCCAGAGCGGTGCCTTGACCCAGCTTATCAAGAAACTGCTTCCCCAGGAAAAGACTTCCGTATTCAAAGCGCAAGTACGCATGTTGCCCAGCATTGCCTTCATTTCGGCCTTTCTGAACAATACGCCGGTTGTAGTCATTTTTGCTCCCATCATCAAACGGTGGGCCAGCTATGTCAAGCTTCCGGCCACTTACTTCTTGATACCCCTTTCGTATGTAACGATTTTAGGAGGTATCTGTACCCTGATAGGAACCTCTACCAACCTGGTGGTACACAGTATGATTCTTGATGCAGGAATGAAAGGATTCAGCATGTTCGAATTAGGAAAAGTCGGTATCTTCATCGCATTGGCTGGCATTATCTATTTGTTTCTGTTTTCCAAGAAATTATTACCCGCCAACCGTCCGGAAACGACAAACGAAGAAGACGGCGATTCTTCTTTACATCTTGTAGAAGCCGTAATCGGTCCCCGATTCCCTGGTATCAACAAGAAGGTCCGTGAATTTGATTTCAAGCGCCATTATGGAGCCGAAATAAAAGAACTTCGCCGTAGCGGACGCACCTATACCGATTTGAATGAGGTCAGCTTCCGAGAAGGAGATACATTAGTGGTACTGACCGATGATAGCTTTATCCAGACATGGGGAGAATCATCCGTCTTCCTGATGCTGGCCAACGGAAAGGAATACGAACCAGCCGGAAAAAAGAAGCGTTGGTTTACCCTTTTCCTGCTCTTGTTTATGATTGTGGGAGCTACAGTAGGTGAACTGCCGGGTATTGAGAAATACCTTCCCGAAGGCATCAAGTTGGATATGTTCTTCTTCGTATCCATCACAACGGTCATTATGGCCTGGAGCAAGATATTCCCTCCACAGAAATATACCAAATATATTTCATGGGATATTCTGATTACGATTGCCTGTGCTTTTGCTATCAGCAAGGCCATGGAAAACTCGGGAGTAGCGGATTTACTGGCCGGATACATCATCAGCCTGAGTCAAGACTATGGCCCCTACGTATTGCTGGCCGTATTGTTTATCATTACGAATATCTTTACAGAGCTGATTACCAATAATGCAGCGGCCGCACTGGCTTTTCCTATAGCCTTGTCCCTGTCCACCCAGTTAGGCGTCAATCCGATGCCCTTCTTTGTGGTTATCTGCATGGCAGCCTCAGCCAGTTTCTCCACCCCTATCGGTTATCAGACCAACCTGATTGTACAAGGTATCGGAAACTACAAGTTCACCGACTTCGTCCGTATCGGATTGCCACTGAACATTATCACCTTCCTGATTTCCGTTTTCCTCATCCCGTTGATATGGCCGTTTTAAAATCGATTTAAATACGCTTTAATATATGAACAACCAAGAGACAAATCATATCTATCCGATATTCGACCGTATGTTAGGTCGTGCCGACAAAGAAGAATTGCTGAAACAACACGGACTCATGATCTGGTTTACCGGACTGAGCGGATCTGGAAAAAGTACCATCGCTATTGCCTTAGAACGTGAGTTGCAGCAACGTGGTCTGTTGTGTCGTATCTTAGATGGCGACAATATCCGCAGCGGTATCAATAATAATTTAGGATTCTCGGCAGAAGACCGTGTAGAAAACATTCGCCGCATTGCAGAAGTCGGTAAGCTGTTCGTCGATACCGGCATCATCACTCTGGCCGCTTTTATCAGCCCCAATAATGAGATACGTGAAATGGCTGCCGGAATTATCGGAAAAGAGGATTTCTTAGAAATCTACGTCAGCACGCCGTTAGAAGAATGCGAACGTCGTGACGTAAAAGGTCTCTATGCCAAGGCACGCCGTGGAGAAATCAAGAACTTCACCGGCATCTCTGCCCCGTTCGAAGCACCGACCCATCCGGCTCTTTCACTCGACACGTCGAAATTATCCCTTAAAGAATCTGTTGACCAGCTGCTCGACTTGATTCTTCCGAAAGTAATCAAAAAATAAACATATATAACCATGCAAGAAGAATACAATTTAAGCCACCTGAAAGAACTCGAAGCCGAGTCTATTCACATCATCCGTGAGGTGGCTGCCGAATTTGAAAATCCGGTGATGCTCTACAGTATCGGAAAAGACTCATCCGTCATGGTCCGTCTGGCTGAAAAAGCCTTCGCTCCGGGAAAAGTACCTTTCCCACTGATGCACATCGACTCCAAATGGAAATTCAAGGAAATGATTCAGTTCCGTGATGAATATGCCAAGAAATACGGCTGGAACCTGATTGTAGAAAGTAACATGGAAGCTTTCAATGCAGGCGTAGGCCCTTTTACTCACGGAAGTAAAGTACATACTGACCTGATGAAGACACAGGCCCTGCTCCATGCCCTCGACAAATATAAATTTGACGCAGCTTTCGGTGGTGCACGCCGCGACGAAGAGAAATCACGTGCCAAAGAACGTATCTTCTCTTTCCGCAACGAATTCCACCAGTGGGACCCTAAAAACCAGCGTCCGGAACTCTGGGATATCTACAATGCCCGTATCCGCAAAGGTGAAAGCATCCGTGTATTCCCATTGAGCAACTGGACAGAACTGGACATCTGGCAATATATCCGCCTTGAAAATATTCCAATCGTACCGCTGTATTTTGCCAAAGAACGCCCGGTAGTCAATATGGACGGACAGCTGATTATGCCCGACGATGACCGTCTGCCGGAAAAATACCGCGACAAGATTGAAATGAAGAAAATCCGTTTCCGTACTTTGGGATGCTGGCCGCTGACAGGAGCCATTGAAAGCGAAGCCGATACCATCGAAAAGATTGTAGAGGAAATGATGACCACCACCAAGAGTGAACGTACCACCCGTGTCATCGACTTCGACCAGGAAGCCAGTATGGAACAAAAGAAACGTGAAGGATATTTTTAATTACGCAACAACATGGAAGTATTAGATAAAAGCAAATCAGGCAACCCGATGGAAGGAGAAGCCAGAGGCAAGATGTCCATCGAAGAATTCCTGGCAAAAGATGAACAAAAAGACCTGCTCCGTTTCCTGACCGCAGGTTCAGTAGACGACGGTAAATCTACACTAATCGGTCGTCTGCTGTTCGATAGTAAGAAATTGTATGAAGACCAGCTCGACGCCTTAGAGCGCGACAGCAAACGTATGGGAAATGCCGGTGAACACATCGACTACGCCCTGTTGCTCGACGGACTGAAAGCTGAGCGTGAACAAGGTATCACTATCGACGTGGCTTACCGTTATTTCTCTACCAACAACCGTAAGTTCATCATTGCCGACACTCCGGGACATGAACAATACACCCGCAACATGATTACTGGTGGTTCTACTGCCAACTTAGCAGTCATCCTCGTCGATGCGCGCACCGGCGTCATCACACAAACCCGCCGCCACACTTACCTGGTATCCCTGTTAGGTATCAAGCACGTGGTATTGGCTGTCAACAAGATGGACCTGGTAGACTACTCAAAAGAAGTATTCGACAAGATTGTAGCCGAATATACCGCTTTCATCTCTCCATTAGGAGTCCCCGACGTACAGTGCATCCCGCTTTCAGCCCTTGAGGGTGACAATGTGGTAGAAAAATCAGACCGTACTCCATGGTACGAAGGTCCGGCCCTGCTGGAATTCCTTGAAACCGTACACATCGGTAACGACCATAACCTGAACGACTTCCGCTATCCGGTACAGTATGTACTCCGTCCGAACCTCGACTTCCGTGGTTTCTGTGGAAAGGTAGCTTCCGGTGTTATCCGTAAAGGTGATGAAGTGGTAGCTCTTCCTTCCGGCAAGCGTTCTCATGTGAAGAGCATTGTAACCTACGACGGAGAACTCGACTATGCCTTCCCGCCCATGTCTGTAACCCTGACACTGGAAGACGAAATCGATGTATCCCGCGGCGAAATGCTGGTACACCCGGACAACATGCCGCTGGTTGGACGTAACTTTGAAGCCATGCTTGTGTGGATGGACGAAGAAAAGATGGACCTGGAAAAATCTTTCTTCCTGAAACAGACTACCAACACCAGCCGTACCCGTATCGACAGCATCAAGTACAAGGTAGACATCAATACCATGGAACACCTGTCTGTAGAAAACGGACGTCTGACCAAGGAAGATGTTCCTATGCAGCTCAACCAGATTGCCCATGTGGTACTGACTTCTTCCAAGGAATTATTCTTTGACCCTTATACAAAGAACAAAGCTACCGGTGCCTTCATCCTGATTGACCCGATTACCAATAACACCAGCGCAGTAGGTATGATTATCGATCAGGTGGCCGACAAAGACATGCATAACCAGATGGAACTGCCTGTCCTCAATCTGCCGAAACTGGGAATCGCTCCAGAGCACTACGAAGCCATTGAACGTGCCGTAAAAGAACTGGGACGTCAAGGTATTGCTGTAGAAATAAAGAAATAAATCCTTCGGGAAAATAGAAACACTCTTAACACACGGTAAGGTATGAATAAAAAATTCACAGCTCTCGCAATGGCAGCACTTTTGGTTCACATGGACGCTTCTGCCTTTATTCACGCAATGGAAATTTCAGCAGAAACCTATGCTTCTGCCAATGAACCCCATCAATGGAAAGGTAAGAAAGTAGCTTTTCTGGGGGACTCCATTACAGACAAGCAACGAATCGGTACTCAAAAGTGCTACTGGGAGTACTTAGCTGAGATGCTAGATATCGAAGCTTTCTCATACGGCATCAATGGAAATCAGATGGATGGTCTGCTGAAGCAGGCACAGCAGCTTCTTCAAGAGCACGGACAAGAAACAGACGCTATTATTGTTTTTGCCGGTACCAATGATTTCAATGCAGGAATCCCTATCGGTAAATGGTTTGAAGAAGTAAAACGCGATGCTCCCATGCCGAACGGGAAGAAAGCCGAAAGAACTTACCGTGAAATGAGCACAGAGACAGATACATTCTGCGGACGTATAAACAGACTGATGGATTATCTGAAAACGAATTTCCCGACCCAGCAAATCATTCTGCTTACACCTCTGCATCGAGGATTTGCACAATTTGGAGACAACAATGTACAACCGGAAGAAGCCTTCACCAACAGCAAAGGCTTATTCGTAAGTGACTATGTGCAAACAATCAAAGAAGCCGGAAATATCTGGGCCGTACCTGTAATCGACTTGAATAGTCTAAGCGGGCTATACCCCATGAACGATTCCCATATACCTTATTTCCATAATGGAGAAACAGACCGGCTTCATCCGAATGCAGAAGGGCACAAACGAATGGCCAAGACACTGATGTATCAGATGATGGCCCTTCCTTCTTCATTTAAGTAAAAAGAATAAAGACCAAGAAACAATAAAACAAAACGTAAAAAATGGGATTACTTGAATTCAACAAACTCCCCATCAATACTTTGGTGGGAGCCGACTGGAAGACATTCAACCAGATAACCGCCGGTCGTACCATCGATTCTGCGTACAAAGGGAAATACCGCCTGACCAAGGCCGTATGTCGCCTGTTATCTACACTGGCTCCCCTGCAGGACAGACGTTATGAGAAACTGTTGGCCGACAAGCCGCTGGAACATGATCCTGTATTTATCCTTGGGCATTGGCGTAGCGGAACCACGTTCATGCACAACGTATTCTCCTGCGACAAGCATTTCGGCTATAATACGACCTATCAAACAGTATTCCCACACCTGATGATGTGGGGACAGCCTTTCTTCAAGAAGAACATGAGCTGGCTAATGCCGGACAAACGCCCGACCGATAACATGGAACTGGCCGTAGACCTTCCGCAAGAAGAAGAATTTGCCTTGGCTAACATGATGCCCTACACGTACTATAACTTCTGGTTCCTGCCTAAACACATGCAGGAATATGCAGATAAGTACCTGCTGTTCGATGATATCAGCGATGCCGAATTGAAAGTGTTTGAAGAAACCTTTACCAAACTCATCAAGATTTCTTTGTGGAACACCCACGGTACACAGTTCCTCAGCAAGAACCCACCGCATACCGGACGTGTGAAAGAGCTGGTAAAAATGTTCCCCAATGCTAAATTCATCTACCTGATGCGTAACCCGTACACCGTATTTGAATCAACACGCAGTTTCTTCACCAACACCATCCAACCGCTAAAATTGCAGGACATCAGCAATGAAGAATTGCAAGAAAACATTCTTTCGGTTTATGCCAAACTATACCACAAGTACGAAGCCGACAAGAAGTTCATTCCGGAAGGCAACCTGGTAGAAGTCCGCTTTGAAGATTACGAAACCAATGCCTTTGATATGACGCAGGAAATCTACCAAAAACTGCAGATTCCAGGCTTTGAGGAAGCCCGTGCCGACATCGAAGCTTACGTCAACAAAAAGAAAGGTTACAAGAAAAACAAATACCAATACAAACCTGAGACGGTAGAACTGGTGGAAAAGAACTGGTCATTCGCTTTGGAACAGTGGGGATATAAATTGTAAGACCTAACTCAATAGAACAAAAAATGCGGGACCTATGTTCCGCATTTTTTGTTACACAATCTCAACTTGTTTACTCACATACGATTCGAAATCCTACGGCCGTTTTCAGATGAGCTGAATCAGGATAAACAATACTCAGTCCATCAGCCTCTTGCTTCCACTCTATCTTATTCTTCTCTCCCAACAATTCCACAGAAGTCACCTGCTTTTGTCCTATACCCGCATCACTTCCTAAAGAGACGATTTTCAGTTTATCGCCAGCCTTTGGCACAGTCATACACCAGGCATAGATGGCTCCATCTTTGCCAACTGTAAAACGAAAATCGGTGGTATAGAAGGAATGGTTCGCCTGATTTGCCCCAATAAATCCGCCAGGCAACACATTCAACTTACCATCCTTACCTTCGCCCAATACATTCCAGGCAGAACTGCCATAAATTCCCTGTCCGTTTATCCGCATCCATTCACCGACTTCTTTCAGCATCTTCACACAGCCTTCATCCAGAGAGCCGTCAGGGCGAAGTGGAATAGACACTCCTACCGCACCATCACGAGCCACTATTTCCAGAAGATAACGTATCACGGCATCTGAACTATACACAAAATTCGGTCCATAGAACCAGTCACCGACCGGAGTCTCCGCAATCCAGGCCTGGTCCGTTTTGATATTCCCCGGAATTCCCGTCTCACAAGTATTGACCGTACCATTTGTCTGTTTTCTGAACTTCACGATACTGAACACATCCACCTTTCCACGTCGTTCCAGCGTCTTATTATAGAAATCCGCTATTACCCGTTGCATGGCATCACATTTGTACCCAGTACCCGTTCCTGAGCCACTGAAAGGTTGCTGGTCTGTACCGTCTGTATAAATGAAATCCGGATTGTATTTGTCTACGGCATCCATCATTCTCAACGCCCACCATTTGGCATACCATTCGGCATACTCCAGATGACCGCTAAAAATACCAGCCTGAGGAGGAGACCATCTAGAATTGGCCGCCTCAGCCACCGTTTCATACTCCCTCAAATTAATCCCATAAAGATATTTAGGGTCTAATCCTTCCCACCATTTACCTTTACCATCGGCCAATGTCAGATTTCCGTCGTATGGCACTCCTTTCTTATCACCTTTTGTATCACTTTGAAAAGCTGTCTGCCACCACCACCAGGAATACTCATGATGGAAAGTAAGGCCAAAGCGAATTCCAGCCTCTCTTGCAGCTTTCTCCCATTCGCCAATCAAATCACGTTTCGGTCCCAGACGAGTGGAGTTCCAAGGCTGATATTTAGAATCCCACATATCAAACTGGTCATGATGCACACCCTGGACGATAAGAAATCTTGCCCCTGCATCCTTGTAGATATCCACCAAAGCCTGCGGATTAAACTTATTCGGATTCCAGTCGCGCAACACCTCCTTATACCCCACTTCCGAGGGATGTCCATAATTTTTCAGATGATTTTCATACGCCAGTGTCCCTTCCACGTACATCTTCCGGGCATACCAGTCGCCGCTTTCTCCTGCCGACTGCGGTCCAAAATGTATCCAGATTCCGAACTTGGAATCCCGCAACCACTCCGGTGTACCCGGATAATTTGCCTCAATCGACTTCCATGTAGGTTTATACGGCCCGGAAGTTATCGGCAAATCTAATTTTACCTCTTCAAAAGTCTGAATACTCCCCATCGGGACAGAATTTTCCGCCAACGGTTTATGTACTGACGGTACCGGTCCTAACTGATAATTCACCCCATTAGTCTGCTGGGAAAAAGCCGTTGTACAAGTCCCCAACCACAAACAACCTAACATTACAAACTGGTTCATGCCTAAATTTTTTATTTAATACACATTCTTAATAATCTATGAATACAAGAGTAATCGCCTCATTCAGCATCATAAAGCTTGTTTATACGAACATATACACTATAAGGCTCATCCTCGATACTCAACAAAGGCTTTAAATAATACTTTTTACCACCATTATTCAATACAAACAACAAACTTTCCCTGTCATCAACCTTCAAATTCGACAATATATCATTTGTGTCTCCATACAATGAAATTTCTTCCGTACTTTGAAAAGCCAATAACAAGGGGCCATAAAAAATAGCCACAGTGTTCTCGTCATCAGGCATCAATTCCACCCGAAACTTAAAATCAAACTGCACACGAATGCAATCATAATTTCTCCACTCCCGACTTAAAGTAAAGAACGAATTTTCAGAAGCAACACCTTGTAAATGATTATTCACATACACCTTTGCCCCTTTTCCCCATGAAGGAATAAAAAGATTCAATGAAAGAAACTGAGCAGAATCTGACGCTACGGTCAACTCCGCTTTTTGATTACGAATAAAATCTCCTTCCTGAAAAATCTTTATATGACGTTCCTTCCAGTCAAGCACTGTTGGAATATACAGGTTTACCCATACATTTTTATCGTCATGAAAATAAATATTCTTGTTCAATAACGAAAAAGCCTCTATACTTGAACCATTGCAACATCTGAAATCAGAATAGCTGTTCAGAAACTTTTTCTTTCTGGGAGACCCCAATGGCAAATGATATACATACTCCCCAGTTTTCCCATTTTGCAAAGCCATTATTGAATTATAGAATGTATTCATATACCAATCAGCATATTGAGGTTTACAAGTCCATTCAAACAACTTGCTTGTGAGCCTTTGGGTATTATGTGAAACACAAGTCTCCGCTATTTCCCCTGTTAAAGTATTACTCAGTTGTCCCGGTCGTCCCCAATGTTCAGAAGTAAGCGAAGTAGGAGTAGTGACATTAGGACGAGGGCCACTGCTGGACCCATTCACATAAGCATGTTTATAAGCCAGCATATCCCAAAAGTGTGTCACGGCATTATAATAAATTGGGTTCTTTGTAATCTCATAACATTCAGAAAAACCGTTCACCAGTACGATATGTGTATTTGAATGTAACCCAGATAAAATATCCTCATTGTTGGCCAAGGGCATCAGAAACCATTTCCGGTCAAATATCTGAGCCAGTTTCAAGTGTTTCTCATCTTTTGAAATCCGATACAATTTATACAAGACGTCATTCATGCCTCCGGGCTCATTCGCAGGATTTGCCTGAGTGGTATACAGCATTTTTGATATGGACTTGGCACTTAGCTTCTCCATTCTCTGCCCTACATAATCGGCCATATTCAACAGTACGTCATAGGCTTTTACATTGCCCGTGTTGACATACACATCCAATAACCCTTGCATTATCTTATGATATGTATAATATGGTGCCCAGACTCCTTCCGCCTTCGTTTCAAGAATATCAAATTCTGTTTCTGGAAATGCCGACAAATATCCTTTACCAAGTGCCACCTGACATTTAGATAATTCATCGACCATATATCCCAGACGTTTACCTAATATGCCGTCATGATATTTCTTTACGACAAAAGAACATGCAGACAGATAATGACCGACAAAATGCCCTCTCAAACCTATATTAGGAGCTTCCCATCCCTCCAAAGGAGTTGCAGAAGAAGGTAGTCCTGCATTTATCCTGAAATTGTGCAGTAATCTGTCCGCATCTAAAGATTGTAGATACTCTATATTTAATGTCTCTCTGCGCTGAATCCAGGACTCCTTCAATGTAACACTTTCTATTGGAAAAGCATAAGCTTGTGTCGTATCCTGAGCGTTGACATATCCTCTGATACACCACAGCCACAAAACAAACACCCACAATATGTACCTATATTTCCGCATATTCATCCCTATTTAAATCTATATCCAAAAGAATTATATTTCTTTTTTTCCAAGAAACAAATATAGACGGATAATACGAACAAAAATAGGATGAAAATGTGGAATTATAGGAGGATATCGATAGGTTATTATATATCGATATAACAAAAGAGGAAATAAATCCTACCGACAGTACAACGCCCACAAATGAAAAATCACATCACCAACCAGTGCTTCGGCCAGAAAATCATCTCCCACATATTCACGCGCTATATGACACAACAAGGCATAATGATGACGGTAGAGGTATTTATAAGCCTCTTCATTTCCTCGTTTCAGGTGTTCTATGATAATCCGTTCCGTAATTTCCATCTGTTACTGCTGCGTAAATTCAAATCATTCAAACATTTTCCGATAATAAGTGGCTTTATCTGATATTTGTTTCCATTGTTCAATCCCATTGATAGAGGAAGAATGCACGCGTTCATAAAACGTAATTTCCTCATGAAGCGGACGGAAATCATTTTGCATCAGTGACAGGTTCAGTGCTTTTTCGATTCGGGCAAAACCATACATCAGAGAATCCTGTGCTACTTGCTGAATTTTTATTGCATAAGCAGAATCAGCCCGCAAGAAATCTCTTCGGGCCGTGAGCGTATCTCCCTTATAATCTTCGAGTACGGCTTTCAGGTGCAGCAATTCGGACGACATGGAATCGCTCATGCGTGCATCCATCTCACGCAACAAATCCAGTACTTCTTCCAAATGCCAGCTCTGGAACAAATAACGGTATTTCAATAAATAAGTCTGCTTGTCAGGACATAAAGCCAATGCACTGTCCAGTTTCTGACGGATGAGTGAATCATGAATACATACTCGCGGATGTAACTTATCAATCGGCTTATTCCAAAACAAAGAATCGCTTTGCATCAAGCTGTCTGCTTCCAACATCAGCCCACGCACAATTTGCTGTATATCTGACTTATCATCTGACTTCTCATGCATGCAAGCGGAAACTATTCCTGCCACGCATCCAACCATCACAAAGAGTTTTGCATTCATAGTTCAAAGATTGGGTTTGCGCAAAGTTAATTTTTTTCAGTCACACCAAACACAAAAATGTAAAAGAATCCCCAGCAAGCAGCCTTCTTTTTATTTGAGTCCCTTCTTACATTTTTCCCACTTCGTCCTTTCCGGTTCTACGTTTTCCGCGCTGGAAACCTTCGTTTCTCACAAGGGAAACGTACGTTTTCACACCGAGAAACATAGGTTTCCGAAAAGGAAAACATAAAATACACCCAATGGCTTTTCCGTTATTTCTATATGGTTTTCAACTCATATAGCTACCATCATTTTTTAAGGCTTCTTTTTACCACTGCCGGCACACCAGCCGCCAAAGAATCATCGGGAATATCTTTGGTTACTACACTGCCTGCCGCAATGATACAGCGATTGCCAATGGTCACTCCCGGACATACTACCACATTTCCGCCCAACCAGCAGTCCTCACCTATCGTAATGGGATAGGCGGTTTCCTTCTCTTCACGGCGCTCCACATAATCCATGGGATGCTGAGGAGTATAGAACTGACAATGAGGTCCTATCAGAGTATGTTTTCCGACACGGATATAGCCTCCGTCGAGCATGATACAGTCATAGTTCATAAACACATTTTCCCCTAAAATGATGCCCGTACCATGGTCGCAATGGAAAGGTGGACAGATAGTGGTGCTCTGCGGAATACCGGGAATCAGCTCTTCTATCACCTGGCGGTAATCTTCATCGCAAATAGTCATGGAACGCAAACGGGCACAAACTTTCTTGGCGTGTACCAGACTGGCATGTATTTCAGGGTCGGAAAAATAATAGAGCTCCTGACTGCGCATTTTTTCGTATTCTGTTTTCATAGGCTTTTAATGCTAAAATTTCTTGACTCAAAGGTAGAAGGATTTTTATGTATCTGCAAGATACCTGAACAAACGGCATGCCTATTGTCTGCGAAAATACGCAGAGGGAGGCTCACCTGTAATCTGTTTGAAAACTCGGGTAAAACTATTCGGTGAATTAAAACCCACTTCGTATGCGGTCTGTTCAATGTTCAGCACATTGTCTGTCAGGATCTCAATGGCCCTTACTATCCGCTGATAGTTGAGGTAATGCACGAAACGGATACCTGAACTGGTGAACAAGCGAGTCAGATTTCGTACCGAAAAATTGAAATGAGAAGCTACTTGCTCAATAGTCAGTTCCTGATGCAGATTGGCTTTGATGTATTCCAGTACGGGCAGTAGACGTTATCCAAACCAAAACATTATCCCAACTTGACTTTTTACTATATTGAATATCAG
>ERZ1027150.212-NODE-212-length-53022-cov-10.493741_pt1 | contig 53022 bp, 31 predicted proteins | sample MGYA00519276_ERZ1027150 | MGnify/ENA primary metagenome ERZ1027150 (study PRJEB26926, sample SAMN06164860) | human gut metagenome | biome: ENVO:00009003; feature: ENVO:2100002; material: ENVO:00002003 | host: Homo sapiens | place: USA | collected 2012 ... | reverse complement strand
AACCGCCGTACACGGTTTTGCAGACCGCTGACTAAGCCACTCATCCAAGGAACCAATCTTGGTGGCAATTGTTTTTCTCAATTGCGCTGCAAAGGTATAACTAATTTTTTAAAATGGCAATATTTACGCCTCTTTTTTTGCGACTTTTTTTATGCCACACCCTTTGCTTTGGGCAAGTTTACACCCGGAACATCCACATTCACAACTCTTTGAACCCTTTTTCAAGCTGATGAAAAAATGATAAATATGTTTCCCTGCATAAGTCATGCAGAGAAACACAATGATATATACAACGAGATTTTGCAGATTCATGACATCGTTTTTTTAAGTGAATAAACTTCCGATCTGGTAAACCGCAAACGAGATGATCCAGGCCAGTGCGGTGGTGTAGAAGGCTGCGAAGGCTGCCCACTTCCAGCTGCCGGATTCTTGTTTGATGGCCGCAATGGTAGCGATACACGGAAAATAGATCAGGATGAACAGCATGTATCCGAAGGCCACCAGCGGCGTAATAGGAATACGGTTGGAGAGGTCCACGTTGTCGACATCCGATTCATTGGTGTACAGCACTCCCAGCGTACTTACCACAAGTTCTTTCGCTCCCACGCCCGACAGGATTCCGATTCCCATTTTCCAGTTGAATCCCAGCGGTTCGATAGCCGGTTCAATGGCCTTTCCGATCTGTCCGATGTACGAATTCTCCTGTTGCTCGGCCGGAGTATCGTATGCCGAATGATTCGGGTAATAGCCCAGGAACCAGATAATGATAGAAGCAATCATGATGATTCCTCCCATTTTCTTCAGGTACTGTGCTCCTTTTTCCCAGGTATGACGGAAGACCGATTTGGCCGTAGGCATACGATAGGGAGGGAGCTCCATTACAAACGGGGTGTCATCGCCTTTCACGATGAACAGACTCAGTACACGGGCCATCAGGACAGCCAGCAGGATACCGATGGTATATATGCTGAACAGTACCAGACTGGCATTGTGCGGGAAAAGTGCTCCGATCATGACCAGATAGATGGGCAGACGGGCACTGCACGAGATGAACGGAGTAATCAGCATTGTCACCAGCCGTGATTTCCGGCTTTCGATGATGCGGGAAGCCATGATGGCCGGTACGTTACATCCGAAGCCCATGATGAGCGGAATGAACGACTTGCCGTGCAGTCCCATTTTGTGCATGATCTTATCCATGATGAAGGCCGCACGTGCCATGTATCCGGAGTCTTCCATGAAAGAGATGAAAAGATAGAGCAGCAGGATGTTCGGCAGGAACACAATCACTCCGCCTACTCCTCCGATGATACCGTCTACAATCAAATCCTTCAGTGGTCCTGCCGGCATCTGCGTTTCTACGATACTTCCCAGTCCGGCTACCAGCCATTCAATCCATGCCTGCGGATAGGCTCCGAAAGTAAAGGTACATTCAAACATCAGGTAAAGGAAGATGAAGAATATCGGGAATCCCCATACGCGGTGTGTGACGATGCTGTCCACAATCCGGGTAAACATTTCGGTATGCTGGTTCTTTTCCACATACGTTTCCTTCAGCGCACCGGTAATGAAACCGTATTTGGCATCGGCAATTGCCTGCTCGCTGTCTTCGTTGATGGAAAGCTTCAACCGGGCGATTTCCTTTTCCTTCACGGCCAGGATCTCCGCACAGTTGGGCAGGAGCGTAATGACATTCTGTTCGATTTCCTTGTCGTTCTCCAGAAGTTTTATGGCAAGAAAACGGGTAGAATACTTATGACGGATGCTTTCTGTCTTTCCGATTTCCTTCTTGATGGCATCAATGCTCCGTTCCAGTTCCGGACCGTGATTGATGTGGATGTGCCGGATAAAGCTCTTTCCCTGCGTCACGTGTTCCTCTTCGGCGTGGCTGCCGTATTTATGGTCGGGTACATACGAATCATGCCATTCGCGGTACGCCCTCATTACCTCATTCTGGATTTCCTTTTTCTGTCCCATGAAGTCGGCCCCTTCATAAAGTCCGATGATTACGTGGAAGAGCGTATCGATACCTTTTCCGTTGCGGCTGATGGTCGGTACGATGGGGACTCCCAGCAATTCTCCCAGTTTCTTGTAATCCAGGACATTCCCGCTATTCTCCAGCATGTCATACATATTCAGTGCGATGACCATCCGGACATTCATGTCAATCAGCTGAGTGGTTAGGTAGAGGTTGCGCTCCAGATTTCCCGCATCGATTACGTTGATGATTACGTCCGGAGTTTCCTCAATGATGTGCTTTCTCACATAGAGTTCTTCCGGACTGTAAGCCGACAATGAATAGGTTCCGGGAAGGTCGACCAGGCGGAACTGGTATCCCTGGAATTCGAAGAAGCCCTCTTTGGCGTCTACCGTCACCCCGCTGTAGTTGCCTACATGCTCATGCGCACCCGATGCGATGTTGAACAGCGAAGTCTTTCCGCAGTTGGGGTTACCCACCAGTGCCACATTGATGGTACGCCGCTTGCCCTGGGCAATCTTGACCATCTCCTCCTCTGGTACCGGTACGTTTTCGGTAATCGGATTGTGGAAACACTCGTCCTTCATCAGTGTCCGTGCTTCTTCCTGGCTGACGACTTCAATCATGGAAGCCTCTTGCCGGCGGAGGGATATCTCATATCCCATGATTTTATATTTGATAGGATCTTTAAGCGGGGCGTTCAGTATCACTTCTACGGTTTTACCCTTGACGAATCCCATTTCGACGATGCGCCGACGGAATCCTCCGTGCCCCATGACTTTGATGATTACACCTTTTTCTCCGGTGTTAAGTTCTGACAGTCTCATACTTCATTCTATTTTGCGGCAAAGATATATGATTGGCTTTGTTTACGCAAGTTATTTAGAATGTTTTTAAATAAAGCCGGTGCGATTTCCTTTTTTTAATCTCTTTGAAGCGGTTTTTGTACATTTGTAATATGCTTATACAAAAGGTCAATCAATTTATTTCTGACAAGCATCTGCTGAATCGTCACGATCGGGTACTTGTCGCCTTGAGCGGAGGAGCGGATTCGGTTGCTCTGCTGCGCGTGCTGCTGCATGAGGGATACGACTGTGTGGCAGCTCATTGTAATTTTCATCTTCGAAGAGCGGAATCGGACCGGGACGAAGGGTTTGTACGTGCCTTGTGCGAGCGGCTTTCCGTGCCGCTGGAGGTGGTGCACTTTGATACTGCAGCCTATGCGGTACAGCACAACTGTTCCATTGAGATGGCGGCACGCGAACAGCGTTATGCCTGGTTCGAGCAGGTGCGGGAGCAGACCGGGGCTTCGGTCATAGCCGTGGCCCATCATAAGGATGACAGTGTGGAGACTTTCCTGCTGAATCTGATACGCGGAACCGGTATCCGGGGACTGCGGGGCATTACGCCGGTCAACGGTAAAATTGTGCGCCCGATGCTGGAAGTCTCCCGTGCGGAAATTCTTTCGTACCTGCAGACTATCGGACAGGATTATGTGACCGACAGTACGAATCTTGAAACCGACTTTACCCGTAATAAGATCAGGTTGAAAGTGTTGCCCTTACTGGGAGAAATCAACCCTTCCGTCTCGGATGCGATTTTTGAAACGGCCTCCCGCCTGGTGGATGTGGAGGAGGTGTACCGGAAAACCATACAGGAGGCTTGCTGTCGGGTGAGTGTCTCCGAAAAGGAGGTCAGCATTCCGGCATTGCTGGGAGAGACGGCTCCCAGGGCAATTCTTTTTGAACTGTATGCTCCTTTGGGATTTAACGCTTCGCAACTGGATAACATTTACCGGAACCTTCAGGTGAAAGGCATGTCGGGTCAGTTGTTCTATTCTCCGGAATACGTGTTGCTGCGGAATCGTGATTCCTTGGTTCTGGAGCTCAGGGAGAAACCGGAAACTGCTTTGTCGCTTGTGGTTGAGGCGGTGGACCGGGAGGAATTGAAGGCTGATTTCTCCGACCGTACGAAGGCTTTCCTGGATGCGGATAAGGTGACTGGTACGCTGACACTCCGCAAATGGCAGTCGGGCGACCGTTTCATTCCTTACGGGATGAAGGGATATAAAAAGGTAAGGGACTACCTGCGCGACGGTAAGTTCTCTTTGTTCGAAAAACAGGAGCAGTGTGTGGTGTGCATGGGAGAGGAGATTGTGTGGCTGGTCAACGAGCGTTGCGACCAGCGTTTCTGTGTGACGGCCGCTACCCGGCGGGTACTGGTGCTTTCGGCCCGTCCGGCGCAGTAAGAATACCAAGATTTTGGGATTGTGCATTTGGTATGAATCGTGTTTCTTTGCAAAAGAATTTAAAATATGAATATACAATTGAATATGTGTGGCACTAAGATATATCGGGCAACGGACAAGATGAGTGATCTGATTTGTGAGAACTACGCGCTGTTGCAAGTACTGAGCCGTTTCGGAGTTCCCTTGGGCTTCGGTGACCGTTCGGTAAAGGAAGTCTGTGAGATGAATCAGGTAGACTGCAATACCTTCCTGACAGTGGTCAATTTCCTGACCGAGGGCGGGAACCGCATGCAGGATCATGTAAAGGAGATTTCGGTCTCTGCCCTCATGAATTACCTGCAGCAGTCGCATTCCTTTTTCCTTGATTTCCAGTTGCCTACGCTCCGCCGGAAATTGCTGGAGGCGCTCGACTGCTCGGCGCAGAACGAGGTGACTCCTCTGGTGGTCCGCTTTTTCGATGATTATGTGAACGAGGTGCGTAAGCACATGGAATACGAGAACGTAAAGGTCTTTACCTACGTGTCTGCCCTGCTGAACGGAGAACATCCGTCGGGCTTCAGCATCGGTGTGTTTGCCCGCCGTCATGATCAGGTAAACGCCAAACTGACAGAGTTGAAGAACATTATTATTAAGTATTATCCGGCTACAGGCAACAATCAGTTACTGAATGCGGTCTTGTTTGATGTTTTCAGTTGTGAAGAAGATCTGGCATCGCATAACAGGGTAGAAGATTATCTGTTTGTTCCTGCGGTAATGGAACTGGAAGAGAAGTTGAAATGAAATCTCAGGAAACTATTTTTATAGCTGTTGCCGAGACCTCCGTCATCGTCAGAAGCGGACTGGTTGCGGTGTTGAAGCGCTTGCCTGATTTGAGTGTTCAGACAGTGGAGATAACCTCGAAGGAAGGACTCTCGCACTGTATGGAGGCCCATACTCCGGATATCCTGATTATCAATCCTCAGTTTGAGGGCTGGTTCGACCTCGAGGGATTCAAGGCCCGGTATGCGGATGCGGAGGTGAAATACATTGCCTTGTTGTGCTCGTTTGTGGACGCCAATCAGCTGAAGGGATACGATGAGCGTATCAGTCTGTATGACGATGCCTGTGTCCTGGAAAACAAACTTGCTACGCTGATGAACTATGCCGACAATGAGGAGAGTGATCCGAATACCTTGAGTCAGAGAGAAAAGGAGATTGTGGACTGTGTGGTTCGTGGAATGACCAACAAGGAGATTGCAGAAAAACTGTATATCTCCGTGCATACGGTCATTACGCACCGCCGCAACATCACCCGCAAGCTGCAGATCCATTCGGCCGCAGGTCTTACCATCTATGCGATTGTAAACAAACTGGTCGAATTGAGTGAAGTGAAAATGAATCTGTAAGATGAGGGAGTTGTATGAAATAAATACCTAAAAATGGGTATTGCACACATGGCGGCAACTCCTTACCTTTGCAGTGTTAGTCATATGAAATTACGTAAAACCACAAATTAAAAAGTTAGTTATTAGTTGGGTGCACCCTGCGAAGTGATTCGCGGGGTGCACGCAGTTTTTACAGGTATTAATTATATTTAACGCCCATTTTTATCTGGATAAATAATAAGTCCTACTTTTGCTGTGCAAAAACAAAAAGACGTATGAAAGTAGGATTATTTATACCTTGTTACATTAACTCCGTTTTCCCCCAGGTGGGTGTAGCATCTTACAAATTGCTTAAAAGTTTGGGGGTGGAGGTAGACTATCCGTTGAATCAGACCTGCTGTGGCCAGCCCATGGCGAATGCAGGATTTGAACACGAGTCGGTAGAGTTGGCTAAACATTTTGATGAATTGTTCAAAGACTACGACTATATCGTGGGACCTTCCGCCAGTTGTGTGGCCTTTGTCAGGGACCATTATGGTAAGTTGCTTGCCGGAGAGACACATCGATGTGCCAGTGAAGGACGTATTTACGATATCTGTGAGTTCATCCACGACCAGATACGCCCTACCGAACTGAAAGCTTCTTTCCCGCATAAGGTCAGCATCCAGAACAGCTGCCACGGAGTCCGTCTCCTTCATTTATCTTCCCCTTCCGAAATGAACATTCCTTATTACAACAAGCTGCGAGATTTGTTATCCCTGGTGAAGGATATTGAAATCGTTGAACCGGAGCGTCCCGATGAATGCTGCGGATTCGGAGGTATGTTTGCGGTAGAAGAACATGAGGTTTCCGGACGCATGGGCCGTGACAAAGTACAGCGGCACATCGATACGGGTGCTGAATACATCGTAGGAGCCGACAGTTCGTGCCTGATGCATCAGAACGGCATTATCTCCCGTGATCATCTGCCCATCAAAACCATTCACATTGTAGAAATTTTAGCAGCAGGACTATGAGTACCAAACATTCTAAGGCAGCCGGCCGGTTTCTTCAGCATAAAGAACTGGCTGCATGGCACGATGAAACCCTCTGGATGGTGCGTGCCAAGAGAGACAAGATAAGCAAGGAACTTCCGGAGTGGGAGGACTTGCGCAACATGGCTGAGGCCATCAAGATGTACAGCAACAGTCACCTCGATACGTTGCTGCAGGAGTTTGAGAAAAACGCACAGGCCAACGGTGCCCATGTCTACTGGGCAAAGGATGCCGATGAATATTGTTCCATCGTCCATCATATCCTGGAGTCGCATCATGTGAAGCATTTTATCAAGAGCAAGTCGATGCTTGCCGAGGAGTGCAGCCTGAATGAATACCTGGAAGACAAAGGAATAGAGGTTGTGGAAAGCGACCTGGGAGAACGCATCCTGCAGCTCATGCACAAGCGTCCGAGTCACATCGTACTTCCGGCCATTCATATCCGGAAGGAAGAGATTGGAGAACTGTTCGTCAAAGAGATGGGTACGGAGCCCGGCAACAATGACCAGACTTACCTGACTCATGCGGCGCGCAGGAACCTGCGCCATAAGTTTATTGAGGCGGAGGCTGCCATGACCGGGGCCAACTTTGCCGTAGCTTCCACCGGAGAGTGTGTGGTCTGCACGAATGAGGGGAATGCCGATATGGGAACCTCACAGCCGAAACTGCAGATTACGGCTTTCGGTATGGAAAAGATTGTTCCCGACCGGGAGGCACTGGGAGTGTTTACCCGTTTGCTGGCACGTTCGGGTACGGGACAGCCGATTACAACTTACACTTCTCATTATCGCAAGCCGAGAAAGGGGGGAGAACTGCATATCATTATCGTTGACAACGGACGCAGCCAGATTCTGGCCGACAAGGAACATGTAAAGACCTTGAACTGCCTGCGGTGTGGTGCCTGCATGAATACCTGTCCGGTATATCGCCGTTCGGGAGGATATTCGTATACCTATTTCATTCCGGGACCGATTGGTATCAACCTGGGTATGCTGAAGGCGCCGTTGCATTATTATGATAATGTATCGGCCTGCTCGCTCTGTCATTCGTGTCAGAATGTCTGTCCTGCGAAGGTAGACCTGGCCGACCAGATTTATTGCTGGCGTCAGCAGTTGCAGCACCTGGGAGTAGCCAGTACGCCGAAACATGTGATGTCGGAAGGCATGAAGTTTCTCATGGAGCGTCCGGGGCTGTTCGACTGGGCCCTGAAGAATGCTTCCCTGGTCAACAAAATGCCTCACTGGATGATTTACAACGGCTTGAACAACTGGGGAAAAGAGCATGACATGCCAGTCTTTGCCAAAGAAAGTTTTAATGAATTGTGGAAGAAAAATAAGGTGAAATAACTATGAGCAGTAGAGAAGATATCTTACAGAATATCCGCCGGAATACGCAGAAGAGGTATGAGAAGCCCGATCTTTCTCCATTGGTACAGAAGGCGGTGAAATACGAGGATAAAATCGGCCAGTTCTGCAGCGTGATGGAGCGGGTAGGAGGCAAGGCGGTGCTTTTGCACGAAGGAGAAGATGTGAACGAGGTCATCCGGAAACTCTATCCCGAGGCCCGTCGGATTGCTTCATCGGTACGTGTGCTGAAAAGAGGAAACGAATCGCAGCAGCTGAATTGTTATACGTTTCATCCGGATGAGGTGGCTGCCTCTGCCGAACTGGACGGAACGGATTTGGGAATTGTCAGCGGCAAGGTAGGAGTCTGCGAGAATGGAGCCGTCTGGCTGGAGCAGGAGATGGAAGAGCGTGGCATCTATTTTATCGCCGAGGCACTGATTATCCTGCTTGACAAGACTTGCCTGGTGAACAATATGCACGAGGCATATCCGCTGATTGATACGGGTGAGTATGGATTCGGAGTCTTTGTTTCCGGTCCTTCGAAAACGGCCGATATCGAGCAGGCACTGGTGATGGGAGCCCACGGTCCCCGAGAAGTCACTGTGATTCTGTATTAATACATTGGGTTGAGAAATCTTTCTGTTCCGTGCGGTTGCCGGACAGGAAGATTTAAAATAAAAAAAACTTGCGTTATTCACATAAGGCAAGTTTTTTCTCTCTTATAAAGTTATGTCCTTTATGAGAATTTATAGTTAATTGAAGTGAGTGTTTCTGTTGTTTTCTTTTTAGGGATACATCCCCTTCCACACTTCGGAAATCAACCGGTAAACCGCTTGCTTCCTTTGGGAAGAAGTTCTTTTCCCGAGGTTTCATCTATTAAATGACAGACCCTTCAAAATACTGCATCCCATTTGAAATTTTTTTGTGAAAAAAATCAGATTATTTTAATCTTTTCCTTCAATTTATTGATTGATAATTAATTAACGTATACTGTCTTGAAATATTTTTTGAAAATTATTTTTGCAGCCTCCAGTTGCTCCGGAGTATTGGGCTGCACGTCCTTCAACTGGTATTCCATGTTCATGGCCTCATACTTATGGACTCCCAGTGTATGATAAGGAAGAATTTCTACCCTTTCAATGCACTGATAGTCTTTGAAGTGCTCTCCCAGTGCCTCCATGTCTTCCTCGAAATAACTGTATCCCTGTACCAGCACGTAGCGGAGCCAGAACGGCTTGCCATGCTCTTCCAGCCATGCAGCCGTCTTCAGTGTCTGTTCGTTGCTGCGCGAGGTCAGTGTCTGGTGCCGCTGGTTATTGAATTCCTTCACATCCAGCAATACCAGATCCGCCAGTCCCAGCATTTCTTCTACGTCTTTGTTCCAGATACCTCCGTTGGTATCAATGCAGATATGGATACCCGCCTCTTTCAGCATCTTCAGCAGCGGAATCAGTTGTCTGGCCTGAAAGGTCGGCTCTCCGCCACTGAACGTAATTCCTCCTTTCTTACCGAAAAAAGGCTTCTGGCTGATGGCCATCCGGAGAATCTCTTCCGGCGCTGTCTCCTTGCTCTCTCCTTTGGCATCGATGGTATCGGGATTGGCGCAGTACAGGCAGCGGAAATTGCAGCCCTGCAGAAAGACAACCAGGCGGATACCCGGTCCGTCGTAAGTGCCCAGTGATTCATAAGAATGGACTCGTATCATAGTGAATGCGTATAAAAAAGGATTGTCATCCAGGGAATCTGATAACTAGGTGCATGAACCCTGCCTTCCGTTTTTCAGACCTCCTGAATGACAATCGGATCAATAATTATTTCATTAATCAATTACGTGCGTCCGCATTACATGCGTTCGTGGAAACTACGTGAAATAACTTCCAGCTGGTGCTCACGGCTCAACTTGATGAAGTTTACAGCGTAACCGGATACACGGATAGTCAGCTGCGGATACTTTTCAGGATGCTCCATAGCGTCTTCCAGCATCTCACGGTTCAGTACGTTCACGTTCAGGTGATGAGCGCCTTTCACGAAATATCCGTCCATCATGGTTACCAGGTTCTCGATACGGTTTTCCATATCTACTCCCAGTGACTTCGGAACGATAGAGAATGTATTACTGATACCGTCCTGTGAGTCACGATAACGCAATTTGGCTACAGAACTCAATGAAGCCACTGCACCGTTCTTGTCTCTTCCGTGCATTGGGTTGGCACCCGGAGCAAATGCAACTCCCTTGGCACGTCCGTCAGGTGTAGCACCGGTCTTCTTTCCGTACATCACGTTTGAAGTAATGGTCAGGATAGACAGGGTCGGTTTCGCGTTCTTGTATACAGGCAGTTTCTTCAGCTCTTCGTCGAAGTAGTAAATCAGGTCGACAGCCAAGTGGTCTACGCGGTCATCGTCGTTACCGAAGCAGGGGAATTCACCCTGGATATCGAAACCTTCAGTCAGTCCGATTTCATTACGCTTAGCCGTTACCTTGGCATACTTGATAGCCGACAGAGAGTCGACAGCGATTGACATACCTGCCACACCGTAAGCCAGGTTGATAGTCGGGTCTGTATCTACGAATGCCATCTGAGCCTTTTCGTAGTAATACTTGTCGTGCATATAGTGGATGATGTTCATCGCTTCGTTATATACACGTGCCATTTCCTTCAGCACCTTCTTGTAGTTGGCCAGCACCTCTTCGAAGTTCAATACATCTCCGCTCAATACAGGGATGTCTTTCACCATCAGCGTACCGGTATTCTCGCAGCGTCCGCCGTTGATAGCCAGCAGCAGTGCCTTGGCAAGGTTACAGCGCGCACCAAAGAACTGGATGTGACGGCCGATATCCTGGTAAGATACACAGCAGGCGATACCGTAGTCGTCCGAGTTGCGTACCTCACGCATCAGCTCATCGTTCTCGTACTGGATAGAAGATGTATCGATAGATACCTGTGCACAGAAGTTCTTGAATCCCTCTGGCAACTCAGGGCTCCACAGTACAGTCAGGTTCGGTTCTGGAGAAGGACCCAGGTTGTACAATGTCTGCAGGAATCGGAATGAAGTCTTCGTTACCTTAGTACGTCCGTCGTTGAAGCGTCCTCCGATAGCCTCGGTTACCCAAGTCGGGTCGCCGGCAAAGATATCGGTATATGCCTGCATACGCAGGTGGCGTACCATACGCAACTTGATGACAAACTGGTCGATCAGCTCCTGTGCATGGATTTCGTCCAGAATTCCGTTTGCCAGATCGTATTCAATATAAATATCCAGGAATGAAGATACATTACCCAGTGACATGGCAGCACCGTCCTGTTCCTTTACGGCAGCCAGGTAAGCCATGTATACCCATTGTACGGCTTCCTGTGCGTTGTGTGCCGGGCGGCTCAGGTCCAATCCGTACTGTTCGCCCATTACCTTGATTTCCTTCAGCGCCTTGATTTGCTCTGCCACTTCCTCGCGCAGGCGGATACGGGCATCTGTCATCGGTCCGGTAAGGTGACGCAGGTCGTCCTGCTTAGCCTCGATCAGACGGTCGATACCGTACAGTGCCAGACGGCGGTAGTCACCGATGATACGTCCACGTGCATAGTTGTCCGGCAGACCGGTCAGGAATCCCAGTGAACGGAAAGAACGGATTTCTTCAGTATAAGCATCGAAAACGCCGTCATTGTGCGTCTTGCGGTAATGCGTAAAAATATCTTTTACCTTAGGGTCAACTTCAACACCGTTTTCACGGCATGCCTTTTCCACCACTTTAATACCTCCGTAAGGCTTGATGGCACGGCGAAGTACTTCGTCGGTCTGCAAACCTACAATAACTTCGTTTTCTTTATCGATGTATCCGGGAGCAAATGAAGTGATAGTCGATACGGTAGAAGGATCTAATGAGCGTACTCCGTTGTTTGCACGTTCTTCAGCCAGGGCTTCCAAACATTTGTTCCATACTGCTTTCGTACGTTCGGTCGGACCTGCCAGAAAGGAGGCGTCGCCTTCGTAAGGGGTAATGTTCGTCTTTACGAAATCGGTAACGTTGATTTCATGGTTCCAACGACCTTCTTTGAAATTAATTGCCATAGTAAATAAATTTGTTTGATTGTGTTTCACTTAAACTGGTGCAAAGATACGCAATAATGAGAAATGATGCAATACCTAATATTAGGTAGGTTGTTAATTTGTAATAATTACAACTATGTGATATGTGATAAATAAGGAAGGAGAGCCTGAAGGGTAATAAGGAATATTCTGTATATTTGCGGGTAATAATAGACGGTATCATTCTATAAATATATTAAACGGGACTGGAATGGAAAATCGGAATGCTAACAATGAAGTCGAGGGATTCTTTTCGGTATTCCCGAAGGTATGCAACGGTTCCAATGTACTTTATGTGGGAAAGGTAGAGCGTAATCTGAAGAAACGTTTCAAGGAGCACCTGGGTTTCGGGAGTGCTTCTACGACTTCTCTGCAGTTGTGTCACTGGGCGCGTAGCATCGAGGGCCTGGATTTGAAGTTGGTCTTTTGCTACATCCTTGTCGACCGTTCTTCATTGGGACGGACAGCCTTGAAGGTAATGGAAGTGATGGAGGATTATTTTGCGAGGCAGAAAACCCCACTTTTGGGTAGGCATGCCTGAGTGAAAAAGAGAGAATACCGGTGGATGGAGGAAACTGCCCCTGAAATGAATTGTTTCAATGAAGGTGGTGAATTGTTGTAGCCGTAAACCAATAAAAGAAAGAATCACAGAAAAGGAAGAATTATCCGTTGCGGAATCTGTTGGCTCTGCGGCGTGGTTTTAATAATCCGCGTCGTAAACTAATGAATCAACGGTGTCGTGGGATTTTTACAACAATTTGTTCGATTGAATGGATAAGCGTTTGAGGAATTATATCTGGTGATTTATCTGTATTTCTGAAAACAGGATTCAAATATAATAAGAAGAAGTTTACAGCTGAATCCTGTTTCCTTTACACAATATTTGGGACAGAGCCTTGCTGGATAAAGTGTATTTATTGCTCTGAAATCCTCACATTCTTAATGCTTAATTTTGCAGGTGAGTACCCTGTCCGGCATTCAAATATTATTTTAGGGAGAAATGTTACCCCTTCCTCTACATCTTTTATATAGAGGCTAAAACGCACGGGGACCTCGGAGGGCAATAAGGTTCTTGGCAATTCGCTCAGACTTCCATCTTTTGTAAATTTGCCATAAATGCCTTTGGTATATTGATTTCCCAGTTCATCATATACTGAAACCTCATTACGCTGGAGAGCTATATTAACTTTGAAATCTTTGCTGGAAACATTACAGAATATCATGTCGACTATTACATATTCTCCCGAGCGGTATGCTTTCATTACCTTGACGGTCAGGGAAGGGTCAGGTGAAACCACTTGGGCGTTATGTTGCTGGAATGCAGACAATGCGGACATAGGTAAATAACACAAAAGCATCATTAAGGTGATGCAGAAAAATAATTTCTTTTTCATATTCATTTACATTTAAATTGTTTATAGTCTATTCTTTTCAAACGCGACAGGTGCGGTAGTTTTCAGACTGGTGGCGACTTTAATGTGGCTGATCTTTCTGAATCGGATAGATTGTTGATATATTTCTTTATGCAATAGTTGAAAATACTTTACTGCTCATGTCCGGTTTTTGGATTGAAGGAACGGGTGTGTGCCTATATAGCACAAGGATGCAGAATCATTCTGTTGGCTGTTCCACGTCTCAGCTTCCTGTATTGTCTATGCACGAAATAAGCCGTGTTAGCACCTCTGTCGATGTAGGTATACTTGTCAGTCGGGCTGACAATAAAATATACATAACCCTCCACAAAGCTATCCTGTGTGCCTTTACGGACATTTTACCGCCTTTGATGTATTACGTTCATGGTATTTGTCATAATTGTGTATTATTGTATTAAGGGCATTAATATATTCTGTTTTTTTGTACCGATTCCTTCCGTAACGGTGTTTCACTTACTTCCACACTGCACCTGGCAATCTGTATTTGGATGTTTTGTGACAAATTTATATATTTTTTTACATTAATTGATTGCTCTGATGATTATTTTGAATTGAAGATAAAGAAAAATCCCCATTTCTTTTTGTGCGGGGATAGTAATATCGCTTTTTGGATGTAATGAGAAGGTGTATGGAAATAGTGATTTGTCTTGAAGGGAAGTACGGGGTTTCCGGTGAATTTTTACGTGGACCTCTGGCTAATGTGTATGCATAGACAAGGAAACCTTCAGATTTTTGTGTTGATTTCTTTCTGTTTAGACTGTCGAAAATTTATGCGTAATATGAGGATTCCTCAGTTTTTTAGGTTGATCCCCGAATTTCATAGTTGGGCAGAAGATATAAAAAATAAAGAGCTAAAATATTCTTTTAGCTCTTTATCGTGATTCCGCCGCGATTCGAACGCGGGACCCACAGCTTAGAAGGCTGTTGCTCTATCCAGCTGAGCTACGGAACCATCCTTTTTTAATAACCGTTATATGGTTGTTTTTCGATTACGGGTGCAAAGGTATGTGTTTTTTTTGAATTGTGCAAGTGTGTCGTGAAAAAAATGCGTTTTACCAGAAAGTTTTTTTGTGATTCTTTCTGTTGGATATGTTCTCTTAAACGGTATAGAGTCTCTTTGAATAATATAGCTAAAATGTATGGCCTTGATTAATAGTAGAATACAAGTGGTGCTTTCGTCAGGATATCTTTTTGTCCGGTTGGACTGAATTTTCAGCGAGATTATTCAGTCCAACCGGAGGAGCAGGGAAAATTGCAGAAGATTAATCTTTATCAAGTTCACTAGGCAGCATTCCGAATTCCTTTTTGAAACAAATGGCAAAATATTTCGGATCATTAAATCCTACCATATAGGCAATTTCCGAAATACGGGTGCCTCCTTTTTTATTCAGCAGTTCATAAGCCATCTTTAGTCTCACGTCCTTGATCAGATTGGAAGTGGTCATACCCGTAAGCGATTTGAGTTTTCTGTATAATGTCGATTTGCTGTATCCCAGTATCTCCGTCAGTTTGTTCTGGTCAAACTCCGGATCCTGATAATTCTTATAGATACAGTCCATGACTTCCTTGATAAATTCTTCGTCGGGAGTGGTGTAGTCTATTTCCTGAGGCTTGAAGACCATCTGCCCTTTAAACTCCTTGATTCTCTTTTCCCGTGCTTGCAGGAGGTTTGAGATTCTTGCCTGCAGTACGTTCACAGAGAATGGTTTCTTAAGATAAGCATCGGCTCCTGACTGATAGGCTTCAACGACATCTTCCTCTCCCGTCTTGGCTGTCAGCAGGATAATGGGAATGTGGCTGTATTCGACGTTGTTTTTTATGTTCCCGCAAAGTTCGTATCCGTTCATTTCGGGCATCATGACATCCGAGATGATGAGATGTATATCCTGTTCTTTGAGCACATTCAAGGCCTCCTTTCCGTTGCCGGAAGTAAAGACATTGTATTTTCTGGAAAGAATGTTTTTCATGAGGAGAATCAGGTCGGGATTATCTTCCACAATCAAGATATTGAATTCGTTGTCACCGGAATTTTCAGTTGAATCCGGATGACCGTTTGCTGACAACTCACTCTCTTGTCTGTTCTCTGCACACTCCTCGATGGTGAATGCATCGGGGGTGACGGGGATATTTATGATGAAATTTACTCCTTCTCCCGGGCGGTTGTCCACATTGATTTCCCCCTTGTGCAGCACAACCAGGTCCTTTACCAGAGACAGTCCGATGCCTGTACCCGAAGTGTTGAACTTTCTGAAATCTCCGTCATAAAAACGCTTGAACAGATTTTTCATGGTCTTTTCACTCAATCCTTTTCCGTTGTCTTTAACTTGTATGATTGCCCGGTTGCCATTGTCTGCAGAACTCAGGATTACGTTTACATGAGCTCCTTCTGTATTGTATTTCAATGCATTGGAAAGCAGGTTGTATAAAATCTTATCTATTTTGTCGGCATCAAAATAAGCTTCGAAATCTTTTTCCTCACACGTGAAGTCGATTGAAATATTTTTTTGCTTCATGAGCGGGTGGAAGCTCTCTATGTTTCTGGCAATGAAAACGGACAGGTTCTGCCTGGAGACCTGTAATTTCAAGTTGCCTGTCTCCGCCTTTCTGAATTCCAGTATCTGCTGTATCAGTCGGATGAGCCGGTTGGTATTCTGTGATATTATTTCGTAATCTTTTTGAGGAATCAGTGCCCGTGAGTCTTCCATGGCAGCCGAGATGATGGTGATGGGGGTAAACAACTCATGCGTGATGTTGGTGAAGAAACGCAGCTTGGCCTGGTTGACCTCATTGTTCTTTTCCTGTTCGATCCGTTGTATCTGCATAGCAGTGCGCAGTCTTATCTTCTGCCTTGCAGAGCGGTATACGTATACGATTATGACGATGAAGAGGAAGACATAAATGCAATAAGCCCACCAGGTCATGTATATCGGAGGCAGTATATTCACATCAAGTTCTTTGGTCTGGTTGTTCCATTTTCCATATTCGTTGGTACATTTCAACTTAAAGCGATATTTTCCCGGCGAGAGATTGGTATAATAGGCAAACCGCTTTTCGGCTCCCGAGTATTGCCATTCCTTGTCGTAACCTTCCAGTTTATAGGCATACCTTACTTTATCCGGTGCCGTATAAAGCATCGGGGAGAATTCGATGGTAAAGTTTGAATAATTTCCGGGAACCTTTATCTCCTTGGCATATCCGGGGAGCGTGGCTGCCTCGGCAGATTTGCTGTCAATTTTGAAATCTGTGATGAAAATACCATTTTCCTTGTTGATGGAGTTGATGTCCCGGGGGAAAAAGTGGATGTAGCCGTGGTGGGTACCGAAATAGATTTCCCCTTCGGCAGACTGTGTGACAGATCTGGGAAGAAACTGATTGTCGGGCAGCCCGTTGCTTTTGTCGTAAATCCGGAATACGGAATTCTTCAGGTCGGTAGAAGGATAAAACCGGATGAGTCCGATATTGCTTCCTAACCATAAGGTACCCTCTTCGTCTTCGGTAATGCTGTTGATGATGTCGGTCGGAAAGTCGGTCATTGCATTGATGGACTCAAAACAGTCCTTTTCCTGGTTGTAAATGCACAGTCCTCCACCGTCTGTACCGGCCCATATCCGTTTTTCACTATCCTGGAACAGGTGCTTGATATTGGTGGCCGGTGACTTCTGGTTGGCCGTATTGTATTTTTCCGTAGCAATTACCTTGAAATTCTTTTCGTTGAAGGTTATTTTCAGGATACCATTCGAGGTAGTTCCTGTCCACACCGTATTCTTTCCGGTTTGCAAAATGGTATTATATTCATTTTTTTCACTGTTGATGATGTGCTCCTTGTGCAGGTCACGGCTTAAATGTCCGATTATATTTTTGCCGCACAGCCAGAAACCGTCGTTTTTCGAGCAAATGATTTGAATGATGTTCTTTTGTTTGAAAGGCTCGAGCAAACGAGGTTCGGACAAGGAATTGTTTTCGAATACGAAAATCCCCTGCGAGCCAATCAGCACACTGTTATCATACTTTGACTGGAGAATGCAGTCGACCCTTGTGTAATTATTGTTCGAATTATGATTGTCCAAGGTGTAGAGAAGCTTCGTGTCATGTCCATTTGATATTGCCATGCCGTTTGCTCCGATTCCCGTCCATATCTGCTTTTTATTATCTGCCAGTATGCTTCTGACAGAGTTTGAATGCAGTTCATCGGCCACATCCATTAAAAGATTGGGCTGGAACTTGGAATTTCTCATCTTTATATAGCTGATGCCTCCTCCCAGTGTTCCGATCCAGATATTGCCCTGTTTGTCTTTAATCAGCGAATTGACCTCATTGAAAGAGAGCGACTGGTTTTTATAGGACGGAAAGATGTTATGCCATATAAATTTCTGGTCAGCAGTATGGGTAGTGGTGAAGCTGATTCCTTTTCTCGTTCCGAAAAACAACATGTGCGACAGGGTATCTTCCACTATCGAATAAATATAGTCGTCTGATATCTTGTTTTTCGTATCAGCGGTTGTGAAATGGGTATAACTTACCTTACACAGGTCATACGCATTGTTTAATAAGAAAATTCCAGAGCCGTAACTGCCAATCCAGATGCGCCCCCTGGTGTCTTCGTATATGATGTGGGCCGAATTCCTTTCATTGAGTTTGGGATAACTGATCCATTTTTGGGTCTTATGGTCGAACCGGTACACTCCATCTGACCACGTAGCAGCCCAGATATTGTTTTTGGAGTCCACGCACAAGTCTTTGATATTGTGGTTGAGTACCTTGGTATATGTATTGCCATTGTATTCATAAATCCCTTTTTCGGTTCCCAGCCACAGTTTCTGGTCGGGAGTTAAAATAATATCTGCAATATTATTGTTCCTGAAAATATCATGTGTGTCTTTCGTGACGGTTCCGCTGATTTTGTCGTAAATATTCAGGCCGTTGCTGGTACCGATGAAGATGTTCTTGCGATTATCCTCGAAAAGACACAGAATATTATTGCTGGTCAGAAGATGCGGATTATGTATATTCGAACGAAACTCCTTCGTATTGTATCCGTCGAACTGATACAGGCCTCCGGTGGTTGCAATCCAGATAAACCCGTCACTGTCCTGAAATAATCTTCTTACTTCAGTATTCGGCAGATTTACCAGATTGGGAATATTTTCGATTCTGATATTGGGCACCTCGCTATCTGTTTGTGAATAGAGGGACAGACTGGATACAAAAAAAATGAATAATAATTGGGCAATAAAGTGTTTCATCGTTTTATAATAATCGTTTGCTATCTTCTGTTACAAAGGTATTAATTATAACCTAAAGAAGCCGTTCTTATCTCGCTTATTTTGTCGTTTTTTATTGCATTGGATTTTGTCCGAAGGGGTAATCTGCCCAATGATGAGGACGAGAATTTTCTATCTACTTTTTTGAATTGATTTTTAACTCTATCTACAGGGCAAGTCTCTATATTTGCACATAACCCAATCAATAAATTTAAAATGAATTAATGAAAGTACTTATGAGACCGAAACATTTTTTCCTTTTCTCGATTCTTTCGACACTTGGAGCTCCTTCGTTGTCTGCCAAAGATACACTTTCCGAGGCCCCGTTGGAGAAGAAACCCAATCTTCTTTACATATTCCCGGACCAATACCGGTTGTTTGCTTTGGGAATATGGAGTGATCCGGCGTATAAGAATGCCCTGTCAACCGTCGGCGACCCTGTGCATACACCTAATCTGGACAAACTGGCGAAACAAGGGGCGCTTTTTACCACTGTATGCAGTACGCAACCCGTGAGCAGTCCGCACAGAGCCATGCTGCTCTCGGGAATGTACCCTGAGAAAAACGGAATAAAGAAGAACTGTACCATTGATAATACGGAAGAACTGCATCAGGACATTGTCTGCTTTACGGATGTACTGGCCCGGGAAGGGTATGAAACGGCTTATGTCGGTAAGACTCACTGGCACAGGACCCAGGCGCTGTTCGACAAAAAGGGTAATTATAAAGGAACTACGGAAAGTCCCGGCGGTGCGTATCAGAACAAGTTTGACACCTATATCCCGGAGGGAAAAAGCAGGCACAGCAATAAGTTCTGGTACCAGCATCTGAACAACAACAGTCATTATAATGCGATTGCATACTCCAACCGCCCGGAACTGATTGACGGAAAGGGGGATGGGGAAGCCTACCGGCCGAAGAGATTCACTACGACTGTGGAAGCGGATGTTGTCATAAAATACCTGAAGAACGAAAATAACGAACGTGATCCCCACAAACCTTTCAGCATCATATGGTCAATCAATCCGCCGCATCCGCCCTACAACAGGTTGTCGGACTGTGACAGTACGATTTACAATAAATACTACCGCGACTTGTCCTTCGACCAGCTGCTGCTGAGAGACAATGTGATAAAGAACAAGAATATTCAGAAACAGGAAAAACTGAAAACCTGTGCTCAGGTGTACTATTCGTTGATAAAGAGTGTCGATGACGAGATCGGAAGGGTCTTGAAGGCATTGGAAGAAACGGGCGAGTCGGATCATACCATCATTGTATTTACTTCCGATCATGGAGAGATGATGGGGAGTCATGGAAAAATGAGTAAGTCTGTTTTCTATGATGAGTCGATGCTGGTTCCGTTTATCTTAAAATATCCGGGCAAGATCAAGCCTCATGTAGAGGACCTGATGATGGGGTCTGCCGACATTATGCCAACGATGCTGGGACTGATGGGAATGGGAGACAAGATTCCTGAAACGGTAATGGGCAGTGATTATTCTGACGGCTTGCTGACGGGCGAGTACAAGAAACATTCCAAGCCTGAATCGGCCCTTTATCTGAGCCGGAACAAGAAGGGGGTACGTACCTGTAAGTATACGTATGTGGTGAAAGAGGACAATACGTATGAACTGTACGATAATGCGAATGACCCGTATCAGCGGAAAAAGATCAGTCTGAATGACCTTTCTGATCAGGAGGCTTCCTTCCTGAAGAAATCATTGGGTGAGTGGCTTGTGACATCGTGTGACGAGTGGGCCAGCCAGAAAAAGTGCAGCGATTATATCATCTATCCCTGAGATATCCGGGCGGTGTGCTATGCTGGGGCACTGTATTACCGGCAGCATTCAGAAGCATCTGCTTCAAAAAGTAATCCGGTTGGTGGAAATGGTTTCCGCCAACCGGATTTTTTATAAGAGGCTATTGAACCTTTATCTTATTGATGTCGGGCAGGGTAACTTTGAACAGTTTACTTGGCCTGTGCTCTTTTCGGATGATTGCAATCATTTCTTTTACGATATCAATGTGATCATTTGCCACGTCCTTATCCTCGTGTATGTCATTTGCCAGATTATACAGGTGAGGAACCCCTTTCTTGACGAACAGTTTCCAGTCTCCCATGCGTAACGCCATCTGGTTAGTCTCGTGAAACTCCCAATAGAGGAATTCATGCTTTTCCTGTCGGGAATCATTACCCAGTAAGGTCTGCGCGAAGGAAATGCCGTCAAAACCATCCCCTTCGAGTGCCTTGTTCACATATTTCCGGGGAAAATTCTTGTCGCCAATGATCTCACAGAAAGTAGGCATGATGTCATAGAAAGCAAGCTGGTGGGAATTTACACTGCCGGGTTTTATTTTGCCCGGCCATTTAACAATAAACGGAATCCTGATACCTCCTTCATAACACTGACGCTTTAATCCCTTGAGTTTTCCGTCTCTGCCGAAAAATTCCGGATCGGCACCTCCTTCTTCATGAGGACCATTGTCACTGCTGAATATGATGATGGTATTATCTTCCAGGCCTTTCTCTTTCAGTTTTGCAATAATTTCCCCCACATATGTGTCGAGCCGGGTTATCATGCCGGCAAATTCTGCATGGGTGTGAACCGACTCATTATATCTTGCCTTTTCGTTGCCTCCCCAGGTCTTGTCATTGAAGAATTTCTTCTTATACCGTTTTAGTATCGAATCATTGGGCTGTACCAGTTCCGCATGTGGCAGGGTATATGTCAGGAAACCATAAAACGGTTGTGAACCATCCTGACTGTCAATCCATTGCAAGGCTTTCTGATGAATCAGGTCGGCGGAATACTGTGTCCGTTTCCTGTAGTCATCTCCGTACATCGGATAATTGATATTGTCTTCAAGGGTGATTCTTACAGTGGCCGTATCACCAGCGGATTTACTGTATCTGTTCAGGAAGTTGGGATAATACAGGTGAGCCTGATACTGGCAGATGTATCCGAAGAATTCGTCAACTCCTCTTTTGTCGGGAGTAGAACAGGAACCTTCGTATCCTCCTGCCCATTTTCCGAACATACCGGTCGTATAGCCGTTCTTTTTCATGATTTCAGGAAGAATGATGTGTTCAGGGGCGTACGGCTCCTGTCCGGATACGGTATAGTCTATGTTTTCTTTATATTTCATGGTAGGAGATTTTCTCCAGTATTCCTTATTTCCTCTGACATGTGCATGACCGGAATGCTGTCCGGTCATGATGGTGGAGCGTGAAGGGGCGCTTACAGGACTGCCCGCATAGGCTTGTGTAAACCGCATTCCTTCACTGGCCATCTGGTCGATATTGGGGGTAGAGATGTACTTCTGTCCGTAGCAGGCTAAATCTCCGTATCCCATGTCATCGCACAGGATAAAGAGGATGTTAGGTTTGTCGGACGACTTGGCATTCAGTGACAGGCTGCAGAGAGCGGCACACCACAATAAGTTTGTTCTGTTCATCTTTCTGATATTTTTTAGTCCATCGTAGTAAGTTCCAGTGCGAGACTGGCATATTGGTTCTTTAACAGTTTTCTTACATTCAGTCCCTGTTCCATCAATGTCTTTCCACTGATGACCTTGCCGTCCAGACTGCACGGCTTTTTCCCGTTGTTCGGTGTCAGGTCTTTGATTCTGTAGAATTTATGCTTGTCAAGACCGTCCAGCTTGACGTTGGGAAGTCTCATGTCAATCAGATGGGATAACTTGTATACAAAAACTACGGACCGGTCTTTTTCCGGTGTCACGTACATCAGTGAAGCCAGGCCTTTATTGTCGTACGGAGACACGAGTCGGTAAAGGTCGCCTAACTGTACGACCGGTCGGATGCTTTTATATGCACTGATGGCTCTTCGGGAGAATTCCTTTTCGGCATCGGTCATGTCCTTCGGTTGGATTTCCATACCTAATCTTCCTGACATGGCTACGTCGAACCGGTATTTTATGGGAACGACTCTTCCTGTCTGATGATTTTTGGTAGCGCTTACATGCGAAGCCATGGCAATTGCCGGATAATAATTGGAAACGCTCCACTGCATGTAGATACGCTGTATGGCATCTGTATTGTCGCTGGTCCAGAATTCATCGAAATACGGAAGTATGCCGTAGTTGATTCTGCCGCCTCCGCCAGCACATGCCTGCATGATCAGGTCAGGGTATTTGGCCCGGATTCTCTTGAGTACGTTTTCCAGCCCTCTCTGGTATTCGATATACAGGTGCGACTGTCTGTCTTTGGCAAGATACGGTGACCCATAGTCCATCAGACTGCTGTTGTCATCCCATTTCATGTAGTAAATCTGCGGGTATCGGGTCATCAGATTGTCTACGACACTGAATACGAAATCCTGAACCTCGGGGTTGGTAAGGTCCAGTACTACCTGAGTACCTCCTCTTCCAGTGGTCAGTTCACGGTTGTTGACCTTCATTATCCAGTCGGGATGCTTTTCGAATAACTCACTTTGGGTATTAGACATCTCGGGTTCAATCCAGATACCGAATTTTATATTGTTCTTCTGAGCCGACGCAACCAGGCCTTCAATGCCTTCAGGCAATTTCTCTTTGCATACCTCCCAGTCGCCTAATGAGGATTGGGCATTATTCCTGGGATATTTGTTGCCGAACCAGCCATCGTCCATTACAAACAGTTCTCCTCCCATTGCCGAGAAGGCTTCCATCATACTGTTCATTTCCTGCTGATTTACTTTAAAGTAAACTCCCTCCCAGCTGTTCAGCAGAATCTCATGGAGACGGTTGCCCTGATGGAGTTTATAATTTCTTGCCCATCGATGGAACTCCCTGCTTACACCGCCCTTGCCGGTATTGCTGTATGTCATGGCAAACTCCGGGGTAACGAACGTCTTTTTACCGTCAAGAATGTAATGCGAGTTTTCTTCATTGATACCCGCAGTGACGGTTACGCGCTCATTGTTGGCTGTAAATTTGATCTTGTAATTACCGGTCCATGCCAGTGTGCCGCCAATGACCTCTCCCGTTCTCTCATTCAATTTTCCATCCAGTGAAATCATGAAGGAAGGATTATCGGTTTTGGTGTTGTCCAGCGCATATTTGTTCATAATGATCTTCTGTCCGTTGGTAAGCATTTCTTCTTCCATAAAATGCTCTGCCGCCCAGGTGCCGTGCATGTGGCTGATCCAGTTTTCGGCCCTGAATACGGGCAGGTAAGCAGAGGCAAACTGGTAAAGTGTGACCGGCTTCTTACCTTGGTTGACAATTTCTATCCAGGTAGAAATCACGTCGGAATGATTGAAAGTCTTGAAATATTGCTTGATTTCTACCGGATATACCTTGTCTTTCAAGACGATAACCGTTTGTGCACCGTTTTCATCACTCTGCTGCTCTACGTGGTCTACGGCCAGGTCGAGTGACATATTTCCATCCGGCTGGGTGATTGCTACGATTTTCTCAAAATTCGTATTCAGACCGAACGCCGGACAGGTTTCTACACCCATGTTCAGTCCGGCATTGTATACGTCGCTTATGCTGTCTATTTTAGAACCGTAGTATTGGAAAATTGATTTCTCTCCTTTTTCAGCCTTAAAGACCAGGGAAGTATTCGGGGTAGAAACGATATAATCCTTGGGGAAGGAGGCCGAAGCTGCAAGGAGGCATAATGTGGTAAATAATAATCTTTTTATCATAATGTGATACCTGTTTAAATGAATGTTTAAGGTGTTGTCTGTCAGTCTATGGTAACCATGCTGTCCCACCAGTTTTCGTTGGGCTTCCAGTTCTTGTCAAGCATGTCTTTTCTGAGTTTTTCCTGCTGCTTGAGCAGTCGGGTATGCCAGGTATTCTTGACGGCTGCCTCTTCCACCGGAGAATAAAGAGGGTCGGCAACCGGTTTTTTGGCATCGACTTGTTGCAGCCATTGCATTAATTCAGCTCTCAGTTCCTTCACTTTTTCGGGATACTGGGCATTGAGAGGCTCGTGCTCTCCCAGGTCAATAGACAAATTGTATAATTCACAATGATCGGTTTCGTAATAGTAAATCAGTTTCCATTCTCCTTTCCGTATGATGGAAGACGGTTCGCCGCCCTGATTTCCATAGTGCGGATAATGCCAGAATAAAGAACGGGGCTTGATGCTTTTTCCGTTTAATAAGGGCATGATGCTGACCCCGTCTTTATGTTGCTCAGGATGCAATTTCAATCGGGCATAATCCAAAATTGTCGGATAAAAGTCGGTTCCTGTCACAGGGGTATCGATGATGCTGCCCGACTTACATCCTGGATATGAATATATAAGGGGCACTCTGATTCCACCTTCCCATTGCCGTCCTTTTCCTCCTCTCAGCGGAAGCAAAGAGGTAGAATAGTTGTCGCCCGATGTGACTCCTCCGTTGTCGCTGGTGAAGATGACAAGCGTATTTTTGTCGAGTCCCAGTTCCCTTAATTCATGAAGGACCATTCCGATGGCATCGTCCATTTCCTTTATTACGCCGGCATATACCGGGTTGTCCTGATGCTGTCTGACGGGTAATGTCCGGTCTATCTTGAACCCTTTGTCGGCAATTCCCATTCTTTCGGCTTTCCCACGGAAATAAGACCAATATTTCTGGTTGGTTTGTATCGGCCCATGTACGGCATAGAAAGACAGATAAGCAAAGAAAGGCTTGTCCGGGTTGGATTTCTGATGCTCTTTCATGAACTTTATGGTTTCCTTGCCCAATCGGATTGAAAGATTTTCCCCAGGTTCATTGTCCGGAAGTTTGGGATTGTTGAACGGAGCGAAATATCCTCCCTTCATGCCACCGGCTCCTACACTGATTTCAAATCCATGATCTTCCGGCCATGTCTTGGGATCTCCCATATGCCATTTGCCCGCCATGAATGTGGTATATCCGTTGTCTTTCAGACATTCGGCTATGGTATACTCTTCTTCGGGCAGACACCAGTTGTAATCGGCAGGAAGCAATTTGCTTTTGCGCTTCATTTTCCGCCATTCTTCTCCCGATTTCTCACCGATCCAGTCGGTGACTCCATGGCGGGGAGTATACTGTCCGGTCATGATGCTTGATCTGGACGGACTGGATACTGTACATGCAGAATAGGCGTTTGTGAATTTTACACCTTTTGATGCCAGACTGTCAATGTGGGGCGTTTCATAGAATGTGCTGCCCATGCATCCTACGTCATTCCATCCCAGGTCATCTGCAAGGATGAATAATATGTTGGGATGTTCGTTTTTCACTTCTGTGGTTTCAGCATTTGCTTGATACCCTATTGACGACAGCAGTGCAATAGGGAGAAAGGCTACGTTTACGTTTCTCATGATATCTGTTTTTTCTGATGTTTTTATCTGTTGCAAAGAAAAATATTATTGCATAGATTCAAGTTGAATATATTATCAAAAAACTACTTTATCTTAGCTGAGACGGAGTCAGGGTGGAAAATTAATTCAGTTAGGTCAAAAAATGATTCAGACCATACCTTAATCCATAATTCAGCCTTTTTTGAAATTTTTTTAAACTTCATTATCTATTTGAGCCGCATATATTTGCGAAGAATTTTTAATGTATGTTATTTTAATTAATACTATGGACATAAAAAGAATGTTTTTTTTGAAAATTGGTCGCTTGGTTTATGCCGGTTTACCTTTTCTTTTTCTTGTTTGTGGAAGTTCTAGTCTATATGCTGGCTCCTATAGTGTAGTAGAAACTTCTCAGCAAAGGAATCTGAAAATTTCGGGAACAGTCGTGGATGAATCAGGAATGCCGGTTATCGGAGCCAACGTAACAGTCAAAGAGGACCCGAAGGTTGGAGTGATTACTGACATCGATGGAAAGTTTTCCTTGACGATGCCTGTCAAGGGAAAAACACTGGTAGTTTCTTTTATCGGTTATGCGGAGAAAGAAATAAAGGTAAAGAATGGGGATGATTTGAAAATCGTACTTGTAGAAGATACGGAGATGCTTGATGAGGTACAGGTAATTGCTTATGGAACTCAATCGAAGGTTTCTGTAACAGGCTCCATGTCGAGTGTGCGTACTGAGGATCTGGTGAAAGTACCGAATGCCAGTTTGACAAATGCACTGGCCGGAACCATGACCGGAGTTGCGGCTGTCCAGAGTGTGGGACAACCAGGTATGGAAGATGCGAATCTGTATATCCGGGGAAGTTCTACGCTGTCGGAAGATGGAAGTGATGCTCCTTTGGTCCTGGTGGATGGTATTGAAAGGCCATTTTCCCAGATTGACCCGAACGAGGTAGCGGATATTACTGTATTAAAGGATGCTTCTGCCACTGCAGTGTTTGGTGTCCGCGGTGCAAACGGGGTAATTCTGGTGACAACCCGCCGTGGCGAAAAGGGAAAGGCCAAGATTTCTGTCTCAAGCAATGTCAGTATTCAGATGCCTACGCGACTTCTGGAAAACTGCGACAGCTATCATACAGCTTTATTGTATAATGAGAAACTGGATAATGACCGGTCTTCAGCTGCCCGTTTCAGTGATTATGCATTGGAGGCATACAGGACTGGTTCTGACCCGATAATCTATCCGAATACGAACTGGCGTGAACTCATCTTTAAAAACACATATATCCAGACACAGCACAATGTCAATATTTCCGGTGGAACTGACAGAGTCCGGTATTTTACCTCATTGGGTTATCTGTATCAGGATGGTATGCTGAAGCAGTTTGATACGCTTGACTATGACAACAAATATTCTTACAACCGTTTCAATTACCGCGCCAATCTTGACATCGATGTGACCAAAACCACTCTGTTCAAAATAAATATTGGTGGACGTGTGGGCGTTACTCATGAACCACGGGGACATTCCGACGGTTTGTGGAGGCAGGTGAACTGGGCACAACCCTATGCCGGACCGGGACTGTCGGAAGACGGATATGCCATTACGGTGGGTACGGCCTACGTGCCTACTCCGTTGAAAAACGGATTTGACGCTTTCTATGGACTGGGTTATAACCAGAAGACCAAGAACGACCTGAATATGGATATAGCCATTGAACAGAAGCTGGACTTCATCACCAAAGGACTTAAAGTTCATGTGAAGGGCTCTTACAATACGTATTATACGATGACCGTACAGAGAAGCGGAAATATGCAGAAGTATAATGTGTATTATGAAGGAACAAAGACCAATCCGGGAATGGATATGGCCGATCCTAATTTCGATAAAGACATCATATATGAAGTAAAGAACCAGAATGCTAAGCTTGAATATAATGAGTCGTATGCCAGAGACAGAAACTGGTATCTGGAAGGCGGCATCAACTACAACCGGACTTTTAAGAACGTCCACAGGGTTTCGGGATTGTTGTTGTATAATCAGAATAGAGTGTATTATCCGAAAGCTCCGAATGGAAATGCAATGGACTATCAATATATTCCGCGCAGTTATGTAGGCCTTGTCGGAAGAGCAAGTTACGGATACAACAGCCGGTATCTGCTGGATGTGAATGTGGGTTACAACGGTTCTGAGAATTTTGCTCCGGGAAAGACCCGCTTCGGTTTATTTCCTTCCGGTTCTGTGGGATGGGTTGTGTCTGAAGAAAAATTCATGAAGAATCAGTCGCTGATTTCTTTCCTGAAACTTCGCGGTTCTTATGGTATAGTCGGTAATGATAAGATCGGTATAGACCGTTTCCTGTATATTGACGGTGTCTGGTCGGTCGACGGTGGCGGATATAACTTTGGTATTGACCAGACGGCAAAAGATCCGGCAGCCACAGAAGGACAGTTGGGCAACCCGGTGATTACGTGGGAAAAATCAGCCAAACAGAATTATGGTATTGACCTGAAAATGTTCAATGACCGGTTCAGTGTCAGTGCCGATTATTTCCGGGAAAACCGTACGGATATATTGATTACCCGAAATACGGCTCCGGGCATTATCGCAATTGCCCTGCCGAAGCAGAATATGGGTGAGGTGCTCAACCAGGGTTATGAGTTGAGTGTAAAATGGGCTGACCGGTATAAGGATTTCAAATATTGGGTGAATGCCAATGTATCGTATGCCAAGAACAAAATTATTTATATGGACGAAGTGAAACATATAAATGATTTCAATAACCAGACGGGAAGATCTACAGGACTGACATACGGATATGTGTTCGACCGCTTCTATACGGCAGACGATTTTGCGGATGCCGAAAAGGGTATATTGAAGGATGGACTGCCAATAGTAACTATCGGTACTCCGTTCCCGGGCGACTGTAAGTATGTGGATATGGATAATAATGGCAAGATTGATGCCAATGACCAGACTTATCTGGGATATTCCACTAAGCGTCCGGAATATGTGCTGGGATTTGATTGTGGATTCAACTGGAAGGGATGGAACTTCTCGATGCAATGGACAGGGGCTACACATATATCAAGAAATCTTGAACAGGAATACCGTATGCCTTTCTCCAACAATGGAAAACGTGCATTGCTACAGTATCATGCAGACGAAAGATGGACGCCTGAAACGGCCGGGATAGCTACAATGCCCCGTTTCTCTGATAACAGTAAGGCACTGAACTATGATGTCAATTCATCGTTGTGGGTAAGAGACGCTTCTTATATCCGTCTTAAGAATATCCAGTTGGGGTATACATTCACCAACCGTCCGTTGTTGAAGAAGATGGGATTGAGTAACGTAAATCTCTATGTAAGCGGATATAATGTACTGACATTTGATAAACTGAAATTTGTCGATCCGGAAACTCCTACCAACGGAGGAAATTCGAATCAGTATCCTATCTCGAAAATGTTTACGATGGGACTGACGCTGAACTTCTGACAAATTAATTATTAAAAATTGAATCGATGAGAAATATATTAAGAAATATAGCGAAAGTTCTTCCGGCAGGATTGATCGTGGCAGGAATAGCCTTGTCAGGATGTGAAGAACTGAAATTTGGTAATGAATTCTTGAATCAGCAGCCTGAGCAGATCGGGGTAAATATAGATACTGTCTTTTCGAAGAAATATTATGCCATGCAAGTGTTGACCAAGGCATATACTACTTTGCCTTATGGTATACCTGCAGGTAACAAACCTAAATTGGGTGGTGACTTGCTTGATGCGTTGACCGACTTGAGTTATTCCACCTGTACGTACGGAGGGTCGCGGTTATTGTATTACGTGGGAGCTTACAGTGCAGCCAATGAAGGCACGAACTCTAAATATGACTTTACCAATAACAGTGTGTGGACCGGCATCCGGTATGCCTGGCTGACTATCGAGAACATTGACAGGGTGCCTGATATGACATCGGTTGAGAAGGACAGGGCCAAGGCTGAAGCGAAAATGATTATTGCCACTCATTATGCGGATATGTTCCGCAACTACGGAGGAATCCCTTATCTGGATCATGCAATTACCGTGGACGAGAATCACTACTTTAAACGTTTGACGGTGGAGGAAAGTGTGGCCGCAATTGTGCGACTGATTGATGAAGCGGCACCTGTGCTGGAATGGAGGGTAAGTGACTCCAATGATGACGGAAGGATGACCCGTGCCTATGCCTTGGGGTTAAAACTGAGGGTGCTTTTATTTGCGGCAAGTCCCCTGTTCAACAGTGACCAGCCTTATCTGGCAGGACAGGCAAGTGATGAAAAGCTGACCTGGTATGGCAATTATGACCCGCAACGCTGGAAAGCAGCAGAAGAGGCCGGTCGTGAGTTCATGGAGTCGTTGGCTGAAAACGGACAGTATGATCTGGTGCAGGCAACTGCAAATACGGAGAAAGAATACCGTAAGGCATTCAGGGATGCCTATTTTACCCGAGGAAACAGTGAGGTTTTATTGTCGGTCCGTAAGAATTATAAAAACAATTATGCCAGCAATTTCTGTGATGCGACAAATGCTTATGCCGCCAAACAATGTCCGACGCTGGCTTATGCGAATTTATTTCCGATGAAGGATGGGGCGGATTTCCCGTCTGACTTTAATTGGGGCACTCCGGATAAAGATCCGTTCGCAGACAGAGATCCTCGTTTTTATGAAACCATTCTTACCAATGGAAGAAAATATAAAGGCAGAAATTCCCAGTTGTATGTGGGAGGTGAGGACAGAAGAACGGCAGATACCGACGGTACCGGATTGCTGCTTTATAAATTCTCGCAGGATTACACCGAAGCGACTTCCATCGGTCAGGTTGATTCATGGCCGGCCATGCGTTTGGCCGAAGTGTTCCTGAGTTACGCTGAGGCTATCAATGAAGCCAATGGAGGACCAACTGCGGAGGCCTACAACCTGGTCAACCGTGTCAGAAACAGAGTCGGAATTGGCGATCTGAAAAATACTCATATGACACAGAACGAATTCCGTGAGGCTGTCTTGCGTGAAAGAGCATGTGAGTTTGGCTACGAAGAAGTCAGATGGTATGATATCGTCAGATGGAAAGATGAAGAAGCCTTCCAGAAGCCGATACAAGGGGTAAATATGTTCATTGATGCCTCCAATCCAACCGGCTTCCATTATGAGATATTTAACGTAACGCCTAATCGGGTCTGGAAAGACCAGTGGAGTCCGAAATGGTATCTTAGTGCATTCCCGACCAATGAAATAGACAAGAATTACGGTTTAGTCCAGAATCCAGGATGGTAATACGATGCCATACTAAACAGAAAAGATAAATACATATGAAGACAAGAGATATATTATATATTGCAGGTTTGTTATTGGGACAGTCTGCGTTTGCGCAGACTTTGGAAAATGATTCACTGGCAATGAAATTCGGGAATGCCGTTAGCGGTGATGTCCTGAACCAGTCTGTGAGGACAAATGTGGCAAATACCCTTTTTGGAAGGTTAAAGGGACTGTATACCATGCAGGGTAGCTCAGAAACAAATGTACTTGATGATCAGGCTAGTTTTAATATACGGGGTATCAGTACTTTTGGTAATGCCAAACCTTTGATAATTGTCGATGGTGTACAGCGTGATCTGGAGAATCTGTCACTGATAGAGATCGAGAAGGTGGAGGTATTGAAAGATGCAGTGGCTTCTGCGATGTATGGGGTACAGGGAGCCAACGGAGCCATCCTTATTACCACCAAGCGGGGAAAATCGGGCTTTCATGCTTCGGCAAATTACTCGATGAGCTTTGATACTCCTTTCCGGTTGCCGGAGTTTGCGGATGCCGCTACGTATGCCAGTGCCATGAACGAGGCACTTACTCTTGATGGGTTGTCACCCAGATATTCGGTGGAAGAGATAGAATATTTTAAAAACGGAGCTTATCGTGAGATATATCCCGATGTGGACTGGCAGGATGTAGCTTATCGCAATTATGGGGTAACTCATAGAGCGAATGTGGAATTCGAAGGGGGAACCAACCGGTTTAAATTCTATACGGCTCTTGATTACTCCAATAAGACCGGTATTCTTGACCATACTGATATGTTTTCGCAATATCGGTCGCAGTTGAATAAGGTGAATCTTAATTTAAGAGCCAATATCGATGTTACTTTGACTGACAAGACTTTCCTGAAACTTAATCTGTTGGGAAGACTGAAGGAGCAAAACCGGCCGGGAACCGGTATGAGTGACATCATTACCAGACTTTATACGATACCGGCTGCGGCATTCCCGGTAAAGACCGGAACCGGCCATTGGGGTGGAAATAATATTTATAGTTATAATCCGATAGCTGATATTGCAGACAGGGGAACAGTCAAAGTAATCCGCCGTAGCCTGCTGGCTGATATGACATTGCATCAGAAACTGGATTTCATCACGGAAGGATTGTATGCAGAGGCAATGGTGGCATACGATAATATGGCCAATTTCAATGATTCCAGAACCCGCACATACGAATATGAAATGGTGGTTCCGGTGGTTGACAACAATAACGTAATTACAGGGGGCGACCGTATCATGCTGGGAACGAAAGGAGAACTGGGATGGAGTTCTGAACTGAATGGTCAGGATATGTTCTCCATGCTTCAGGCAAAAGTCGGTTATGACAGAAACTTTGGAATGCATAAAGTGAAGGGAGAGGTGGTATACCAGCAGTTGGCTTCTGTGCCCAATGGCAGGAATGCTACCCGTAAGAACCAGTCTATTATGGGGATTGTGAATTATCAGTATTCAGATCGTTACAGTATAGATGGAGTATTAAACTATTCCGGTTCGGCAGTGCTTACCGAAGGCCGGCAGTTTAATGTGTATCCTGCAATCGGTTTGGGATGGACGGCTTCGAATGAAGATTTCCTGAAGAATCATGCTGTAATCAGTTACTTAAAGGTCAATGCTTCATTGGGTCTTTCTGGAAGTGACTTGTTTGGTCACGACCTGGACAAACAGTCGTTCGGACTTGACGGTGCCAATTACTGGTTTGGCTCGGGAAATACCCAAAGTACAGGCTTGAAAGAAGGCAACTTGCCTGTAACGCATCTTCTGGCCGAGAAATCACGTAAATTTGATGTGGGCTTTGATATCGCTTTGTGGAAAAAACTGTATGTCTCTGCCACTTATTTTAATGAAAGACGCTCGAATATCCTGGTAGAAGGAAGTCCGGTTGTATCAAGTGTCATTGGTATTGGAGTACCGCAATTGTGCGAAGGTATCGTCAATAATCAGGGAGTCGAACTCAGTTTTGATCTTTCGGATAAGATCGGACGGTTCGGGTATAACTTGTCGGGTAATTTTACGTATGCCAAGAATAAGATCATCAACAATAACGAAGGTTTTAAAACCGAAGATTATCTGTATAAGAAGGGACAGAGCCTCAATCAATACTACGGATTGCAGTCGGATGGATTCTTTAATACAGTGGATGAAATAAACAATTCGGAAGTCTATCAGAGTTTTGGGGAACTTAAGCCCGGAGATGTACGGTATGTGGATCAGAATGATGACAAGATTATAAATGAAGATGATGTGGTGCGTCTCGGTTATTCTACATTGCCGGAAATATATTATGGCTTCAATGTGGGATTGTCTTATGGTGGATTCGGAGTCATGGCTAATTTCCAGGGAGTAGCCAATAGAAGTCTTTACCTCAACACGGCCAATGTGTACGCTCCGCTGAAGAATAATACAAATATTTCTACATGGTATCTGGAAGAAAATACACGATGGACTCCCGGAACGATGGAAACTGCAAACTTGCCTCGCCTTACTTCGGAGGATAATCCTAATAACTTCCAGAAGAGTGATATATGGATGGCAAACGGTAACTATCTGAAGTTGAGGGACCTGGAAGTTTCGTATACGATAAACAGAAATACGTTGAGAAAGTGTGACCTTAAAATTTTTGTTCGGGGAACCAATCTGTTTTCAATTGACAAACTGGGTTATTCAGACCCCGAAAACTATGGTGTCGCTTATCCTACTATGAGAAGTTATACTGCAGGCTTTAATCTGATTTTCTAATATGAATGATATGAAAACAAAATATTCGATAAACAATACCTTAAAAGGTGCGATGTCAGGCATACTGTTTCTGACAATAGCAGGACTGTCTTCCTGTAATTTTCTGGAATTCGATCAGTCGACAGGATACGATAGTCAGGCAGAAGTTTTTGAGCAGTTCCAGAGGGCTGAAAACTCCCTGACTCAGGTTTATACCTATCTTGAACATGATTTCGGAAGCATTGGGGGAGGTATGAGAGACTGTGCGACAGACGATGCCCACTATGTATGGTCAGACAGTGAGGTTCATACCTTTAATAATGGCAACTGGAGTGCCATACATACCGTAGACGATTCCTGGAGCAGCAACTATCAGGGAATCCGTGCGGCCAATCTGTTTATTCAAAGCATGAACGAGGCTGATTTTGAAAGATATAAATGGAATACCGACTATGAGACATGGATGGAGAAGGCACAGTACTGGGTGTCTGAAGCCCGTTTCCTGCGCAGCTTTTTCCTTTTTGAACTGGCAAGAAGATATGGGGATATTCCGATGCCGGTAGATAAACTCTATACGGTGGATGACATTAATACATTAGGCAAAACTTCTTTCCAGGAGGTAATGTCGTATATTGCCACTGAATGTGAGGATATTGCCGGTGTACTTCCTGATACTTATAACAATGTGACAGGTAAACAAACCGGAAGAATCACCAAAGGGGCTGCTTTGGCGTTACGTTCCAGAGCCTTGCTGTATGCAGCAAGTCCTCTGTACAGTGAGGATAACCAGCAGAAGTGGATCGATGCAGCCAAGGCTGCTAAGGAGGTGATGGACTTGAATCTTTATCAGCTGGTAGATGAGGAGGTGGTGAATAACCTGTTGTCAAAAGAACTGATTTTGGAAAGAAGAATGGCTTCCTCATGTGACTTTGAGAAGAAGAATTTCCCCATCAGTTTTGATAAAGGCAATACCGGTACCTGTCCAAGCCAGAATCTGGTGGATGCTTTTCAGACAAAGAATGGCTACGACGTGATACTGACTGAAAATGGATTCGAATCGGATGATCCGGATTTTAATCTTGCAAAGCCTTATACGGACCGTGATCCCCGATTTTACAAGACCGTCCTTTATGACGGAGCCGTATTCAAGAATGTACAGTTGGACTGTTCGGAGGGGGGAGCCGAAGGCCTTCCTACGGTAGGGGCTTCCGAGACCGGTTATTACCTTAGAAAGTACGTGATGGAAACAGTGGACCTGTCACCGGTAGAAAAGCCGACCATACATTGCTGGGTACTGTTCCGGTATGCCGAGGTGCTGCTGAATTATGCGGAAGCGATGAATAATGCATACGGTCCTTTGCAGACTGGAGGTGAACTGACGTTGACGGCTCTTGATGCATTGAATCAAGTACGCGTCCGCTCTGGAATGCCTGCTATTGAAGCTGCGGATGTTCCTGATAAACAGTCTTTCCAAAGAAAACTGGAAAGAGAAAAGAGGGTGGAGTTTGCTTTTGAGGACCAGCGCTTTTGGGACTTGAGAAGATGGAAAAAAGGAACGGAAATCAGCCAGGGTATCGATGGGGTGAAAATCGTACATGACGGGGATAATAAGGTGTATACCCGCACAAAAGTGGAAAACAGAACTTGGAACGATAAGATGTATCTATATCCTATACCTATGAGTGAATTGTTGAAGAATAATAATCTATATCCTCAGAATCCAGGATGGAATTAAAAATGAAACGATTATGAAAAAGATATTATATACTCTGGGACTTTTTTGCAGCATTTTCTTTTCTGCCTGCAACGAAAGTACTGAAATAGAGATTCCCGAGGCATTGCCAACTGTAGAAGATGACGGTGCAGACGTGACCTTTACTCCGGAACAATTGCAACTGCCCGGTAAGAAAGGGGTTTGTTTAAAATTAAGTGCAGATGTACGGGAAACCAATATTGCAAAGATCAATGAACTTGGAGCTGCATGGAATTACAGTTGGGGATGGGAGTTCGTCAACGGTCAACCCGAGGACAAGGAGTTTATTCCGATGTTCTGGGGTAAGAACAGTGTGACCTCCGCAACTCTGACATATTTAAAGACGCAGATATTGGATGGCAGATGTAAACGAATTCTGGGATTCAATGAGCCGGATGGAGAAAAGCAGGCAAATATGACTGTTGAGGAAGCTTTGGAACTCTGGCCGCAGCTGCAGTCGCTGAAAGTACCGTTGGGAAGTCCTGTAATAGTGGATGCAGCCAAGGGGGAATGGCTGGAGGAATTTATGAATGGCTGTAAGGAACGGGGGTACAGAGTCGATTTTATCTGTGTGCATAATTATGGGGGAGTAGGTGTCAATGCTTTCAAGACCAAGATGCAGGGGATTATAGACAAGTACCAATTGCCGATCCTGATCACTGAATTTGCCGTGGCCGACTGGAGTGCCACTTCGGTAGCCAATAATAAGTTCAAGCCCGAGCAGGTACTGGAGTTTATGAAAGGCGTTCTGCCCTGGCTGGAAGAAAACCCGGATGTGTTGGGATATGCCTGGTTCCAGTCGGGAATTGATTCTCCTCAAGGTTGGCCGGGAGCATTGTACGATAAAAACGGTGCATTGACTCCACTGGGTGAGTATTATAGAGATTTTACTCCAGGTGCTGGGGGTGACGGTGGCGATGAAGGAGATGGAGATGGTGGTGATGAAGGTGAGAATCCGAGTCTCGACCCTGGCAACTTGGTTCTGAATCCGGGCTTTGAGGAGGATAAGGCATCCTGGACAGGCAACGGAACAGTGGTGACTGAAAATCCGATATCGGGTTCAAAAACCCTGAAACTCTCAGGTGCCGCATGGTTGTCGGTTCAGCAGGTCATTAATCAGCCGGTAGTACCTGGCAAGACTTATAAATTTGGATGTACCGGATATGTGGAAGGTGGCAACTTGCAGATATTCATCAGAAAACCGGGTGATAATAAGACAAAATATACTGACCCGATAAAGACCAATTCGACCGAAAGTGTCCATCTGTCCGGAACGGTGACAATTCCTCAGGGAGTGACAGAGGTAGAGATCATTATGAATAAGACAGATAAACAGTCAGTCTTTATAGACGATGTCTATTTTATTGAGATCACAGAATAAGTTAATGGTTAATTATTTCCCAAGGGAACAGTACATTCCCTTGGGAGTAAACTGGATAATAATATGTTTAATATCATGAAAAAAGTCTTTACAGTATTCATATCATTATTATTAATATGCTGTACCGATGACGTAAATGCAGGTCCTCAGCAACCTGGTGATGGAGTGGAGAAGATGAAGCCTGTCATTGAGAATGAAGTATATGAGACGCTGAATTATCATTCGGTAGATGTAACGGTAAAAGGAATATCCTCTTTGATCTTGAAAGGTTCAGCAGACAATGTCATCGTAAATTCGACGGTCAATCTTGAAGGGGAAGATGCATGGCTCTTCTTTACCAATGTCGATATTGACCAGTTCCGGGAATCGGGTCTGGCAAATAAAATCAGAATTGATTCAGCCAATCTGAAAGAAGGGGAAAATGTGGATATTATCGGTTACTATCACGGCTGTTATATTAAGCCAAGAGTTGAAGACTATATCCCCCTTTATGTGTACAAAGAAAATGACGATACGGCTTATCCGGTCAGTCTGGACAAAATATATGCCGGCAGTGAGATACCGGCAGGAGACAATGCAATAAGCAGTATAATGCTGAAAAGGGGACATATGCTGGTAATGGCGGATAATGCTGACGGAACAGGAAACAGCAAGGTGTTTGTGGCCGAAAAGAATAATTTGAAAATAGCCCTGGACAGTGACCTGAAAAATAAAGTATCGTTCTTGAGAACTGTTCCCTGGAATTATGTCAACAAGAAAGGGATAGGCGGTGCATTTCCAAAGCGGAAAGAAGTGGGGATAGCATGGCATTACAGATGGGGTGTCTTCGACGACGATGCGACCACCTTCGAGCATGATTATGTGCCCATGTTCTGGTCGAAGGCTACAGAGGAGGTGATTGATAAGGTATTCCAGAAGAAACTGACCAATCACGTATTGTCGTTCAATGAGCCGGATGGTAAGGAACAGGCCAATCTGACACCGGAAGAAGCCTTGAACAGATATCCTGCCATACTTAAACTGGGGTTGAGAACAGGCAGCCCCGCTTGTAAGGAAGGGCAGTGGAAAAACTGGCTTGCCAAATTTATGGAAGGATGTAAGCAGAAAAACTATCGGGTGGATTTTATTGCCATTCACTGGTACGACTGGGGTAATTGGGGAAATACTCAGAATCCCTCTCCTGAGGATATAGATGCAATGGTCAACCGGCTGAAGAATGATATCGATAATTGTTATGCCAAGTATGGCTTGCCAATATGGATTACAGAGTTTAATGCAAACACCAACAGAGATACGGAAACGCAGATACGCTTTCTGGAAAAGGCATTGCCGATGCTTGAATCGCATCCGCACGTAGAAAGGTATGCCTATTTTCAGCCCTCAAAAGGAACGGGAGACTTCTTGGATGACAAAGGCAACCTGACTGAAGTTGCAAAGACGTATGGCAAAGTATATTCATCACCCTCGTATAAACAATAGTCTATGTCAATGAATCATGTTATATATGGCTTGGCGGTATCTTGCATGCTTGCTTTTTCATCCTGCTCATTGTCGGAGCCGCCTGCCGAATACGAAGGCTGGGACCTGGTATGGAACGATGAGTTTAACCGGGATGGCGCCCCTGATGCTTCTTCCTGGAGTCTTGAACAGGGATTTGTACGGAATTCAGAACTTCAGTGGTATCAGGATAAAAATGCTTATTGCAAAGACGGAATTCTGGTAATAGAAGGTCGCAAAGAGCGGGTGAAGAATCCTGGTTACAAACCCGGAAGCAAGTCGTGGAAAGAAAACCGTGAATATGCGGAATATACTTCGTCATGCTTGAAGACGAAAGCCAAGAGAGAATTCCTGTATGGGCGTTTCGAAATCCGTGCGCGTATTCCCGTTTCCTCCGGCTCATGGCCAGCCATATGGATGTTGGGATCCTCCCTGAAATGGCCCTCTTGTGGTGAAATAGACATCATGGAATATTATATGAAAGGAGGAGAACCTCATCTTCTGGCTAATGCTGCATGGGGGGACAAAAAGAAAAGGTATAAGCCCAGCTGGAACAGTAATAAGATTCCGTTTTCGAAGTTTCTGGAGCGCGATCCGGAGTGGGGGAATAAATTCCATGTCTGGAGAATGGATTGGGACCAGGAGTTTATCCGTATTTACCTGGATGGGGAGGTCATGAATGAAATACCTCTTTCTACTACGGTCAATGGACCCTCGGGCAATTTTATGAATCCGTTCAAGCAGCCTCATTATATTCTGCTGAATCTTGCAATGGGGGCAAATGGGGGAGAGATTGATGAAAGTCTTCTGCCTTTGAAATACGAGATTGATTATGTGCGTGTTTATCAGAAGAAGAAAGAACCGTATCAGGCATTTCATCCCGGACAGATATGGGAAGATACGGAGGGCGTACATATTAATGCGCACGGAGGCGGAATTTTGTTTCATGATGGAAAGTATTACTGGTATGGGGAACACAAGAGTGAACATACCAGTTCCGCGCTGGTAGGCGTCAGGGTTTACTCTTCCACCGATTTGTATAATTGGAAGAATGAAGGTGTGGCACTTTCGGTAATGCCTGATGGAAGTCGGCACGTATTGGAAAAAGGGTGCATCATAGAGCGTCCTAAAGTGATTTACAATAAAGAGACCGGGAAGTTCGTGATGTGGTTCCATCTGGAACATAAAGGGAAAGGTTATCAGGCGGCTGAGTATGGAGTGGCAGTGAGTAATACCCCTGTCGGACCGTTTGAATTCTTGTATTCTTCACGATCCTGTAAAGGGGTCTGGCCTGTGAATATGTCCGATGCAGAAATCCGTAAGGCTAAAAACTGCAAATATCAGCATGCGGACAGAAAAAAGAAAATACCTGAACAGGAGGTCGCTGTGGGCTGCTGGCTGGCCCGTGACATCAAAACCGGACAGATGTCACGCGATATGACATTGTTCGTAGATGAAGATGGAAAGGCTTATCATATCTTTTCATCGGAAGAAAATCAGACCTTACATGTGGCCGAACTGACAAGTGATTATCTGTATCATACGGGTAAGTATGCCAGAATTCTGCCTGCGGGACACAATGAGGCACCGGCAATATTCAAGAAGGAAGGTACCTACTGGATGATTACATCGGGATGTACCGGCTGGGCCCCTAACGCTGCCCGCTTGTCGAAAGCTGAGCACATTTTCGGACCGTGGGAGACCTTGGGAAACCCTTGTCAGGGAGATAATGCCGAGAAGACATTCTTCTCTCAAAGTACATTTATTCTTCCGGTACAGGGAAAAGACAGCACTTGGATATTCATGGCCGACCGTTGGATACCGGAAAATCCAATTAGTGCCCGCTATATATGGCTTCCCATCGAATTTGACCATGGAATCCCTGTTTTGAGATGGAAAGATACCTGGAAGCTGTGATATTCTTTCAAAAAGGAATATAATTGGCTATAAGGTTTGTTTATATACCCTAAATGATGTGATTTTCATCCTGTAATATACTGATAACAGATAGATTTGCAGTATCAATTAGTTGTTAATGTAAAAATATTAAAACCATGAAAAATTTCATATTACCGTTAGGAGCCTTGGCACTTACAGCTTGCCATGCCGTTGCCGAGAATCAGCAGACAGAAAAACCGAATGTATTGTTCATATATGCGGATGATATCGGGTATGGAGATTTAAGCTGCTATGGAACAGCTGCTGTGAAGACTCCCAATGTGGAGGCTCTGGCTTCTGAAGGAATCCGTTTTACAAATGCACATTGTGGAGCCGCTACAAGTACTCCCTCAAGATATGGATTGCTTACAGGTGAATGTCCGTGGCGGAGAAAAGGTACGGGTATTGCAGCCGGCAATGCGGCCATGATCATTACTCCCGAGAGATATACGCTTGCTGATATGTTCAAGGATGCCGGATATCGGACCGGAGTTGTGGGTAAGTGGCATTTGGGACTGGGCAGTGAGACCGGAAAACAGGACTGGAACGGGGTGGTGAAACCTAATCCTGAGGATATCGGTTTTGAATATTCTTATATCATGGCTGCTACAGCCGACAGAACCCCGTGTATGTTCATGGAGAACGGAAAGGGAGTCGGTCTGGATCCTAATGATCCGGTATATGTAAGTTATACTGAGAACTTCCCCGGTGAACCTACCGGAAAGGATAATCCGGAATTGCTGCGTATGCATCCTTCGCATGGTCATGACCAGTCGATTGTCAATGGCATTTCCCGTATCGGATATATGAAAGGCGGAAAGAGTGCTTTATGGCGTGATGAGGACATAGCTGACAGCATTACAGCGCATGCTGTCCGGTTTATTGAAAGAACGTCTAAGGAAGGAGCACCTTTTTTCCTGTATCTTGCCACCAATGACATTCATGTACCTCGCGTGCCGAATGAAAGATTTATCGGTAAAAGCGGTCTGGGACCGCGCGGCGATGCCTTGCTTTCGTTTGACTGGACTGTGGGAGAGGTGATGAAAACCTTGAAGCGTTTGAATCTTGACGAGAATACGATTGTGATTCTTTCAAGTGATAACGGTGCCGTAATTGACGATGGTTATCAAGATCAGGCAGTTGAACTGCTTGGAAATCATAAGCCTACAGGAGTCTATCGTGGCGGAAAATACAGCAGTTACGAGGGTGGAACCAGAATTCCTTGTATCCTGAGATGGAAGGGCAAGGTACAGCCGGGCATTTCTGCGACATTGATGAGTCAGCTGGACTGGTTTGCCTCATTTGCGTCCATGTGCGGTGTGTCATTGCCGGAAGGAAGTGCCCCCGACAGTGAAAACCATCTTGATGCATGGCTGGATGCCGGCAAGAGCGGACGTAACTATGTCGTCGTAGAAAATGTGCAGAATAATCTGTCTATTACGGATGGAGTATGGAAATACATTCCTGCAGCTAACGGTCCGGTAATGAGTAAGAATACGAATACAGAACTCGGAAATAATCCCAATAATCATCAGCTGTATAATTTGACAACAGATCCGGGTGAGAAGAACAATGTATACAAAGACCATAAGGAGAAGGCGGAACAATTACGCTCTGAACTTATACGGACAATACAGAGTGGAGCTCACTACAAGGGTCTGAAGGAACTTAAAGCGGAAAAATAGTGCGGTTGTTTTTAAGGTATAAGATTGTTTTTCAGTAAGGGTATTGGGACTTTATCCTGATACCCCTTTGAACGGTTAATAGATGTGATTATGCGTGATAAAATAGTTATGATATTAATAATGCTCTTCTCAGCATTACCGATGTCTTCAAGAGAGTATATTCCATTAGAAAAATGGAAGTTCCATTTTGGAGAATGTAATCGGGCAACGTCGGAGAATTGCGACGATTCTTCCTGGGAAGAGGTGGTTGTCCCACACGACTGGGCAATAGACAAGCCATTTGACATGAGAATCGACATGCAGTCGGTACAGGTGCTTGAGGATGGCGACAAGGCTCCTAAAATGCGGACTGGCCGGACGGGGGCATTGCCCGCTTTTGGTGTGGGATATTATCGGACCCGTATCGATTCCGGAGAATGCATGAAAGGAAAAAGAATTCATATAGAGTTTGATGGTGCGATGAGTCTCTCAAAAGTTTATCTTAACGGAAAGTATGTAGGGGAATGGCCCTATGGGTATTCTTCGTTTGCTTTCGATTTAACCGATAAATGGAATTATGAAGGAGAGAATGTGCTTGCCGTCAGACTGGAGAATAAGCCGGAATCCTCGCGCTGGTATCCCGGGGGAGGAATTTATAGAAATGTCCGGCTGGTGGTAACGGAACCGGTCAGTGTTGCTCATTGGGGAACATACGTGACGACTCCGAAAGTTTCTTCCGAATCGGTTACTGTCGACATACAGACTCGTGTCGACAATAAGACCGATGGCAAGGTAGAGGTCAGGCTGGAATCTTTGCTGATGGATGCCGAAGGAAAACAGGTGAAAAAAATTTCCTCCACCCGAAAGGTGAAAGGCGAAAGGGCTGTCTTTGAACAGACTTTGACAGTGAAATCTCCGGTCTTATGGGAATTGGACACCCCTTATTTATACCGTTTGGTTACAAAGGTTTATGCCGATGACCGGCTGGTGGATACTTACACGACTCCGGTCGGATTAAGAAGTATCAAGTTTGATAAAGACCAAGGTTTTTTCTTGAATGGCAAGAAAGTCAAATTAAAAGGCGTGTGTCTGCACCACGATTTAGGCCCCCTCGGTGCTGCTGTCAATACCCGTGCCATCGAACGTCAGTTGCAGATGATGCAGGAGATGGGATGCAATGCCATCAGAACGGCACACAATCCTCCCACTCCGGAACTGCTGGATTTATGCGACAGGATGGGATTGCTTGTTCAGGTGGAGGCTTTCGATGAATGGAAGATCGGTAAGAATCTGAACGGGTATAATCAACTCTTCGAAAAATGGGCTGAACGCGATTTGCAGGCGATGATCAGAAGGGATAGGAATCACCCCTCTGTCATCATGTGGAGCATCGGTAACGAAGTCCGGGAGCAGAAGGACGAAAGAGGAGCCGAGGTGGCCCGTATGCTGACTGCAGTATGCCATCGTGAAGATCCGACAAGGCCTGTGACTGCAGGTTTTAATAATCATAATGATGCAATTAAGAATGGATTGGCCAACGAGGTCGACCTGGTAGGTTTTAATTATAAACCCTTTGATTATAAGAGCAAGCATGAACAGTATCCGGATTTTGTGATTTATGGCAGTGAGACAGCTTCGACAGTGAGTACCCGAGGGGAGTATAAGTTTCCGGTAAAGGAAAAGCGCGGTGCTTATTACGAGGATTATCAGGTTTCTTCGTATGACCTGGAGTATCCGTCATGGGCCTGTACTCCTGATACCGAGTTTGAACAGCAGGATGATTGTGACTTTGTATTGGGTGAGTTTGTGTGGACCGGATTTGATTATCTGGGAGAGCCGACACCATATAATGAAGGCACTCCGGCACGCAGTTCGTATTTCGGAATCGTGGATTTGGCAGGCCTGAAAAAGGACAGGTATTATTTATATAAAAGCAAATGGAGTGATGATCCTGTCCTGCATGTACTTCCGCATTGGAACTGGGAGGAACGCTTAGGACAGAAAGTTCCGGTTTTCTGTTATACGAATTACCCCAAAGTGGAGCTGTTTGTCAACGGTAAAAGTATGGGAGTAAAGCAGAAAAACCGTAACAGTGTGTATGAGAGGTATCGGCTGATGTGGAATGATGTGGTTTACCAGCCCGGGGAGATTAAAGCGGTGGCTTATGACGATGATGGAGAGATTGCGGAAACTCAAATTATAAGAACGGCCGGAAAAACTTATAGCATCCGGACTTCGGTCGACCGGGATACGATAAAGGCGGATGGCAAGGACCTGGCATTTGTCACTGTTGAGATTTTGGATAAGCAGGGCAATCTTTGTCCCAAGGCAGATAATTTGCTGTTTTTCGAAGTGGATGATAATGCTTCGTTGAAGGCTGTGTGCAACGGTGATCCGACATGTCAGACTTCCTTCTCTTCCAGATACATGCGTACATTCAACGGGAAGTTGGTTGTGGTGCTGCAATCTAAAAGGAAACCGGGCACTTCCAGATTGAAGATTTATGGAGCCAACTTGAAACCTGCTGTGCAGGAGATTACACTCATTGATTAATGTCGCATACCGGTTGTTGTGGTTCGGCTATGGCCTTTTGTAGGGTGGGGTATGATATAGCCAGAGCAGTCTGGTAAATAAGATTAAGAGACTGTTTCAATATGTAACTGTTGTAATAGAACTTTTGAATTGTAAATGTAACAAATCTCCTGTTTTTTAGCTGTGTGTTTTAAATTAAGGCTAAAGACAGGAGATTTTCATGTTAATTTATAGTTTATAAGTGGGCTTATTTGATTTACCGATTTCCAGACACTCTCATTTGGGTTATTCTGGATGATATAATGTTTGCAGGTCAGGCCAGTTTGATGCTTTGACTCCCGGTATATATGGCTTTTTTAGTCGGTCCATCACTTTTGTCCAAGGGCAAATTCCGTGAAGACAAATCCATGATCCGAGCCATAGAGGAATGATTCACCCTTGAAAAGAAACTGTTCTCCCAGACGGTTATCGTAACATTGGGAAGCTGTGGCCTTAATCGTCTTTCCCTGATAATAAATGTAGTCAATCCGGTCTTGCCGGTCGGGAGTTTCCAGTGAGTCCGCAGCCGTCAGCCAGGTAGTTCCGATGTTTGCCACCGGATCCGGATTCATTTCCCGGAAACTGTCTGTGAACCCAGCCTTTTCCATCAGCTTAGATACCGTCCAGTTGACTACTGCCCCTCCGTGATGGTACAGATTTCGGGTAGCTTCGGTCCAGTCCAGGTGAGAGTGAATATTGAAGTCACCTCCCATGATTATGGGAATACTGTCGGAGGCTGCGATGAATGGCTGCAGAACTCCGATGATGGTACGGATTTCATCGTCACGGCTGCCTGCATTCTCCCAGGCCAGTATCTCCGTCTCACTCTTTTTCGTGGGAACACAGCGGGCATCAGGGAGATAGTGCAGCCAGGTATCGAAAATGCGTACTTTTTTCCCTTGCACGAGGACTTCCACTCCTCCAAAATTAAAGGTTGAAATCTTGTCGGGAAAAGTATAGGTCTTGACAATGGGATAGCGGCTGTAAATGGACAGGTTGTCGGAAAGCAGGCGGTGGTAATACCCCAGGGAATCTGCTACCTTATCCGAAGCCCCGTATGTCTCCACCATCAGGATAATATCGGCCTCACTTTTTTTCAACACGCCAATGATTCCGTCACAGGCTTGTTTCCCATATTTCTTCGAATGTCCTTCATGCCATACATTCCAGGACAGCACTTTTAGAGTATCCTCTTTAGGAGTCTCCTTGATATCTCTGGAACAGGATGACCCCATGAAGGCAAGGGCAAAAAGACCTAAGGTCCACATGTATTTTCTCATATTCTTCATGTTTAAGATTGACACGTTAAAGGTAAGTATTTTAAGTGCAGAAACAGGGGAAAAACGAAATCTTTTTTCGTGAACCCTTGATTCCGTATAGCCTGAGGCTAATGGATGTATGGTTTCTGTAAACTTTATAGTGTAATGTGTATAAAGCAGGAGAATAAAAATGGATGGTGTTAAAAAATGATAAGAAAATCATGCCCCGTTTACAGAAACATAAATTCAAACATTTATCCCGGTTAGACCCAAATTTGTCAACTAGATAGTTTTAGTACTGGAATTTATACTGATTATTAATTTCAGCCGATAGATTTTGTGCGAAAATGAGGAAAAAGTCTACTTTTTTTGAGAAAATATTTTTATTACGAAAAATTTTTTTATTTTTGCTTTTAACGGGGAAAAATAAAATGTTTGTTAATATGAAGAAGAGATGTTACAGAATTCAAGTTGGTAGAGGAAGTGCTTTCCTGATTTCCTTATCAATGGCAGCTTGCTTGTTGAATGCTGCCTCTGTATTTGCAACGGAGAATGAAAACGTAGTATCTGTGCAGAGTACACAACAGAACATTGACGTGAGAGGACAGGTTGTAGATGAGAATGGCGAACCGATTATTGGAGCTAATGTATTGGTGAAAGGTACGAATACAGGGGTTAGCTCAGATGTAGACGGACGGTTCCGCCTTTCTGCCAGTGGTCATAAGATCACATTACTGGTTTCTTATGTGGGATATGTAACACAGGAGGTGAATGTGGAACGCAACAAGCCTCTTCGTATCGTCTTGCTTCCGAATGCAGAATTGTTGGAAGAAGTGGTGGTTACGGGCTATGGTACCTTCAAGAAATCTGCTTACGCCGGTTCGGCTTCTACGGTGAAAACGGCAGAGTTGAAAGATATCCCTGCTACCAGCTTCTCTGATTTGTTGCAAGGTGCAGCACCTGGTGTGCAGATGAGTAGTGGTTCTGGTCAGCCAGGATCGGCTGTTTCAATGAACATCCGAGGTATGGGTTCATTTAACGCCTCTAATTCTCCACTGTTTGTAATTGATGGTATCCCTGTAATATCGGGCGACGTATCAGCCTTGGGTACAGATGGTGGCTTGGACATTATGTCTACGTTGAGTAATACGGATATTGAGAATATTACCGTGATTAAGGATGCTGCTGCGGCTTCTATGTATGGTTCGCGAGCTGCCAATGGTGTCATCCTTATCACGACTAAGAGCGGTAAGGTCGGAAAACCGCAAGTGTCATTGAAAGCGGACTGGGGATTTTCGGATTTTGCGATGGAGTTCCGTCCTACAATGAATGGTGAGCAACGGCGTGAATATATTTATAATGCATTGAAGTTAGGCCAATTACGTGATGGCGCTACAGAAGCTGATGCTATTGCATATGCGGACAGGGAAATTGACGATTATGCTCCTGTTCCCTGGAACGGTTATGCGGACTGGCACGATGCTTTGTTTAAGAAAGGTTCGCATCAGACTTATGAAGCAGCTATTTCTGGCGGTACAGACCGTATTAAATATTATACCTCTTTGTCTTACCTGAAACAAGAGGGTATTACTCTTAATTCTGGACTGGAGCGTATCAGTGGTCGTGTGAATGTAGACTATAATGCCAGTGATAAACTGACTGTAGGTGCCAAAATATTGTTTTCACAGGTAAGTCAGGATATTTATAGTGAGGGAACTACTTATACGGCTCCTTTTTATGCTTCGGTAAGCAAGGCGACTCCTTCCGACCCGATTTTTGATGAAGATGGCAACTGGAACCGCGATTTCATCGATTTGGGGGACCGAAATCCATTGCTTTCCATGATGTATGATTATAAGCGGGAGTATATTACCCGTCACTTTAATACCATTTACGGACAGTATGAGTTTATTCCTAATCTTTTGTTCAAGACTACGTTAAGCTACGATTATAATATAAATAAGGGTAAGGAATGGAGCGATCCGCATACGTCTAATGGCGATGATGATAACGGTATCATGTATGCCAATATGTACGAACGCAAGAAACTGGTGTGGGCGAATCAGCTTACCTATACAGTTACTTTGGGAAAGGATCATAATTTGGATGCATTGATCGGTTATGAAATAGACGATCAGTCGCGTGAATACATCAGTGGCGAAGCTGTCGATTTTTCTACTGCCGACAAGAATGTCCTGAGCAATGGCGCAACTATCACATCCGTAGGCGGTTCTAATACATGTACCCGTATGGTTTCTTATCTTGGACGTATCAATTATAATTATAAGAACAAGTATTTTCTGGGCGGCAGCTTCCGCAGGGATGGTAGTTCGCGCTTGGCAGCTGCCAACCGTTGGGGTAATTTCTGGTCGGTATCGGGAGCCTGGCGGGCCATGGAAGAGGATTTTATGGCACCGGTGAAAGATTGGTTGACTGATCTGAAGATACGCGCATCTTATGGTGTAAACGGTACGTTGCCTTCCGATTATTACGGTTATCTGGGGTTGATGGATGTATCTTCCTCTTATATGGGAAGTCCTGCTTATTCATTGTCTCAGATTGCCAATGACCGGCTTTCTTGGGAATCCAACTATAATTTTAATTTAGGTTTTGACTTTAGCTTCTGGAACCGCTTGAACGTAACGGTGGAATATTATACCCGTACTACAAAAGATCTGCTGATGGATTATCCCGTATCCATGACTACTGGTTTCAGCAGTTATCTGTATAATATTGGTGAGGTACAGAATAAGGGAGTGGAACTGGAAATTACTTCATATAACTTTAAAACCAAGGACTTCACTTGGAATACGACGCTGAATCTGGCTCACAACAAGAACAAGATTACGACGCTGGATGGTATCCAGACCGAAATAATCAGCGGTTCTCAGATTCGTAAGGTTGGCAATTCTTATCGCACATTCTATCTTATCGAGTTTGCTGGTATCAATCCTGATAACGGATCTCCGCTTTTCTATACGAATGAAAAAGATGAAAACGGAAATTACATCAAAGAGATTACCGAAAATGCAGACAAGGCCAATCGTATTCCTTACAAACATGCAGAGCCTGTTGTTACGGGAGGCTTGTCTAATAGCTTGCGTTACAAATGGTTTGATCTTAACTTTATGTTTACTTATCAGTTTGGTGGATACTCATACGACAACTGGGCACAGAAGACAGAGCACGGTGGTTCTGAATTGGGTTTAAACATTCCGATCTATTATCTGGATTCGTGGAAAAAACCGGGAGACATCACTCAGTACGAAGTATTCATTGAAGATCCTCAGTATTCCATGAAGAGTTACGCTACCACCCGTCGTGTGCATAGCAGTGATTTTATCCGCTTAAAGAACCTGACACTGGGCTTTACCTTCCCTAAGAACTGGACCAAAAAAGCAGGCATGGAAAATGTCCGGCTGTATGCTTCGGCCAACAACCTTTGGACATGGGCTAAATATGACTATTATGATCCCGAGGCTGTAAGTGGTGGTACTGCTATCTGGGGTACTCCTCCTTTGAAGACTGTCACATTTGGTATCAATGTTAATTTTTAAACTGTAAAATGTTTTGGGTATGAAGACTTTGAAATATATAATAATGGGAGCTATTTTATGGTTGGGTAGCTCGTGCGGAGACAGTTGGCTTAATCTTGAATCATCTACATCGGTTAGCACTGATGGGGCAATTAAAGAACTGAAAGACATCAACCTTGTATTGAACGGAATTTACAGTACGATGCAGAATTCATCTGCCTATAGTGGTCGTCTGGTTTATTACGGTGATGCTACAGGGGACGACATGCAAGCCGTTAGTGCGACCAAGCGTACAGGCAGTGCCTATATGTTCAGCTTTACAAAAGATAACTCACCTTCCAGCTACTGGTCATATCCTTACTATATGATTACCATGTGTAATGTGATTTTGAGTCAGATTGATGGCCTTCAGATTAAAGATGATGAAAAAGAACTGCGGGATGCTTATAGAGGAGAGACTCTGGCGTTGAGAGGTATGTTCCTTTTCGAATTGACCCGTCTGTATGGTTATCCTTATAAAAAAGACAAGGGGGCTTCGTTGGGAGTACCTGTGCTGACTGAAGTGCTGGATGAAAGTGCGAAGCCTTCCCGTAATACGGTGGCTGAATGTTACAATCGGGTGATTGAAGACTTGAAAGAGGGTGCGGCATTGCTGGACAATGTGGAAGGAAGCAGCTATCATAAAGGCCATATTAACCGTTGGGGGGCACTTACACTGTTGAGCCGTGTGTACCTGTATCATGGTGACGATGCCTTGGCTTTGGCTGCAGCTGAAGAGGCTATCAAGGGAGCAGAGTCCGAAGGATATGCTTTGTGGACCAATGAAGAGTATGCCACTGCGTGGGGAAATGATGCCAGTAAGTCCAAGAAAGGTGAGGTCTTGTTCGAAATCGTAAATACTACGGAAGAAGGACCGGGCAAGGAATCATTGGGGTATTTGCATAGCGCTGACGGCTACGATGACATTGCCGTGACCAGCAGTTTTTATGCCATGATGAAAGAAGACCCTGCCGACGTGCGTAATCAGCTTTTCCGTTTGGACAAAAATGCATGGGCTTATTTATTTAAATATCAGCCTCAGGCAGGCGAAACAATAGATAATGCCAACGTTCCTTTGCTCCGCCTTTCGGAAACTTATCTGAATGCTGCTGAAGCGGCCGTAAAAACAAGGGATAATACGAAGGCCGTGAAGTACCTCGATGCGATTGTAAGACGTGCCAATCCGGCTAATACGGTAGAAGGAACTACCGTTACAATCGAGCGTGTAATGCTGGAACGCCGCAAGGAACTGGTAGGTGAAGGACATCGTATGTATGATGCTTTGCGGGATGGTGGTTATGTAGACCGTTATGATGTAGACCTGGGTGAAGAACTCACAACGAAGCATCTTACCTTGTCTGACCAGCAGAAAAAACATTTTAACTGGGATTATTTTAAGTGTGTGCTTGCCATTCCTAAGGCTGAATGCGATGCCAATCCTAACATTGTACAGAATCCGGAATATGGAAATTAATCCAGTTTAGGATGGGGTATTAATTGGCAGGTTGGGGAGTGACCAAGGTCCTCACTTCGTTGTACTTTGTTAAAGGCCAGAGACGATAGTCCTGTTTACGGGAAATCTGCAGTGACAAGTTCTACTGGCCTTTAACTTTTAAGTCTGTTTGGCGGGCGATGGCTTTTTACATCATCACCGACAAACAGTGTTTTGTTTCCATATTTTAAGTGAATAATTGTAGAGAGAAGAATGAAAATATCAGGACTTAAATTTTTCTTTTTGACTTTCTGCCTGTTGGTTTCCGGTTGGCTGTCTGGAGCTCAGGCTGTCGGCACTGCTGTATCGGCCGATTCGCTTTTTGCATCAGATGGTCCTTATATTCTGTACGAAGCGGATGGAACAGCCAACGTGGTTTCTGTCAATCGGAAGGGGGAAATCAAGCAGGAGAGTTATGCGAATTTAGCTGATGATTATACTTTTAAAGTCATTTCGCATAGTGGCAAACATCGTTTTCAGGTGAAACTGCATCCGGTTGTTCGTCCGCAATGGAAATATGAACAGCCAGAAAAAGTGTTTGTAATGTCCGATCCGCACGGAGACCTGGATTCTTTTGTCAGCCTTCTGCAAGCCAATCACGTGATTGACCAGAAGTATCATTGGAGCTTTGGACGCAATCAGCTGGTGATTATCGGTGATGCCTTCGACCGTGGCAATGATGTTCTTCCCATTCTTTGGCTTATTTATCAGTTGGAAGAAGAAGCACGTTGTGCGGGAGGAAACGTTGCCTTCTTGCTTGGCAATCACGAAACATTGGTGTTGATGAATGATTTGCGATATGTGGCCGACAAGTATATGGTGCTTGCCGACAAACTGGGGATAAAATACGGAACTCTTTTCCGCCCCGCATCTGAACTGGGACGCTGGCTCTGTACGCGTAACACGATGCAGCAGACTGGCCCTTATCTTTTTGTGCATGCGGGAATAAGCCGTGCGTTTCTGGAGCAGGATTTCGATATCCCTACGGTGAATGAGCAGGTGAGTCTTGGACTTTACAAAAAGAAGTCCGAGCGGAAAGCTCTCTCGCCGCAGATTTATTTCCTTTTTGGAAATCAGGGTCCTCTTTGGTATCGCGGCATGGTGCGTACTGATGCCAAATACCATCCGTTGGCCTCGGATACATTGAATTTGATTTTGCAAAAGTATGAGGTCCGGCGTGTTATTGTAGGACATACAATCTTTGATTCAGTTTCTCTGTTTTATGAGGGACGGGTAATAGGTGTCAATGTGGACAATGCGGAAAATCGTGAAGCACGCCGCAGCCGTGGCATTCTCATTACAGCCGACGGTATTTATGCGGTAGGCGATGAGGGGGTAATGCGACGGCTGTTGAAAGAAGAGTAGGTAATGATTCCATTTGTCAGTAATCAATACTGGAAGAAAAAGACAAGAGAATGTGTCAAATACTCTCTATGAACCATAGAGGAAGGTTTTACACAGCAAATGAAATGTTCTTTGATCATGATGTGCTATAACAGTCAAACTTTGCAGTAAAAAATGAACAAGTCCTTCGTATCAGACAAAAAGAAAGCTGAAATAGAATTGGGTAGATGCACATGTATCTAACTGATGCATCCTCTTTTTGGTTTTCACATACGAATATTAAGCTGTAAATACAGCGGTTAATTACGCGCAAAACCGTTTTTTTGTGAAAAACACTTATGGCTGTGTATGTACTCTGCTGTAATTGACTTCATCTCCCATGATATTATTGTATCATAATAAATTGAAAGAGTGGGATTTAATATAAACATATCCTGTCTCTTATACACATCTCCGAGCCCACGAGACTGCAGC